>Ga0116227_10011427_pt1 | contig 14916 bp, 14 predicted proteins | sample S1TSphgellanicum_FD_89693 | JGI IMG/M metagenome (GOLD analysis project Ga0116227, IMG submission 89693) | Host-associated microbial communities from peat moss isolated from Minnesota, USA - S1T2_Fb - Sphagnum magellanicum MG | ecosystem: Host-associated > Plants > Peat moss > Unclassified... | reverse complement strand
CATTCATTATGAAATCATTGTCAAATATTTGAAGCCTTGTTTGACTTTTAATTCATTAAATTATTATTGGTTCATGTAATGATTTCAATGCAAGAAAAATAATGATGAGGATATTGGCATTATTCAACTTTTTTTAGGTATGAAGTTTTAACTTTATACTTGAAACAAATTGATTTCATGTGTTTTCATGGTTCACCTTCAAATTATGTTATCATAATCAATTATTAAGTCTTGCTTGCAGTTGGTTCAAACTATTGTCTATAAACTTTGTGATTTTGCTTGTAATTTTAAAATGTAAAAAATAATGTTTTCTAGTTATATTTTTATTTCAAGAGGGTATCGATGTAGTTGCCTATCTAAATATTAAAAAATCATGAATATGCTAACTATATTAATAATAATATGCCAACAAATGATGAATTTGTTAGGCTTTAAAACTTGCAAGTTAAGTTTCTTAGGTTTTGATTGAAATTACACAACATTGTACTGCATTTTGGGCATATTCATAAGTAGGGTACCCAAAAGGACAGTCTAATGAAAAAAGGATTGCAAAAGATTAATTTGGATTTTTATTACATTTACTATTTCATGATTATAATTTTAAAATTAAAAAAAAATTAAATATGTGAAATGATTTGAAAATGATAGTTTTATGGGAAATTTTCTATGTACACATTTACATTATGGTACAATGCAACATCTTTTTGGGTCATAAAATTTAAAACATTGATTTAGAAGTTGATTTGGAAATCATGAATTTAAGCATAGCTCTTTATATCGTGTTTTGACCCCACCATCTAGCAACATTTTTGCAAATGACCTTTTTTTTCATGTGCTATGGTGGTGTAAGGCTCATGCAAAAATTGGCGTAATTAACAACTAGTTTTTTCAACAACCACTAATAATGTCTCAAGGGAATACATAATACAAAAATTCATTATATATATATACTTATCACCAATTTTGGTCATAAAATCATTGAACTTTATGAAAATAAAAAATCGAACCTTTGCAATAGCATTCAATTAAAATTTTCCTGCCAAATGAAATTATTAAATTTAATTTATAACATTGTTAGCTTCACAAATATATTTTTAATGTTGGGTTACCTAGACATAGGTACATATTAACAAAATCATAATGGATGATAGAGATCAATATTTTGGGAAAAAGTAAATTTTATGTCCAAATTTTTTAATAATATCATGTGTTAAATTTTAATAGATGGATGACAATTAATGACATTAGCATGATGTTATGGGTGCAATTATAATGGATTGCATAGTAGTTGAAAATGAATTGTTTTGATAGAGTTCCAATTGAGTTGCACCATATGTACGATGAGCTTTAACTTTGTAATTCATGCAATTTGTTCGTTAACACTCATGAAGTATAAATATAATGAGTTGGAATTGTTTTGTGCAACTCGAAACTTGAGTTGCAAGGCCAATTGTAAAACACTTTTTTTTTTCATAGTGGTGGTACAAAGTATAATAAAGTTTTTTTTTTAGATTGCACTAAGTTTTGGTTTGAATTAGTCAACCAAAAAACATTTGAAATGAAAATTAAAAAAATGACCCACATCAAATCTTTTTATCTTCTATTTGAAAATGATTATTTGTTTAAATTCTAATTATCACATACTTATGGTCATTGCCTTAAAAAACACCTATTTGTGATATGATAATTATCATACTATTCACATGGTTCACAAACTTATTCCAACCATATGGAATCACAATGTTTAGTAATATTTACAAATTTCATAAATATTAAAAATGATTTCAGTAATTTTTAAGAAATATTTTTATTTTTAAATATGTTGTGACATATATTGTTTAACACAAATATACTTTAACATCACATCATATAAAATAAAGAGTAATTTGTTTTGCGTTTGATTTCTTTGAGTTTTGACTTAATATAATATGCAAAAAATTATGAATGTTTTTCATAATAATGATGTGATTGAAAATCAAATATGGGACCCCAAAAAATAGTACAATGTGACAACAATCTTGGCCCCCAATCTATTTTCACCTAATTAGATCCATCCAAAATCACTTAATTTTAATTTTTGATTTTAATATCACTTTTTGATAAATTTTGATAGTACATAAAAGGTTGTGTCTCAATGACATGATTGATATTTGGTATTTTAAATTGTGTTGTATACAATGTTTGTGACATTATGATTTTAGCTTGGATTCCCTTTGGGGAATTGCCAATATCCCAAGTTTAATTAAACAACTTTTCTTGATATCCCAAGTTGGTCATGGTTTTCATCCAAAAAGTTTACTAATCCTATTACATATAACACAAAAGAATGAAAAATTAATCATTAAAAATTAAAAATTTCAAACTTGTAACAATATGTTAATTAATGTGGGGCTGAGACAAACATGATTTATCCTACATAATTTTCCACGATTCTGGATCCAATTGTGACACATGGTAGGGAAAGCTAGAAACAATTTATGAATAGTTTTTGTGCGTGAAAGAGGGTCAATCCTTAGTTGTTAACTTTCACAATAAGTGGTCCAAGGCAAGACAATCAAATTTGGTCTTCATTTTGCAAAAGTCTTTTCCATATGAGCCTTACCCATTGTAAAGCATGAGGCAAATGTTATGATAAGCCTCAATGTAAGGGAATCACATGACAACAAGAGCAAGAGGAACCTTACACTTACAAGAGGCTACTTACATCTACCTTCTTTTTATAGTAAGTAGGCATAAGAGGACTCTTGTAGAAGAGGAAATTCTAATTTTTCCTTTTCTTGTGCGGCATGTTTGTAGCACCATTGCATGTTCCTCTTCATCTTTTGTGTTGACATTGTTTCATTCTTTGTTTCCTATACCATTAGGAGTGTTTTCTTTTATTATTTCATCATGGTGATGGAAGTGTTTTCATCATTGTCTTCTTCAAGCTTTTTTCCAACAAGTTTTCATTAGAGAAAATTTCTTTTCCAACATCAGTTGTCTTCTTCATGTCAACAACCTTGTTAATTGGAAATAATAATGTTCTTTTGTGTCTTTTGTGCCAACTACCTTTTTGCATTTTCCTTGTTCATATTTCTTGGCAACTTTACAAGGCTTTCTTTTGAATTTCAAACTTGTAAAGAAGTTTTGAGAATGGTTAAAAGATTTCTTTAACATATTAAATTTAAAAAATTGGTAAAAAAAGATAATATATCTAAAAGAAAAAAAATGAAACGAAAAAAGTTTTAAAAACAAGACCTCGCCAATTTCATAAGGTCATGTTGACTGTTGACCAAGATCTTACGTATAGGAGAAGGGCTTGAGTACACGCCCTTCTGTGATTTGAGATCTGTGCCCGAGGTCTGTAGGCCCACGGAACAGGTTGAAAATCATGGAAGGGCCTGTACTCAGGCCCGTTTCCAACGTAAAGTGCAGCGCCGGTTTTAAAATGTTTTCTTTTCATTTTAGGGTTTCTTTCAGCTGTCTTTTTTTGCTTTGCCGTCTTTCCGGTGGAGTGTGCCAGGGTGACAACTCTCCAGCGGACTGTACGAGGGTGAATTTAGCATAGGAGTTCTTAGAAATTCTAGGGTTTCATAAGACTTCACTAGAGATCAGAGTGTATTTGTTTTTGACTCTGATTTTCTACTCTGTTGTGTAATTTTTACCATTTTTTCAAAATTAAAAAAAATTAAAAAAAATTTATCCATGAATTTTGAATATCCCACATAAAAAAATAAAAAAAAGAAAAACATAAAGGAAGTAAAAGAAAAAAAGGAAAAAATAAAATAAAATCGACAGGCTGGCTAATACCTTCTGCTGCCTAGAAGATCCGAGTACAGCCTGGCTGGTACCTTCCATGGGAGAAGATCCTGCTCGATGAGAATAGGTTTCTTCAGGTAGGTAAGGTACGTAAAAATACAAAGGAAAAAACTGGGCAGTGCTTTACGAGGTGGTAAGATCCCACAGGAGATTATGCCTGAAAAGCAATAAAAAAATACACTACAAAATTCTGGGTAGTTCTTTACATGTAGGGTAAAGACTTGGGAGGAGGGCATTTATGACTTGGACCCAAGCTCTTCCCTTGGGTCCAAGGTGTAAATGGTCGACTCTCAAGGCGTTACCCCTTTTAATAAATGCGATGGGCCCATATAGGCGGGAGCGCTCACGTACTAGGCCCTCCTCACGGGAGGGCATTAATTCATAAATTAAACTCTTACCTTCCAAGGTTATTAGGCTACAATAAAGCCCCAAGGTAAGGGCATACAAAGACAAGCTGGTGGCCGAGTCCAGCACCGGACCTTGGGAATGTCCCCCACTTTTGGGCTTCACCACCCATTGCAAAGAACAAGGTGAATACTATCATGAGCCTATACAAAGGTAGTTTACAAAAGTGTAAAGATGGACAGATCTTATGCCTACTACTTAGGTGTGGGAAGGATCTTACACCTAGATCTTACACCTATAAGTAGGCATATGCACAAGATCTTTCCTAGGCATAAGATCCTCTTTTCTGTGTGGGGGATATTCAAGGATAAAAATTGCCCCTCCAAATGCACTAGGAAATTTCTCAAGTGGCTTTAGTCACACATTCTGCGTAGATCCTGTCCGTTATGTTGTCTGAATCTCCCCATTCCATGCACAGTGGACTTTGTTCACGTACGTAGCCAATCATACGGTGGGGGCCGCCAAATAAACCCCCCATTCCGCCCACATCCTATCCATTATCTCGTCTGAATCCCCCATTCCAACGCATAATGGACATCATTCACCGCTCAGTAACCCCCCATTCCATGCATAATGGGCATCGGTCACGCGCATTCCTCGGTCGTCTCGCACCTTTCGCTGTTCAGAAAACACTGGAAGAGCAAAACACACCCTGCTGCTGCTGCTGCTGCTTTGCGTTTGCTTGCAGCGGAAGACGAAGGAGCTGGGCGACGACGACGTTGGATCTTCTCTCTCCCTCGGTCGTGATGGCGCAGACGGCATGGAGCAAACGTTGGATCAAGCCTGAGGCAAGCTTACCTTCTCAACTCTCTGGTTCTCCATTCTTTCCTCTTTTGTTTTTTCCAAGGAAAAAAAAACGCAAAATCTCCTTCCGCATTTCGTCTGGTTTTTACATCTGCGTTGCAGACCAAGGAGTTCTTGTTTGTCGCCTGCCGGTGCTGTCGTTTTCTGTCATAAGTCTTCTCCCGCACTTCGTCTGGTTTTTCCATTTGCGGTGCAGAACAAGGAGTTCTTGTTTGTCTGTCGTCTGCTGATGCGGTCGTTTTTCTGTCTTAAATCTTCTCCCGTATTTCGTCTGGTTTTCCATGTGCGGTGGAGACCAAGGAGTTCTTGTTTTCCGTCTGCCGATGCGGTCGTTGTTCGGTCTGATTCTCCGTCTGCGGTGCAGACCAAGGAGTTCCTGTTTGCCGTCTGCCGATGCGGTCGTTTGTCGGTCTGGTTTTCCGTATGCGGTGCAGACCAAGGAGTTCTTGTTTGCCGTCTGCTGATGCGTTCGTTCTCTGGCTTGAATCTTCTCCCGCATCTCGTCTGGTTTTCCATCTGTGCTGCAGGCCGAGGAGTTCTTGTTTTTCGTCTGTTGATGCGATCATTTGTCTGTCTTCTGTTGTTTCTTTCAACCTAGACAAAGGAGTTTTTTTCTCCTAAAGGAGTCGAAAATGCGATTTCAGTTGTTTGTGGTTTGGATTTTCTATGCGAGGAATCTGGATTGTTTGTTTGCTAGGTTTGCGTTCGTCGGTGATGGTCGGCTAGAGAGTGTCGCAGAGAGTGGCGGAGTTCTCTTTCCTTTCTAGGGAAACACGGAGGATATTGTGCCTGTACTCTGTTTGTCTGAGGATTTGCTTCCTTTAAGTCAACCCTGGGACATGTTTGTTGAAGAGGTTGGGCAAAAAGCTCAGTCCAAGTGAAAAGCAGTATGTTCAGTTTGTGTTAAGAATCTACTTCACTTGTGCTGTCTCTGCAGGGAGTGCAATCTCTGTTCTTGATGATACTGGGCTTTGAGAAGCCAGAGTTTCCTCAGTCTCTGTTCACACACCAAGCTCTTTTTATGCAAACTGTGGGATTGAGGACCTTGGCAAGAAATAAATTCATTCAGTTCCAAGAGTTGTTAAGTCTTTCCAAGTCTATGACTGTGTAGGTCATCACATTGCATGTCAGATGAACATTTCCTTTCATGGAGATGGACATGTGATGTGTTCCCTGTGCTGCTTTAGACACTGTTGTAATCTTAAATGGGCTTGCTGGCTTATGGGAAGCAGATATTCCCATTGTTTGCGGCCATGGGAGCAGCTCTTGGCATCTGCGGATTTGCAATTGCACGTAATATTGCCATCAACCCAGATGTCAGGTGAGTGTCACTGCTGTCTCTACGATTTCTCATCATGGACTCATCCATTTCTTGCATTGCTTTTGGACATAAGGTAACAATTTTGTTTGCAATGGTTTGAGGGGTGCAAATCCACCAGCAAGCTAGAGAAATGCATTACTAACTTGCTGCTGTTGAGTTGTCTTGCACATCTTTCTGCAGAATCAGCAAGGAAGACCGGGCAGCTGGTATTCTTGATAACTATAAGGAGGGAAAGACCTACAAGGATCATGGTTTGCGAGAGTATTTGAAAGATTGCAGTCCAGAGATCATGCCCACTCTCAACAGATATTTCAGTACCTCAAAGTGATGCATCTTGTGCTGGTATTGTCTGTGTCGGTATTGTTGGGAGCATCCAAGCTTTATCTCAGCTCAACATCAAGCTCACAACAACCCTATTTTCAGGTTTCCTGGACTTCTGCCAGTTATGACTGATTTTCCTGGTTTGTTTGGGTGTCTTTTTGTGTCCTATCCTCTGGTTTCCTAGTGCAAGCTATTGGGACAGAGCAATGTGCTGGCTTCCAATAAGTGACAGAGTCTAAAATGCCATAAGATGCTTGCTATGTTGCTTAGCTTGGATTTGTTGGTTATGCATTATTCTAATTTTCATGCATAAAACTTCTCCTCAGAAGTTGTAGCTTCAGGTACTGCCTGTCTTTCATGCTTATTTCTGAGATAGACTGGTGAAAAGATGGGCTGGAAAGTGGAGAAGGGAAGGAATGTGCAGATCTTGAACAACCAGTCATTTCACAACCTAATCAAATTTTGATGATCAAAATAAAATTCTCATTAGCACATCACCATCCACCACATGCCAATTGACAGCTGAAGAGCTCCTATCTTGGTGTTGTGTAGGGTAAGGTACCACTGTCTGGTATATGGCTGGTACTGTCTCAGGTCATACTGGAATGGTATGTTCTTCAATACCAGTACCATGTACCCAGTATGTATTCCAGTACAATATTTGGTATATGCATTAAATTGTTGGTTTGGTAAATTTGAATATATGATTGAATTATCCCTTTTGTCATCAATCATTTATTCAATGTCTAAAGTGAACTGAGGCCATAATGGACTTGGTATGTTTTTCAATACCAGTACTCATACCAGTACTATGTACCCCAGTACACATGCCAGCACCATATTTGGGACATGCTGGGTCTGGTAAATTTGAATATTTAGTTGAGCATCCCTTTCTCTGTCATTACTCATATATTCAATGTCTGAAGTGAATTTTGACTCTTTCTCTTGCGTTTTGCCATGATATTTAACTATTGTTAAGTGATGAATATAACAAGATCTTATCCTTCAAAATCATGAGCTAGCACAAATTCATCAAATGGGTTAACCTCTTAACCAAGTATTGCTTTGTTCGTTGAATGTTGTTATACTACCTTTTAAAGGATTGGTATTCTCTATTCAAATACCATTAGATGATAATGGACCACATGGTTTCAATCTTTATCTAATTTCCTTAAATTTCTATACCAAATTTTGTCCACCACTTTCCTTAACATTAGGCATTGTGAAAATTGGCCCAAATCAGACAAATTCTATATAGAATCATAAGGCCCAAGTTTGCCAGATTTCAAAGAAAAAAAATTCAAATTGCCAGATTTTTATGATAAGTTGTAGTAGGGGGCCAAGAATGTAGAAGGATTCTATTTTTTTCTACTTTCATATCTGGCATGTAGCCAAATTTGGCTAAATTATTTTCTGGATGATCACCACTTTGACTACATCACAAAATCCTTAAAAGGAACCCTGCTGGGACCTCCATGTTGTTTTGGTCACTAAGATGCAAAAATTAGCCCCAAAAAAACAATGCTTAGGATTAAGACAAAAATTTTGAAACCAGTTCACACAATACCAAATGCTTAATGTTTGTATGGGCTACTGTTTCACTCTCACTATGGCCCAATTTGACCAAGAATGGATTGCCTGAACAGTCAGGCAGGCTTTCATCTAGATATCTAGACCTGAGGTGCTCAACTCAACTATCAATGACAGCTTACGACCTGGAATACTGTGCTAGAATCTCATTTCGTCTGGATGCTAGATGCTTCAAATCAAAACACAAAAAGATTGTCATAATCAGGGATACTGCACTAGAATCTCGCAATCACAGATGATACCAAATAAAAGTCTGAGCTATTTACCTGTGTTACAGGTCTTCGCAGTTCAAGAAGTGGCACTTGATTGACATTGGCTGTGATGTGGGTTCATTAGTACATGCTTTTTAAGCACAGAACTATCCACTTCAAATCCAGCAAATCACTGACCCTTCAATTTTTGCAGCTGCATTGATTTGAGTTAAAGAATTGTACCGTTTGTGCCCAAATAACTTTTTCTGTGAGTGTTTGGAAGATGAAAGGCTCTTGATTGATTCCAAGGGTTTGCATGATGTCACACATCCGCACAATGGCCATCAAGAGAAGGAATCACAAGCTGTGGACAGAAATGGCGGGGCTGCTGGTCAGACCCAACATTTGAAGTTTCAGGTGCTCCAACTTCTTTTGAAGGACTCTGTCACCATCACAGCAATTTACATGCATGATTCAGAAAAAAATGGAATGGAAAGCAGCTCATTCAACATGTCAGGTGCAATCGGAGCTCTTTGGAGCTCACCTCAGTGCTGAAATAAGGCTCATCAGTGAATTGCAAATGGGAGGAATAAACCGCAGGGTCATAAATAGAACCTCCAAGAATTTCATTGCTAAGTAATGATCGTCGCACACTGGATGCAGTGCCAGGTGACTGGACTTCTGGAGAAAAATTTCCAAGGTTCTCGATTCTCCCTTCGAAATCAACAGGCTGATACAAAGAGGCTGTATCAGTTGCCATACCAAGCCTATACATCTTCACCCACACAAGCACTGAAAAAAATCTCAGCACAGAGCCTGAGGCTTGCATCCAAAATGTGAGCTTCACAGAAATTGTGCCGAATTTCCCCAAGGGTGACTCCTTTGTAAAATTCCTGCAGCCCGATCAAAAGCCAACAAATGAAATCCTGCACATTGCTTTCAGCTGCAAGTTCAGCTACCATCTACCCAATCAAAAGAAAGGATATTACACTATCAGCTTGTGGACAGAACATGAATAATTAGTCCAAATCTTCAACTTCTGTATAATGGACATTGCACTTTATACCATACACAACTGTCCCTGGTACACTGACAGAACAATCTTCAAGTAAATGGATGGTCTTGGTAAGCCAAATCCAATAGTCAGACCAAACAAAAGATTAGTTAAAAAAGGAAACAAACCCAAACTTCAGATACACCTTAATCAGGACCAAAAACAGCCAGGATGAGTACCTGATTTCAGATGTGAAGAGAATAAACCAGAGAATGTCAAGAACAAGGGCTAATGCAAGTAGTCCCACATAGGCACGGCCCAGAGATTGACTCCCACTCTCAATCGCCACTAATGCAAATAAGGCAAGCATTAAATTTGCCACTACAATCCCTGTGTACAGAGCCCCCAGGGAACCAATCAGGGCACACACCACCTGTGACATTAGCACCGATCCACAAATCAGCACATGTCTTTATTATCTGTTGCAAAAATGCGGAAACTAGACCATTCAATCTGATGGTCCAGCAATAAGATCTCATGGTCCAGTGGGATAAATATATCCTGGAACACAATTGTTGGCCTACAGTAAAACTCATCACAATCTGAGAGATACATCACAGAACCACTCCACTATCAAAGGCAGCACACAGGTTCAGTACTGGCTTCCAAAGAAGCAACTATGGATTACCTTCTCCCCAGGAGCATGATTCTAACCTAGAGCCAAATTTCAATAGAAAGCAGAGAGACTGCAGTAAGAACTAGTGGTGTACAGTGAGATAGTGATAACATTCTGTCTAGACATTGTTTTCTGAAAGCATAACTTCCTTATAATCCTCGGAACCTAATAGCTTCAGAGTTGCCAGAAACTTAGTTACATGACTGTGTGCTCATACATAAGACCCTAATCTTGGTTATCTTCTTCCATAGTTGTTTTCCATATCCATAGACTAGTCTGCAGCAAAGATTTGCAATGCAGAATTCCCTGCCTTTCAAGTTCCTCAAAAACACAAGCTTGACAGTATCCTACTCTCTCTGATGCATGAACAAGGTCATGGTAAAAGAAGGAACCCTAATCATGTGAGTGATTTCTCCAACTAACAATAGAAATGCAGGTTCATACAAAATCCCACAGCCAAGATGTGAGTGATTTCTCCAACTAACAAAAAATAGAAATGCAGGTTTGTAGAAAATCCCATAGCTGAGATTTGCTACAGATCCTTTCTTCTCTACAACCTCGAACCCTAATCCTGCTTATGTTCCTCCATAGCTGTTTTCCATTCCCGTAGATTATTCAGCAACATAGATTTTCAGCACAAAATTTCCCTCCTTTGAGGTTCCTCAAAAACACAAGCTTGACTGTACGTGCCGTCTCTCTGATGCAGGAACAAGATCATGGCGAAAGAAGAAACCCTAATTATGTGAGCGATTTCTCCGACTACAAAATGCGAGTTCAAACAAAATCCCACAGTCGAGATGTGATACGGATCCTTTCTTCTCTCTACAACCTCAAACTTGAAAATGTTACTTCCCCCCCCAAAAAAACACTAACTAACCTTCCAAACTCCACTTGCCGCACTTGAGGTCTTTAGCAAAGAAAAGCCAAAGACCTCGAGAGCGCAAATTGAAGAGAGTATTGGAATTTAAAGAAGTTGTTTCTTATAAACCTTGAAATTCTCTTTCCGGCACCTGATCAGTCAAAGAACAAGAGAATGATCAGGATGAAGAAGAAGCAGAAAAAGAAGAAGAAGAAAAATAGTAAGAATCTTGATTGATGATTAACGATGGGAAAAGCTACTGCACCTGGACATAGAGCAGGACGATAGCACAAATCTGCACATCATTGTAGTCGATCCGCTCACACCTTGCCTGCATGCAGCAGCCCTGCATCCTCCTCGCTCGCTACTTGGAATGCAGCGCCACGCCGAATGCTATTCGCCGCGGCAGCAGCAACAAGCGAAAATTACAAAAGAACGAGCTTCTTCTTCTTCTTCTATTTTTCTTTCGTCTCCATTAACGCCATAAATGTGGCGTTTTTTCTGTTCTCACTGCCATTTCTCTCGTCCTCCCGAGTAGGACGCCAAAAATATGGCTTCTTGTAGTGTAAAAATACCGTAGAAATACTTTTCTTATACATACATTCTGTACGTATGTTTTCTTCTTCTTGAAGCAAGTTCGTTTTCTTATTATACATTCTTTTGGTGTATTGTATGTATCCTCTGGGCAGCTTCAACAAAAAAAAAAACATTCAAATCCTTTTTTGGGATACAACAATATATGCCATAATATGGCGTTTGTTTTATTTACACTGCCATTCTCTCTTCCTCCTCTCCTTACATTTATGCCAAAATTATGGCTTCTTCTAGTGTGGGCATTGCATATGTAGCAATACATCTTATACATACATTCAATATGCACCTCTTTTGATACCTACCTACATGTTACATAGAATAAAACCCTCATACAATCCCCCATGAACTTACATGTGTAAAGTGTAAACCAGTGTTGAGTGGGTATCACAAACACCTCAGGGCATGACCCAAGCATCCCAATCTGATTCCCTCAGGGTATCACTTTGATTGATGCCTTGACTGAAAATCGAAATATTGGTTTGTGTGAGAACCAGATGTGAGAACGAGATTTTTAAAAAAAAAAAAAAAAACTTGAGAACTGGGTAAGGTCTAACCTTTACCAAAGTCTAGGTCTCAGGGTCTAGCTGCCTGAAAACTTAAGTTCAGGTTACAGCTGTTGCATTACTACAGCTCCTTCTTGCGAACCCAAAAATTTGGATAACAAGGTGTTGTCTCTTGACTCCCCTTATTGTGGTTTTTTTTTTTGGTAGTATTGTTGTTTTGTTTATTTTGGTTTTTGTTTTCATGCCTTTCTTGTTTTCACATCTTCTTTTTGTCACGCCTTGTTGTTGTCGTGCCTTGCTTGCTCTTGCACCTTGCTATTGTTGTGCCTTGCTACTCTCACGCCTTGTTGTTATCATGTTTTGCTTGTTGTTACACGCCTTGCTCTTGCACCTTGTTGGTCTCACACCTTATTCTTGTGACTTGCTATTTTTTACTATCATGCCTTGCTATTGTCACACCTTGTTGTTCTCATACGCGCACCTTGCTACTTGTGCTTTGTTGCTCTCACACCTTGCTACCCTACTATTGTTGCATTGCCATTGCGCCTTGTTGCTTGCCATTTTCAAGTACCTCTTCCCCTCCCCCCCCCGCCCTCTTAATTGTTGTTTCATTGCCTTGCTATTCGTTTTCATGCCTTACTACTCTACCTTGTCAATTGGTACTCCCTCCTCACTCTCTTATGCAAGTGGAGGAGCTTGAAGCAACACCAACAAACTTCATCCAACAACAAAAGTATTTTTAAAAAAAATTTCTTGAGTCTTTTTTTTCTTTGCTTTGTATTCTGTTTGTTTGTTTTGTTTTTGTTTGTCATTTTTGTTTTGACTTGAATAATTTTGTTTGAGGGTAGTTTGTGAATTTTAATATGTTGTTACTTTGTTTATTTATATGTAGGATTAAAATTTGAAGCTTTGAATTTAAATCTAAAATCTTTAAACCTAAACTTATTTTTCCATGATGAGATGAAAGAGAAAGTGAATGATTTGTTGATAACTTTTTTAGACCTTAAACTCCATTGTTTGTGAATGTGTCTTTTAAACTTTTAAACCCATTTGTTTATAAATGCATTTTTTTTTGCTTCTTTTTTTCTTTCTTTTGATTAAAAATTTTATTAGAATTTTTGCATAATTTGTTGAAAAATAGTTATTTTTTGCATTATCTTTGGATATAATCTTGTGAAAACTACTAATGAAACAATTGAAATATGTATGAATGATGTAGTTTTGGAAAATAGGTTTAAGGAAAATCCAAGTGTCCAAACAAAAACAAGTAGGAATCCAAAAATGGCAATGAAAAAATAATGACGAAAAATTTGAAAAAATTGCATGCTCAAAGAAAAATTTAAAAACCACATGGTAGAACTTCTTTATGTTGGAGTTTTTATTGTGTAAATGACAATGTAGAAGTTGATTTGATTAACACACAAATAATGGATTATATACTTTGTTATCAAAATCTAGTAATTGGAATAAATCTAACAACTCAAATGAGGAAAGGATTGAATTTTTATTACAAAACCAATGGAATAACTTCTCTTAAAAAACATGTGGATGTAGATCATTCTTTTATTGCACAAATGTTTGAAGAAGAAATGAATAGTTTATTGAGAAGGATTAAAAAAAGACAATCATCAAAGAAAAGAACAAATCCATTTAAAGGGTTAATTTTTGAAAATCTTTATGTCAATGATATGTTTTAAAAAAAGGATGTCACAGCAATAATGTTTAGAGGACCTTGGTCTGTTAATTATCAAGAACAATTTACCTATCCAATTTGTGGAGAGTATGTGGCTCAAATGTTTAATTTTTCATCTTTGTCATAATTCAAACTTCCCTTCCAAAAGGCAGTTTTCATAAGACATATTGCCAAGGTTAGTGGAGAAGACAAATGGGTTATATATTCTTCTTGCGTTGGCAAAATGTTATTTTAGAATAACAAACTTCGACCTTTGGATGTTTAAAGGAGTTTATGATGTGTTTGCATTGGTGATAAATGTTTTAAGTAGTGATTAGTAGCCCAAACATGTGACTATTATTTTTTTGAAACAACAAAAATAATAGGGCAAACCTTGGCCAAAAGTTTAACAAAATTGTTGGACAAATATGGTTTAAGGAGAAAAGTTATCGTTTATGTCAAAGATGAAGGTGCATTGAAGTCTATTGTAACTGTGAATATCTTGGGATAGAAGAGAGCTTCTAAGGTACTTATTTTGGACATGCATTTTCAAAAGCATGTCAATATGGCACTACAAAGGAAAAACTCTATAGTATCAAGCATAATCGAGGTAGCTTGCCATATATTTGGCAGTAGGTGCCTTTTTCAACAACCTTCGTTTTCATGGGAACTGTACATGCTCTTTATATTTTCCAAAAGCACTCCAATTGAGCAAAGTTTGCAAACTGTCTTTTCTTGAGCTCACAAATTGAAAGCCAACGGTGAGAACTTCTTTCACAAGCATCAAGGGAGTGTTTGCTTCTTCCCCAAGCATTAATGACATATCCCTATAAAAGACTCCAGGGTTTTATTATGCCTTCTTTTAGGGCGGGGCTGTGGATCTGAATCAGGTCAGTAGTTTGAAACAGTCTTGACCTACAAGCTGTTCTGCTACTGTCCACTCAACAAAATCCTGGAATTGGTAATTTGTTGTTTGTTCCCAAGTAACAACTTCATCAAAACTTGTTCGCCATCTGGATGCAAAAAACATGCAACTGAAGCAACATGAAATACTTACAGAATATTATTTGATAATATTCACCTGCTATACATGCTAGATTGTCAGCAGATATGCTTCACATGTATAGTTTTCCTTCTATACATGTGCAGAACTTTTATTCCAATGATTTGTGAAAATGATCACAGGAT
>Ga0116227_10011426_pt1 | contig 14916 bp, 16 predicted proteins | sample S1TSphgellanicum_FD_89693 | JGI IMG/M metagenome (GOLD analysis project Ga0116227, IMG submission 89693) | Host-associated microbial communities from peat moss isolated from Minnesota, USA - S1T2_Fb - Sphagnum magellanicum MG | ecosystem: Host-associated > Plants > Peat moss > Unclassified... | reverse complement strand
TTTCTCATGGATGTAAAATCTATGAGAAAATGGGGGGGGAGGGGGGAAGGGGGGGGGGTTCTATTACCTAATTAGGAACAAGTGATTTCTTTTAAGCACAATATATTTTTGTAATCGTTGTTTTGGACCCACAAAATAAAGTTTAAAATAACAATTGGGAAACTTTTTTTTTGGGAGAATTTGTGTTTAAAAACTTTCTTTTGGGTGTAATAAATTCAACTAATTCTTGTTACCAAAAAAAAAAGCTTTGGGAAAATCTTGCTAGAATTTTTTTTTTTGGGGGTATAAAAAAATTATTGAAAAAGGAAAAAAAAAGAAACCATGATCTCAATGTAAATAAATATTCATAAAAAGAAAAAAATTGGAAAAAATTGGAGAAATGAATTTTAAAAATGTTGGTTTAAATTTGACTAATTTTGCTAATTTGTTTTGCAGTGTAAAAAATTGAGTTAGTTAGAGCACACTGCTGATGCTGCAGGAAGAGAGAGAGAGAGAAACAGAATTGAGACCGAGTTTGGAAAGGCCCGGTCTTAATGGCGTCGTGTGTGGACCAAGGACGCGGCACTCTGCGAGAGAGAGAGAGAGAGACAGAGTACAAGACGGCGCCGGAAGGAAGTAGCCTAAGAAGTGGGTGGGAAGAAGAGGACGAAGGACTCCAGTAAGCTTCGTGTGGAGGTAACGAGGGGAAAGGAAGGACAAAAGCAAAGCAAAGCAAATTAAAGCAAAACCAAAAATACCAAAACAAAAGCTGGTGTACTACTACTACATCGTCGCCTTACAATTTATCTCTCGTCGTGTGTAGGAAACGGTGTATCACAAGAAACACCCCCCTCAGTGCGGGCGGAAAAAAACACACTCGGGATTTTTATTTTATTTTTTTCCGCCAGATTGTCTTTCTAGATTGTGCGTATATTTCACGACTTAGTCCTCATTTCCTACTCCATTCCTTCCGGGATAACTCTTGTTACCAACTTTTGTTTGTTTGTTTGTTTGTTTTTTTTTTGGGGTGGGTTTTTGTCCGTGGGATCCTTCGCCTGGTCGTTCGTGATGTCTCTATCCACGCATTTGTTGTAGTGAGAGAGAAGAGGCATTTAAACAGCAAAGGGACAGACAGACAGAAGAAGAAGAAGAAGAAGAAGAAGAAGGGGAAAGGGGAGAGACGAGTTCTAAGATGGCAACGATGAGTACTGAGCTTTACACTGATATAGAAACCAACAGTACACTGAGTACTGGGATATGGAAATCAGCAGCAGCAGCAGCACCAGCAGCACCATGGGAAAGGATAAGCTGGGGAATGGCGTTGGGGTTCTTGTTGGTATCCTATGTGGTGTATGAGCAACTGACATTCATGTGGAAGAAGAAACACTTGCCAGGTCCTATGTTTGTGTGGCCTTTTCTCGGTGGCGTAATTCCCATGATTTTCAATCCCACTCGGTTCTGGGATGATCAGGCCGTGGCAGCTAAGAAGGTGAAGATGAGAAATATTGGAGCTAGACTTTCTACTATTCTATTCTGCTTCTTCTTTGTTTTGTTTTGTTTTGTTTTCTGACATGAGACATTTCTCAATTCTAATGAGAGCTATATCTCTTTCCGACATGGAGTATTTTCTCAATTCTCATGAGAGTTTTATATCTTTTTGACATGGGGATTTCTAGATTCTCATGAGAGTTTATATATCTTTTTGACATGATCACTTAAGCCTATTCATGTCGCTATTCATGTGGTCTGAAAGATGATGTGCCTGGGTGGTTCCTTATGCAATGGAAGTGTTTGTGCCGCATGCAGGTGGGGTTGTGTTCGCACTTTTTGCTTGGAAACTTTATTCTTTTTGTGCGGGACTCAGAGATTTCACACAAGATATTTACCAATGTGCGGCCTGGTGGGTTTCAGCTTGTGGGTCATCCGCTTGGCAGTAAATTGTTTGGCAAGGAAAATCTCATCTTCATGTTTGGCCAGGAACACAAGGACTTAAGGGGACGTGTGGCACCCCTCTTCACACTCAAAGCACTGGGCATCTACATCTCCATTCAGGAGAAGACAGTCCGAAAACATATTGCAACATGGTTGGCTTCTGCTGAGAAATCCAATGACCCTGTTCAGCTTCGCTTCCTCATCCGGGACATGAATCTGGAGACATCACAGAATGCATTTGTGGGTCCATACCTCACTCCTGAAGCGCGGCAGCAGTTCAATTATGACTACAAATTGTTCAACCAGGGCTTCCTGAGCTTGCCCATTTCATTACCTGGCTTTGCTTTCCATGCAGCACAAAAGGCTGCCCCTCGCCTATTTGCAACTCTTGCAGCTTGTGCAAAGGCCAGTAAGGTGCGGATGATGGCAGAGGAAGAGCCTGCTTGCCTGATTGACTTCTGGATTGTGGAAGTTCTCAAGCAGATAAGGGAGGCAGAAGAGGCAGGAGCCCCGATGCCACGCCACACCTCAGATTCAGAGATTGGGTATCATGTATTTGACTTCTTGTTTGCTGCTCAAGATGCATCAACATCATCAATCACATGGGCAGCAACCCTTCTGGAATCACATCCAGACATGCTGGAAAAAGTACGACAGGAGCAGAAATTCCTGCGACATGATAGCCCAAATGGTCTCACACCTGAGCTTCTGAGGAAAATGAAGTACACAGAGATGGTGGTGAAGGAGGTGCTCAGGTACTGCAACCTTTTTTCTTGTTCCTTCAATTGCACTCACAACTATATTCTCTCATAACTTTCCCTTGCCATTCTTGTGATCCTTTTCATACTGCTGTCCTTGTAGACCTTAATTTTTTTCTTCTGTTGATATCCCACCATCCCACACTTTGTCTGGGGGAGTCACCCTCACACAATCCATTGTTCAATCGTTCTGAGAATATCAAGAAATAACATACCAAGAATCTACTTCTGAAGGTTTTTGGATCAGTCATCGACACTCTGTTGTCTGGTAGTCTCTTTCCTGTGTTAAATGATATTCACAACAAAGTGTCAAGCCACTAGCCTAGTGCTACCATTTGCCAACACATTGCCTCCAGGTTCAATTCTTCAATGTGTATGCATTGTAGCCAACCGAGCTCAAATAGGTTTGCAGTATTAAGCTGTTGACATCCTAATTGAGCCAGAATCTGAAGTGTTCAGCAGTCTTGTGAAGAAAATTTCTGTTCAACTAAAGAGGCCTGGTTATGGCTGCACAACTATGTCACCTCCTATGAAGGCAGGAGGTCAACAAGAAAGGAGGCTCATTGATGCTTTAGTCATGTGCATCATTACATTTTCTGTGCACTAATTGTGGGTGGGTTGCAGGTACCGACCTCCTGCACCACTGGTGCCACACCTAGCGACTGATGACTTTCCACTCACTGATACATACACTGTGCCAAAGGGCACCCTTGTGTTTCCGTCTCTGCTGGAGTCATCATTTCAAGGATTCACAAACCCGTACGAGTTTGATCCTGACAGATTCTCACCTGAGCGTCTGGAGGATCAAGTGTACAAGCGCAACTGGCTTCTGTTTGGTGCAGGTCCTCACCAGTGTATAGGACAGCGGTATGCCATGAACCAGCTCCTGGTCTTCACTGCGCTCTATTCCACTCTTGTGGATGCTAAGCGGGTTCGCACTCCTGACTGTGATGACATCAGCTACACCCCCACCATAGCACCCAAAGATGATGGTTTGGTGTACCTTTCTCCTTATGCTGACTCCAATGCTTGAAATGGCAGTGGGTAGCAATTTGTGGCTCACCCATTTTTTTCATCGAATATACTGACGTCCAGTTGAAGCTTCAAAACAACAGGCCCCTTTTCAAAGGGGCCAAGTCAGTGGTTCTTGGGCAGGTGAATAAGTTCACAAAGCTTGATTACTTGTCAAGGGACCACAAGCTGCAGAAATCCATATTGGGTTCTGCATGTGTTTGTCCTTGTGCACCAGCAATAAGCTTGCCATGAGTAAAACAGATGCAAAAAAGATGCACCCAGTGGGGAGCCCATATTGACTTCTAGATGCACCCCACCCTAGGGAAATTGTTGAATCTTGCTCAGTTTACTCATCTGAGCCTTTGTACATTGTTCTTCTTTGTGAATTGTGAGATTGGAGACCTTCAATGTACAGTGCATGGTGTACCTTGTAAATTATGTTGTGGTGTCCCATATTAGTAGTTACCAACCAACAGAGTGAATCCCCTTGGAGTGGGAAGGACATAAGAAGGCCTTAAACTGAGTTGTGGAAGACTTGGTTTCCCATTCCAGAGGACATACCCATATCTGTTGCTGCCTTTCCAATCCCTGATTGTGAGCTATCATCTTGTAGCTGATTTTGTGTGCATGAATTTCCATTCGACTCATTTTCACAAAGTTCGTAATGAGAGAGAGATTTAAGATGCTGAGGAAGTTTTTACAGTTTTTTGTGACAACACAAGCTTCAAGATTTTTGAACACACAGGAAGCCTGTTTTTGTTAGAGCTTTGAAAGTTTTGGAATACACATGAAGAATGTTCTTTCGAGAACTTTTCAAGGTCTCAGAGAACACATGCAGCTTGTTCTTCTGAGAGGTTTCAAAGTCCCAAAATGCACATGAAGCTTGTTCTTCTGAGAGTGTTTCAAGGTTTCAAACACATCAATGTCACTCTTCTGGAAGCTTTCAGTTTCAGAACACACACGAAGCTTCCATCTGCTTAAATCCTAGACCAAAACTCTGGCTGCATCCTTGCCCATCAAAATTTCATAAACCATCTTCCAAAGCTCAATCTATGACAGACATAACATTTAAGGTGCAAATGTAACTCAAGAACCTCAGATTTAGGATTCTGTTCATGGCTGGCAATAAATCAATCAATCTAAACCTCACATCCTTTTGTATAGCTAGTTGGATTTGAATGACCTGTGCCCTTCTATGCACCACAGAAACATAGTCATGTCAACAAGCACCAGCATCATAATCTTTGGAAAATTGCATATCATTCTTTTGAGTCCTCATGTATCTCTATGAGAAGGTAGCTAGCTAGGCAATGGATTGTTTTTGAACAAAGTGCTGGGTATGCATTTTTCAGCCTGGAGATGTGCCGCTGGTCTTACCTTCAGGTTCCTGATACAGCATTCTGCAGATGTGTGGAAGATGCAAGCCCTTCTAGAAGAGGTTACAAAATACCCAAGTTCAATCTGTCGTAACATTGAGTACAACATTGGGTGCAGATGGACTGGGCTTTGCAAACCCATTGAGCAGCTCACAAACCTACAACAAGATCCCAAGTACTCCATGACTCCCACTTTGCAACAGGATAACTGAGCCTGGCCAGTGTGTTTCAATCTAAATTCTTTTTACTACAGTTGTCACAAACTAATCATGCTCCAATCTTGTTCTCCCTCCTCATATTGCTCTCTCTTGGATGATGGAGTGTGGCATGTCAGATGAGCAAAAGAAGTGAGAAAAACTAGAATAGATGCTGTCATACTCAATATGCTCAATATGCTACTAACATGTGAGGATTTGGGCCACACTTTTCTTCAGGCACCACATCTCAATCTGAGAGAACCCACCACATATGCTTTGTATAAGAGAGGGGTTGAACTTGGTGGACATCAAGACAAGGAACTCTTACAATAGTAACTTCTTCCTACCAGTCACACATGCCCAGCCGTTATCATAGGATACAGAAATATCCTCCAAGAATGGTGAATACACTTCTTGTACTCTGTCAACCTGCCACCCTTCCCCATGCACAGGTATCAGAACAAAATTGGTTTGAAAAAATAAAATGAGAAGAAACAGAAGGGTTCAAAAACTATTGACATTTGCTCCTGGAACTGCCTGGAACTGACACCTTGTGTGAGTGTGTGTGCAGGACATAAGTAACTGAGTCAAAATGTACAACATAGTGAAAACCCTCATGCTGGAATTATTGGTAGAACCCATATTTGGCCATCCCCTTGTTTCAGAAATGCCAAGCACAAAATTAATCCAATCCAAGGAGCTACACTTTCTTGTCCAGTTGCAGCACAATTCTGATTGTAAAGAAAAAGACTCTGCAGACAGCAATAAAATCACACCTGATCAACTAGAATACCAGAGAGGCCCACAAGGCCTCGTGGTTTGGTGTAAGCAGTGATGCAAGTGGCTAACTGCACCAAAGAGTTCAGCAAAATGTTGGCCACAACAATGTCAAACTTGCCCTTGCCAAGGGTCAAGGGGTTGTCATCTCCACTAGCTTCAAGAACTTGAAACATGTGAGGTTCAATATTGTTCAAGGATGCATTATATTTTGCAGAAGTGATGGCCATGGGATCGATATCAACTCCTACAGCACCATCAGCACCCATCTGTACAATCACAAAAACCTGCTCTTATCAATCTGTAACATGATTGTAGATTTTACAGATAGTTCTAGATTTGATTGGTCCATTATGGGTGTACAAACAAACATGCTCTCTAACACCAGAGAAGTTCATACATTTTAAGACAGTAGAGATAAGAGGTTACCATAGCCAATAGCAATGGTCTTAAGGCCTTTGGGTCACAAATGCAAGAGCAAGCAGCAGCTTATGAGTGAGTACCATTGTGGTAGAGATGTTGTTGAAATGCTACTTGTGTATGGAAACTTCAAATTATATAGTGAAAAGAAGGGATTCAAAGTTCAGGGCATCACCTTGAGTGCAGCTATTGAAAGAATGCCAGAGCCAGTGCCATAGTCTAAGATCTGGTCACCAGATCTCACAGCATGTTGCAGCCATTGTAGGCAAAGGCGAGTGCTGGGGTGCTCGCCTGTGCCAAATGCAAGCCCTGGATCCAGCATCACATTCAGTGCCTCTGGATCCTGCAGTTCAGGGGAAAACTTGCAGATCAGTAGCAAGCTCAAATAATTTAATTTCCAATAAAGGATACCTTATGGCAGACTAGATCCTACTGTTGGAGTACATAAAAGGATTCTAGCTTCTGGACAAATATTATTATTTCCACCAGAAAACTTCTAGCAAAAAGACCGTACAGTGGTATTATTTCCACCAGAAAACAATTATAAATGGTTCAGTGTTTTGAAACAAAGCTAATGGTCACAGTGGGTCATGGTGAAGTTCAATTCCTGATTCCATTTTCCTGTTTGAGACCTTACACACATCCACAAGGCTTTTTGAGAGCTCTTGGAGATGATTCATCTGCCAATGTTGATCATCTGGTTCTACATCTTTCCACATCAACAGATCTGCCATTTCTTGTCTAGTGGTCTAGCAGTGGTCTGATGAGCTATCAGTGAGTTTGACTGCTCTTTCAGGTCCATTAATGCCAATGTCTTGGCACATGCACAAATAAGGGGGTTCACCAAAAGAATAGGACTAACCTACAGGAAGGCACATGACATACAGGAGGTGTGCTCCACTTGGGGATTATCCACAGGCCCTTTGCCACCTCGATTGGCTTGAACTGACACTGCATTCCAACATAAAACTAAATCGTGAGAAGGAAATGTCCATGTGATCAAGCAAAATTGAAGCTGGAAATACAGATGGCAATAAGTTTCAAAACCAGCCAGAAATAAGAGTCTGAACACCTGCACTTGCTGAACCCAGTCGATTTCTTCAGTATTTACAACTTCATACTGTGGCATTTCTGTCAGCCCTACCGAGTCAGCAGCCATAGCCAGTGCCTCAGCCACATCCTCACCTGCCGGAAACAGTGCAGTTATGCGACTCTGCAATTGGCAACATGGACTTTTGAATTACTTATTTAAATTGCATCAAACAAAGGATAGATGTGAATACTGTCCCGGGTTCATAGGGCAAATACCCCTGGATGTGAATCTTTACCTCATTCCATAATTGTCGCTTATCACCTGTCCATGGCACAGGGCCATCAGAAAAAATCTGCAGTTCCAAAAGGGCAAGAAAATTAGTCAGAGTTAAAAAAACCTGCATCACATTCAGTGACATGATGAAGCTCCAGTTGTGATCTATCAACTCAAGTCCAGGTACTTTGAGTTCAGCAACAACAAAAACTGTGTAGGATTTTGCACTCCTATAACCAAAACATTGCTTCAACCTGTCTGCAAATGAAGATCTGAACAGATGCCTGACAGCTATTAACATCATGTAAAACCAACAAAATGGGAGGTACATCAGACATGCACCTCCTGTTCTTGGGGTGCTCCCAAATGTGCATCCTCAATACTGCAAGAGCCCGCACCAAAACACATCAATGCTTCCATAAATGCATCCTGCAGTCCCCCAATGAGGTTTAAGCTCATCATTGGTAACATGAATCAAATCTCATTCAAGACCCTAAACCCTAAACCCTTGGAAGTCTGCACTCAGCTGTACCATTATGAAGTCAACCCTAAGCAGGCACTGTGGCCAGAAAAGCCAGCAAACCAGGCCGACATAAAACTCAAGAGATCATTCACAAGGGAAACCCCACAGAAAACCATGAGTCAAGGATGTTTTTAAGATCATGATTGCTAACACCTGACACATTCTCATTATCATGTCTTCAAGAGATCAATGTCTCCACATTTTATGAAAATTTTCAAGACCATGAAGATGCATTGTTTACATAGTTTGCCATATACTGAAGGAGGCAAGAAACAAACATACGGAAACAGCACCACAACAGGTAATTCGAACAGACTGCATTGGGTATGATGATGTGACTGAGTCACTCTCTGCACAAATTCCTCTCCGGAACATTTGAGGTAGCGCAGTTGAAAACTTTAACCAATAGTCATCATCTCCCCTTTTCCCATGATTGGGAACGTGGTCCCTTCTTCCCCATTCCACCCTTTGCAGTGGTGTACGCTGATTGTTCTCACTGAGACTGCTTCTTATCCACCTACAACCTGTAATGGTTAATCATCAAATGCACATATCAAAGCCACTAAGATTCAAATCCCCACAATCACCGAAGGCTCAATTCTTGAATGGATTGAAACCCTGCTTGAGATGGATGGTGAGATGATTTCCAACTAATTCCATACAAAAGAAAATTCAGATAGTCACAACTGAAACCCACCACCTAAGCAGCTTTCAAAGAGGAACACAAATCTCAAAAAGAGGGGGTAAAGAACCCCTTCAGAAACCCATCAAACAAACTCACTCTTGAATCGTGTAGAGCAACAAGTGCCCAGCTCAAATGGCATTGCAAACTCTGGAAGACACAAAAACAGTTGCGTACTTTTAAAAGGATGACATAACCGTCTTCTGATGAAGCAGATCTCAAATGGTTCACAATTTTAAAAAGTTTCAAGACGGACCAACTTACCGGCAAATGACACAGCAAGAGAGGGTTTGAATGAAGAAGAGTGAGCAGACAACACGGACAGAAGTCGCAATGGAGGTCGCATCTTTGTCTGTCTGTCTTGTCTTCTTCTCTCGCTCCTTCCTCCCTGCGCATATGTTTTGCATGTGTGAACCCCGGGGGTCAGTGGAACCCTAAAATCCCAAACCCTAAAACTGGAAACCCTAAACCTGGAACTTTCAGTCAAATTTTCATTTACAAAACCTTATCACTTGAAACTGGAAGCTGAGGCTGGAACCCAACCCCCAAAACCCTAACCCTAAACCCTAATTTTAAGCCCAAATTCATTTGCAGAGAGCCCCCTGCCCCCTGAAGCTCCCTTAAACCCTGAACCCACCCTATATACACTTCAGTCCAAAAAATTTTAATTCCCAGAACCCATAAACCCTGAAACTAGAAACCCTTAACCTATAAAAACTTCCAAAAACCCCCAAACCTGGAAACCTTGGATTGAGTCCCATATCACCCGAAACAAGCCAACCCTAAACTCTAAACCCTAAATTTCTGTCCACCATTCCTTTTCCTTCTCTCACTCATGTTAAATGCAGCACTAAAAAATTGTACATTTTTTTTCAAATTGCCTCTTTATGCTAAATTATCAAATATTTTACATTCTATTCATAATCTTCAAGAATGAATGCTTTGAAGTTTGGATGCTTATAATTTGAAGGGAAAATCCACCTTAGAATAGACAGAACATATTATATCATCCTATGGAATGGTTTCTCACCCCCACAAGTTGGACACTTTCCGAAGTGGAAGACACCATTCCATAGAATTAGACTTCCCCAAGGTTGGATCCATATGTTGGAAAGCCTTCAATGAGTAAGGGGTTTCATTGAGGTGGTTTGGTAGTGTTTAAAGTTTAGACCTATGGTGCAAGAGTTACCAAATACTGAATAATTTAACAAGAAAAATCAAATAAAATAAAAAATAAATATTTGAAAAAATAAAATTGGGTGAGTTTATATTGTTGGAAAGCCTTTGATTAGTGAGATTTCTTGAAGGCAATTTTGTGATTTTTAGACATAAGGTGAAAGAGATATTGAATTTTCACTTCTTTTTTTTTTAATCATTGAGAATTGATTTAAAATTAAAAATAACTTTTTGCACAATTGAGTTTTATTGTCAAGGTCGTATTCACACTTAGGTGAATGGCACATGTCGCATTAGTAACTATAATGAGAGGACCGCAAATTAGGCCTCATTATCATTGGATAATTAGTTGCATAGGTAAAATTAAAGATCTAAATCCTTTTTTTTCCCATATTGACTAGCTACCCAATAGCTACTTTGCATTACTTTTTTTTGTCAAAATAAATTTATTTATTTTGGATGGTTTGTATAAACATTTGAGAATTCCAAAGTAAGTTTACACCCAACCAAGGTAGAGAGCCCAAGGGCACTTAAAGGTGCATTCACACTTGGTGTTAGGGACTCTAGTGTTGAGTCCCTTATCACCTTAATACTAGTCATTTAAGACTTAAAACTTACTTATCATCATGAAGATTTTATTTTAAACTAACATTCCCTTAACATTAAGCTATCACCCATTTAACAATTGGGTGCCACCTAGGATGCCACCTAGATTTACATTAAACATTGATTTAACATCAAGTGTGAATGCACCTTTACATACATCAAAAGGGCCATCCATGCTGGGGAGGGTGTTATGCTTGACATAAAGACTTATAAGAATTTCTTGAAAAAATTTTAATTTTTTTTCTGATGACACCTTGATTCTTCAAACTATAACAAGATTAGCTTTCTGGATCATATTGATGCAATTTTGTTTTCAGATCAGCAACAAATTAGAAGCCAAGAATTCAACACAATTTGCAAGCTTTTCGGCATGCACCAGGGAACTCTGATGTGCCCAGCATGTATGTAGGATTGTTTTTGCACTCACCATAACTTGCCCATTCCTCACAATTGTCATCCTCATTCACGCACTCAACATCAGTGTTCTTCTTCTTCTTATTGTGTTTGTGTTCTTCTTCTTCTTCCCCTGTTTCAAAGGCTTCAACATGGATCCACTTTGTAGCTGACCATTTCTCGCCTTCCAAGACAGGACAACCCGCATGCAAGCTTGAGCGATCTGGTTTAGCTGAAGGATGCAAGTTGAAGAAGAGCAAAGCATCGCCTCTTTTGGGTTTCACACCCAATCCTCTCTTGCCACATTCAGACCATGAATCATCCTTCACAAGACTTCCTTCAGTATTATCATCATCATCATCATCATCTTGATCTGCAGACGGGAAAACTGTTTCGCCTCCTTTGATGACATCAGAGAGGTACATCAATACTGTGGCTATTCTGTGACCTCCAGCAAGAGCTTTGTTCTTGTTGTCAAGGAAGTAGTCGAAATGTGGTTCATACTTTTGCCCATGTTGATACCTGAGGATTTGTAGACATTCTCCATTTTCTTTTGGCAACAAAGTCCAGGCAGCAATCCGATCCTCAATTCTTGACACCACTTCGTCGTGTCCCCTCCTTACAAACATGCCCAAGCTTGTTCGGATCTCACTTACAACACTCTTCCCAGATTTTACATCTGCAACCATGGATGCTTGTAGCTTGTCTGTTGCTAGCTGAATCAAATGATTGCACTCAAATTCTGTAAGAAATTGCTTTGCCAGAAATGCTCGTGGCTTCCACGAGAGTTGGGTCACTGAAGTTGGGTCAAATTTGATCACTTCTTGCTCTCCATCACTTCTCAAGATCGATTGCACTTCCCCCATCCATCCTGACAAGTCTTCCACATCTGCTGCTCTTCCATATTGCAGCAAACATAGTACAAGCAACAAGACCTCCAAAATCCACATGGCTGAATTCTTCTTCTACTGCAAAAACTGGAGGGAAAAATATGTATGAATATCACAAATCAAAGAAGAAAAAGAGGGTTTTTTTTCAATTACAAATTGAGGGTTTTGCTTCTTCTTCCCGAGATCTTGACAACAATCACTCAATCTAAGAGGCCATCATGCATGTGCACTGAAAGCTTCAAATCTTCAACAAAAGCACATGAGTACTACCAACAATATAAGAGCCCCTTTTGTTGAAGCATTTTATCAGAAAATTTGCAATAAATTTCTACATAGCCAAAAAAAAAAGAAGAATTTTTTTCCTAATTTTCAGTCACCTAAAAGAACATGTTTCATTCGTGCAACATGTTCAATATTTTCAGATTTTAATAATTCAGTGTTTTAAATATATAAATAAAAATAAATAAAAATAAATATCTGTGGGGAAATATCCCATAATTTTATATCTTGAACTGAAAGTGGCATGTCTTGCAATTACTTGTAGAATTGAAATTTCCAAATATCTCGATGGTTTCAAATATAAATAATTAAACCCAACACATTCATAAAATGGAATTATATGTAGATATTGTATATTAATTATATATATTCCTCAATTATCCATCAACTGGATGCTAAGTTTGGAATTGAAAATGAGACTTTGAAATCTTTTATTGCAATTTTTTTTTTCCCGTCCCCAATGAAAATTGGAATCTAAATATTCTATTTAATATAGTCCTTGAAAATAACTACATGTGACATATTACATGTATTGTGATCATGCATGATCAACTGAAAATATCAAAGTATTTATGATTTAGTTTCGGAATTAAAAAAAATAAAATCCACATAAAGGGATTGTTGGTTTAATGCAGCCATGTTGTTGTCTATGAATAATCTACCCAAATCTGAAATATTTGTTAATATGAAAGTTTGCAATATTATTAAATTATTGAAATTATTGCAACCTCTTTATTATTATTATTATTATTATTATTATTTTTGCCATTATTTACATGTTAACCTTTGTACAACCATATCTGGAAACTATGCTAAATTTGTTATGTTTTGTGTCATTTGATTTTGCATCCAATTTCATAATTTATTCCTAGTCCTTTTCTTTTTAAATTTCTGGAAATTTGAAAGTTATAACAATGTCTAAATGACTCTACCCAATCTTATGGCACATTTCCGACCTTTGATTGCAAAATTATGGCACATTGCAAAATTTTGAAACTCTCAAACAAATTTTCATTCCAATCATTCAAACAAACATAATTGAATACCTTAACCTACCTAAACCCTAAAACCCTAAACATACAAACTTGAACCCCCTAAAGGTGAAATTGACCTAATTTGAGTTGATGGATGATTTCACATGAATATCGTAAACAACTATATATGGAGTTCAATAACATTCATCCAATTCCCAAACATACAAATTTGAACCCTAAAGGTCAAATTGACCTAATTTGAGTTGATGGATGATTTCACATGAACCTGATAAGCAATTATATATGGAGTTTGTTGACATTCATCCAATTCTTAAACATACAAATTTGAACCCCTAAAGGTCAAATCAACCTAATTTGAGTTGATGGATGTTTCACATGAACCTGATAAGCAACTGTATATGGAGTTTGATGACATTCATCCAATTCCTAAACATACAAATTTGAACCCCTAAAGGTCAAACCAATGTAATTTGAGTTGATGGATGATTGCACATGAACTTGATAAGCAACTATATATGGAGTTTGATGACATTCATCCAATTTGTAAACATACAAATTTGAACCTTTAAAGGTCAAATTGACCTAATTTGAGTTGTTGGATGATTTCACGTGAACTTGATAAGCAACTATATACGGAGGTCAATGACATTCATCCAATTCCTAAACATACAAATTTGAACCTCTAAAGGTCAAATCGACGTAATTTGAGTTGTTGGATGATTTCACGTGAACTTGATAAGCAACTATATATGGAGGTCAATGACATTCATCCAATTCCTAAACATACAAATTTGAACCTCTAAAGGTGAAATCGATGTAATTTGAGTTGTTGGATGATTTCACATGAACTTGATAAGTAACTATATATGGAGTTCAATGACATTCATCCAGTTCAAGTTCAGCTCCCGGGGGAATTCTCTTCAAAGTTGGTAATGTGAACAGAGGTTTAAGCCAACTTATATTTTTGAACAAAAATAAAAAAGTTATATGTGAAGATGGGAAGCTGTTTTTGGCCTTGCCTAGTTTTGGGTGAGGGTTTAGGGTTTAGGGCAGTTTATTTTCTTAAATTGTCTACTATGATAAATTAAAATTTATTTAATGAATAATCAAAGCAATAATAAATAGACTATCTCTAGAAGAAAAAAAATTCAAGACAAACTGTGAGAAAACAAAAAATTACTCACAGAAAATGCACCAAAAATTTAAAAATTGACCACAAATTGAATAGGCCCCAGTAACAAAAAAAATTAAAATAATTAGATTCTTTGTGGCCTCCTGGATGAAACAGTACATCCATGAAACAAAGTAGGGATTATTACATCCATGAAGGTATTGTTGTAGAGTTGATAATGGAATGCTCCTTCATCCTCCTTCCTTGTCTGATGGGCTCCTCACGAGTCGTGCCTCTTGACGCTGCAGCCCAAAGAGTCGCGGGGTGCAAGAGTCGCGTCTCGTAAGGATTTGTGGTGGGATCACAAGGACAACAACAAGAATCAGCAGCAGCAGCAGCAGCAGCAGCTTGACAATCTCTTGCGAAATGTTTTTTACAATTTCGAGCTCAGCTGCATTTTTATCATAAATCTTTTGGTTTTTGGGGGGGGGGGGGGGGCCTT
>Ga0116227_10011424_pt1 | contig 14922 bp, 14 predicted proteins | sample S1TSphgellanicum_FD_89693 | JGI IMG/M metagenome (GOLD analysis project Ga0116227, IMG submission 89693) | Host-associated microbial communities from peat moss isolated from Minnesota, USA - S1T2_Fb - Sphagnum magellanicum MG | ecosystem: Host-associated > Plants > Peat moss > Unclassified... | reverse complement strand
CGTTCCTCCAGCATTGCCGCCGCCTTGCGCAGCAGGCGGGCACGCTCGTCATGGCCGGTTGCAGCCCAGCCAGGCTGCGCGGCGGCGGCCTTGGCGGCGGCTTCGGTTACTGTATGCGCCGTTGCCGAGCCTATCCGGTCAATCGCCTCGCCACTGGCGGGCGCCACCACATCAATCGGCGTGCCGGATTTGTGCCAGCCGGAAGAATAAATTGCGTCGCGCCATTTCGGCACCGGCCCCGCGAATGCTCCGTCCATCATCGTCTCCAAAGTTCTTGTTAGCTTAACGCCAGAACTTCCTCATCCGTGAACACGCGCGAACGGGTCAAAAAACGCTTGCCCGAGCCGTTTTCCAGAGAGAACATCCCGCCCATGCCGGACACCACATCAATGGTCAGCTGCGTGTTCTTCCAATATTCAAATTGCGATGGGCTCATATAAAACTTCGCGCCGCCGATCTCGCCCATCAGCACATCCTTCGGCGCGACCATGTAGTCTCCGTCCTTAAAACACATGGGCGAAGACCCGTCGCAACAGCCGCCCGATTGGTGGAACATGACACCGCCATGCTCCACCGTCAGTCTGCCGATCAGTTCGAGTGCCGCCGGCGTGGCAAGCACCCGTTCCGGTTTGTCAGCCATCAAAAAAAGCCGAGCGCTTTGGGGCTATAGCTCATCATGATGTTCTTGGTTTGCTGGTAATGGTCCAGCATCATCTTGTGGTTTTCACGGCCAATGCCGGATTGCTTGTACCCGCCGAACGCCGCATGCGCCGGATACAGATGATAGCAATTGGTCCACACCCGCCCGGCTTTAATACCGCGGCCCATGCGATAGGCACGCGCCGCATCGCGCGACCACACGCCGGCGCCAAGGCCATACAGCGTGTCATTGGCAATGCTCAACGCTTCCGCTTCATCCTTGAAGGTGGTGACCGAAAGCACCGGCCCAAAAATTTCTTCCTGGAAAAGCCGCATCTTGTTATTGCCGCGGAACACGGTCGGCTCGATATAAAAACCATCCGATAATTCCGCATCCATTTGCGGCTTGCCGCCGCCGATGAGGAGTTCCGCCCCTTCCTGCTTACCGATATCGATATAAGAAAGGATCTTTTGCACCTGCTCGCTGGAAGCCTGGGCGCCCAGCATGGTCGCAACATTCAGCGGGTTGCCCTGTTTGATGGCCTTAACGCGCGCCATGGTTTTTTCCATGAAACGGTCATAGATGCTTTCCTGAATGATCGCGCGCGACGGGCAGGTGCAAACCTCGCCCTGGTTTAGCGCGAACAACACAAAACCTTCCACCGCCTTATCGAGAAAATCATCATCTTCGGCCATCACGTCTTCAAAGAAGACATTGGGGGATTTGCCGCCCAGCTCCAGCGTAACGGGAATGAGGTTGTGGCTGGCATATTGCATAATCAGCCGGCCTGTCGTGGTCTCACCCGTAAACGCGATTTTCGCGATTCGGTCTGAAGAGGCCAGCGGCTTGCCGGCTTCCAGCCCAAACCCGTTCACCACGTTCAACACGCCGGCGGGCAGCAGATCGGCAATCAATTCCACCAGCACCATGATGGAAATGGGAGTCTGTTCCGCCGGTTTCAGGACGACGCAGTTGCCCGCGGCCAGGGCGGGCGCTAGTTTCCAAATGGCCATCAGAATCGGAAAATTCCAAGGAATAATCTGGCCCACAACACCAAGCGGTTCATGAAAATGATAGGCAACCGTGGTCTCGTCGATCTCCGAAAGAGAACCTTCCTGCGCGCGGATACATGCGGCGAAATACCGCACATGGTCGATGGCGAGCGGGATATCGGCATAAGTCGTCTCCCGGATCGGCTTGCCATTATCAACGGTTTCCGCATAGGCAAGCAGATCAAGATTTGCCTCCAGCCGGTCGGCGATCTTGTTCAGGATGAGCGCTCGCGCGGCCGGCGCTGTTTTGCCCCAGGCATAGGCGGCGGCGTGCGCCGCATCAAGGGCGAGGTTGATATCCGCCTCGTTCGAACGCGCGGCCTGCGTAAAGACCTGGCCGGTGATCGGCGAGACATTGTCGAAATATTGCCCGCTCAGCGGTGCTGTGAACTTGCCACCAATAAAATTATCGTAGCGCGCCTTGAAGGCGAAACCAGTCACGGAACTGCCCTGTAATGGGGCGATGGCTGCATCTAGCATGGTTGTTTCTCCTTGGGTTTATTTTTAAGATTTTTCGGTTGCCTCTGCGGGAACCTGCAAACGTCTTGGCAAACGCGATTTATCAGAGACAATTTCTTCTTATCACCATTATCGCAATCATGCACAGAGCCCGGCGATGAAAGAGGTTACGGCGGCATTGCGGAGCGGAACATATCTCTTTCCTTCGCTCCGGCAGGTCCGTTTCACGGTGCCCACCGCGCCATGGCTCACGCAATCGACCGGGAAAAATATAATATCGGCGCGGCGGACCATGCTGGCGAGGATCAAGTCGTTATCCTCGATACCGCCGTCATGATGCAGCAATTTTCCGCCGCGTTCCGCCGCTCGCCGGCGGACAGGCATGTGCCAATGATCGAGCAGTGATAATGCGTGCTCAAATCCCAAATCCGCTTGCGGGGCACCTTCTGGGTAGCTGCCTCATCGCAAGCCGCCATCCCCGAGAGAAATTTCTGCTCTTGGCCCAGGAAAGAAGCCGACTCCAGCGTGTTCTGCCGGCTGATCATCCTCGGTCTGGGTCCTTTCCCACGGCACGTTATATTCGTTTGACTATATCGCTAAATACGGGTTTCGTTATGTCGAGTCAAATATAACCTGGAGAGCGCAATCCTTGGCAGATCAAAATCGCGGCAGCGTACATCCCAGGATCGACGTGGCCGACCTGAACGACGTCGAAGTCACTGAAGGTGGGCTGCGGCTACGCCTACATGTGCAAGATGTGGCGAGAGTGCCTGCCTCAGTCTCCCTGCCGGTGGATTGCCTGAATACGGTCGCATCCGCCTTGTCACCCGGCCGCTTGGCTGCCGCCACGTCCGGAGCGGTGCCAAAAGATCACCGCGTCGATAGTTGGTCCCTCATCGGGGGCGAGACCGGGCTGGTGCTTACCCTAAACCGACCTGATTAGGTATTGACCTGATCGACAAGTGATGACGCCACAACAGTGCTCTGTAGAAAATCCACTAGCAAGATGCAGTGCGAGTTTAGAGCTGCGAAACCCATAGATTGAGCCCTATTTCATGTGGATTCTATGGCCTTCGCAATTCCAAAGCCTACCGCCCGCTCCCGACCATCCAAACCATTAAGGCTTTTCAACCCAGCCTGCGTCCATTGAAAACCTTGCCCACCCACAACCCCATCCGCTACCATCACCGGTTGCTATCACCCCCGAACCAGATGCCCCAGACCACCCAATACCCCCGCCAATCGCCGTCCAAACCCCAGCAGCCGCCAAATGCCGATATAAATTGACCGAACGGACGGATATTGAAATTTAATTGCCGTTGATAATAAACGATTTTTCGGCATTAATTTCAATGAATGTCCGACGCCCCGATCAATTTTCAGTCTTAAAATCGAGAAAATCGCCGGCGCAAGCGCTATTTCCGCATGCCTCGTCCCAGCCGCAACCCAGCCGCGTGAAAACTCTTAAAAAGCGCTTTCCTTCGCCCGGTTTTGCACTTCGCCCCGCTCGGCCCCAGCCACGGCTTTCCCGTCTTCGGTAAACAGATAGCTCAGCGCCCCCGTCACCCCAACCTGCACCGTCTCCGCCCGATGCAGTCCGGCATGGCCTGGGGAGCGCACATTCAGCACGGTCCCATCGCCAAGCGCGATTCGGGTGATAATCTCCCCGCCAAGATGTTCCACTAGCTGCGTCTGCCCCGTAACCCAGGCATCGATGGGCCTGCCGGTGTTACCCAGCGTCAGATGCTCCGGCCGTAGGCCAAGCGTGGCTTTTTGCCCCGGCGCCAGGCTGCCGCCCGCCACCGGCACAAGCACAACCCCGCCCCCAGGCAAACCCACCGAAACCCCTGCGGGCCCGGTCTCAATCACCTCGGTCTGGATCAAATTCATCTTCGGCGAGCCGATGAAGCCCGCCACAAACAAATTTCGCGGGTGGGAATAAAGCTCCAGCGGCGCGCCAACTTGCTCGACCTTGCCTTGGTTGAACACCGCAATGCGGTCGGCCATGGTCATCGCCTCGACCTGGTCATGAGTCACGTAAATCATGGTCGCCCCAAGCCGGTCATGCAGCCCGACCAACTCGGCGCGCATCTGCACGCGCAACTCGGCATCCAGGTTTGAAAGCGGCTCATCAAACAAAAACGCCTTGGGTTGCCGCACAATGGAGCGCCCAATCGCCACGCGCTGGCGCTGCCCGCCCGAGAGCTCCTTTGGTTTGCGCGCAAGCAAATGCCCAATCTGCAGGGTCGCCGCCGCCTCCGCAATCCGAGTCTCAATCTCCGCGGCCGGCATTTTGGCCACTTTCAGACCAAAGGCGATATTATCGCGCACCGTCATATGCGGGTAGAGCGCATAGGACTGGAACACCATCGCGATGCCGCGCCGTGCCGGGGCAACGTTCGTGACATCCTCGCCGCCGATCATCACCCGCCCAGCGCTTGGCCGCTCCAGCCCGGCGACGCTGCGCAGGAGGGTTGATTTGCCGCAGCCCGATGGGCCAACGAACACCATGAACTCACCATGCTCGACTTGGATCGAGATGTCGTTCAGCACCGTAAGCTCGCCAAATTTCTTGTGCAGCCGATCAATTACGACCTCGGCCATGTTTTCCTCCGAATTTCTACGCCGGCGCGCGCGGGGGTGTCCCGTCTCCGCGGCCGGTATCGTCCGCTCTTGGCATGTAAAACGGGCGGAAGCAATTTCAGAACGGAAGGCGGGAAGAAATATTTTTCGTGTCAGGATTTTTATTGCATGGCTTTTTAAGCTCTGCTAGTTCGAGGGCGCCTCGGCAATGATTATGCTGGCGGGGCGGATAATAATCCTCGCCAAGCGGGGGCGGATACGGAGAGGAAATGCCTAATTTTAGCCCGAACGGGCGCAATACCGTGCCATCAGGCTGTTGGCCATTCTGGGCGCCGTGACTCAATCCGTGCTGGCGCTCGTGCTGGAGCGCAAAGGCGAACTCGCGCTGCGCGAGATCGATCTGCCGCAAACAACTGGGCCGGACGACGTCAAGGTTAAGATTGACACTGTCGGCGTGTGCGGCAGCGATGTGCATTATTATACCCATGGCCGGATCGGTCCTTTCGTGGTCGAGGCGCCGATGGTGCTGGGCCATGAGGCGGCCGGCGTGGTGACCGAGGTTGGCGCGAATGTGCGCAATTTCGTGGTCGGCGACCGGGTTTGCATGGAACCGGGGGTGCCGGATTTTTTCTCCCGCGCCGCAAAGCTGGGCCTGTACAACGTCGATCCCGCGGTGCGGTTTTGGGCGACTCCGCCGATTCATGGCATACTCACTCATTCGGCCGTTCATCCGGCGGCGCTTACCTATAAGTTGCCCGAAAATGTTTCCTTTGCCGAGGGGGCGCTGGTTGAGCCGTTCGCCATCGGGATGCAGGCGGCATCAAGGGCGCGGATTGTTCCGGGGGATACGGCCGTTGTGATTGGCTGCGGGCCTATCGGAATCATGGTCGCGCTCGCAGCACTGGCGGGCGGTTGCTCCGAGGTGATTATTTCGGATTTCAGCGCCGAAAAACTCGCCATCGCGGGCAGCTATGACGGCATTTTACCGGTGAATATCGGGACGCAAAAACTAGCCGAAGTTGTGGCCGACCGCACGCGCGGCTGGGGCGCCGATATTGTGTTCGAGGCCAGCGGCAGCCCGAAGGCGTATGGGGATGTGTTCAACATCGTGCGGCCAGGCGGGGCGGTGGTGCTGATCGGATTGCCGGTTGAGCCGGTGACTTTCGACGTGCCGGGCGCGATTGCGAAAGAAGTGCGCATCGAAACCGTGTTCCGCTACGCCAATATTTTCGACCGCGCGCTGGCCGTGATCGCCTCGGGAAAACTCGATTTCAAGCGGCTGATCACCGCCACCTATCCGTTTGCCGAGAGCATTGCCGCGTTCGAGCGCGCCGCCGCCGCGCGGCCGGGTGACGTTAAAATCCAGATCAAGGTTTCCTGACAGGGATACGCTGTTCAACAACACCCCGCGCGGTGATTGCGCGGGATTTCAAGGGAGAAAGACGAAATGAAAAAATGGGGTTTTGCGGCAGCCGTGATTGCCGCACTTGGGATGGGCGGTGCGGCGCATGCCGATAGTTGGTCGCTGGCGCAGGCGGCGGCACCGTATAAGGGCATGACCGTCACCGTCGTCGGGCTCGACCGCCCAAGCTACCAGATCGCCCAGAAGCTGACGCCGGAATTCGAGAAGGAAACCGGCATTCATGTGACCTGGGATATTTTTCCCTATGAGGATACGCTGAAGGAAGAGACGCTGAATTTTTTCTCCAACAGCCAGCAATTTGACGCGATTCTCTCGGACATCGTTTGGCCGGTGAATTTCGCCGATCCGGGCTGGGTGGTGCCGTTGAAGCATTTTACCGATAATCCCGCCCTCGCCGACCCGGCGCTTGATGAGAAGGATTTTTTTCCGGTCTGGCTGGCGAGCTTTACCGTGCATGACACGCTTTACGCCTTCCCCTTCGATTCCTATGCCGGGTTGCTTTATTACAATAAGTCGATGCTCAAGGCGGCCGGATTCACGGCCCCACCCACAACCTGGCAGCAACTGCGGGACGTTTACCTGCCAAAACTGACCGATAAGAGCAAAGGCGTGTACGGCTACGCGCTGCAATCGGCGCGGGGCGAGACCCAGACGGCGGATTCCTTCACCCGCTTCCTGTGGCCCTGGGGTGGGCAGTATCTGAACATCGCCGACAAGAAGATTTTGGTAAACGACGCGCAGGCGCAAGCCGGCATCAAATTCCGTCAAAGCCTGGTGCCCTATATGCCGGACGGCATCGTCTCCGATGACCATGCGCAGGTTGTCGCCCTGATGCAGCAAGGCAAGCTTGCGATGATCACGGAATGGTCGGCCTTCGATCCGACGCTCAGCCAGTCGCTGAGCGATAATCTCGGCATCGCGGTGGAGCCGAGGGGCCCGAATGCCGCCTATTCCGCCTTTGGCGGCTTTGCCTACATGGTGAGCGCGCAGATACCGGAGAAGCAGCAGGACGCAACCTATCTGTTCATCCAGTGGCTGACCTCCAAGGCCGAAGCGAAGCCGTTGATTGATGGCGGCGCGGTGCTGGGCCGGGTCTCGGCCGATACCGATCCGGCGGCGCAGGCGGACCACCCCAACCTTGCCCCGATGGTCGCAACCTGGCGCACGGCGGCGGTGCCGGACTGGCGCCCGCAATTGGAATGCTACCCGGGATTCTCGGATATCGTGTCCGATTGGGGCTCGCGGATTGAACTTGGCGAGGTCGGCGTGAAGAGCGGTCTCGACAGCATGGCCGCCGCCCTGACCAAGTCCATGAACAGCTCGGATTGCTGGAGCAAGAGCAACGATCCGGAACAAGCCATAGCGTTGTATAAGTAAGGCGGGAGGCCGATTGTGAACGAGATGAGCAGGGTGGAGCGTGCGGCGCCGGCAGTGGTTGCACGCCCCTCAAGATGGGAGGCGGCGACACCGTGGCTGTTCATCGCGCCTTCGCTCATATTGCTGCTCGCAATCGGCCTTTACCCGGTGATTTACACGGCCTTCGCCTCCACCCAGTCCTGGGTGATCGGCATGGACCCGCCCTATTTCGCCTGGTTCCAGAACTACGAAAACGCGTTTACCTCCAGCGATTTTCAGGATGCCGTGCTGCGCACCGCCGAGCTGCTGGTGGTGACGCTACCCATCGAGCTTGTGCTCGGCATGATGATCGCGCTGGCGTTGGATTCCGCGCATTTTGGGCCGCTGCGCTGGCTGTTGCAGGTTTGCTTGGTGTTGCCGATTGCGATTACGCCATCGGTGGTTGGGCTGCTGACCCAGCTTATGTTCAATGAGCAGCTTGGCATCATCAACCACATGATCGGCGTGCTCGGGATCGGCCCCATCGACTGGCTTGGCCAGCCGGCTTCGGCGCTGGGCACGGTGATGATCGTGCAGGTTTGGGAATGGACACCCTTCGTCGCCCTGGTGCTCTCGGCGGCGCTTTCCACCGTGCCCACGGATATTGACGAGGCGGCGCTGCTGGAAACCGAGCGCTGGTGGCCGCGATTCCGGCATATCCAACTGCCCTTTATGTGGCCGGGCATTACCGCCGCCTTGGTGTTTCAGACGGCTTTTACGATTAAAGAATTCGACATGATCTTTTCGATTGAGTCCGGCGGCCCCGGCACCGCGACCGAGACGGCGGTGATGCAGATTGAGCGCGTTGCCTTCCGCGGCTTTGATATCGGGATGGCCTCCGCCGAATCCATCATCATGCTGGTGCTTTCGATTTTGCTGGCACGGCTTTATATCCGCTTGTTTTACCGGGAGATGGATTGAGATGAGCCGCGCCAATTTTTTGAAAGCGCTGCAGGCCGCGGCGATGGTCGTCACGCTGATCGTGATTCTGTTTCCGATTTACTGGATGGTCGCGGGCTCGTTAAAGACCCAGGACCAGCTTTTTGCCATGCCGCCGCATTGGGTGTGGATGCCGTCTTTCGCTGGCTATGTTGATGCGGTGCAAAACACCGAGATTCTGCAGAATTTGGTGAACTCACTGATTGTCGTGGTCTCGGCGGTGGCGCTTGGACTGGTTGTTGGCGCGCCGGCGGCCTACGGCATCGCGCGCTACCGCTTTCGCGGCCGGCGCGATGTCTGGTTCTGGTATGTGACCAACTGGATGCTGGTGCCGGTGGTGGTGCTGATTCCGTTCTACCTCACCGCCGCCGCGCTGCATCTGATCAATAATTTGATCGTGCTGATTTTGGTCTATCAGGTGTTCATCGTGCCGCTGATCGTCTGGCTGCTGGTCGACCAGTTCAGCGCCGTGCCGATTGCGCTGGAAGAGGCGGCGCAGCTCGACGGCTTAAGCCGCATCGGTATTTTTCTCCGCATCGCGCTGCCTTTGGTGAAGCCAGGTATTGCCGTGTCCGCCGTGCTGTCGGGCATCTTCGCGTGGAACGACATGTTGTACGCCTTCATCCTGACGCCCTCGCCGGATGCGCGCACGGCTTCCACCGTCGTTCTATCCTATCTCGGCGGCTACACTATCCCATGGCCGGACGTGATGGCGAGCGCCACGATGGTCTCGGCACCTGTGATGATCGGCGGGCTGCTCGTGCATAAATACATCGCGCGCGGACTGACCATGGGGGCCGTAAAATAGAGTGGGCTTACAACCCCAATTTGACGAGGCTGGCGGCGCGATTGCGCGCCGGCCGGATAAGGTGACGCCCATGAAAATGGCAATATGAGTGAAGGGTTTGGTAGCGTGGCAGTCGAGAACATCATTCTGCATCTGGGGCTGGGCTCGTTTCATCGCGCCCACCAGGCGGTGTATTTGCAAAATCTTCTGGATGCCGGGGAAAAAAACTGGGGCCTGGCCGGCGGCAATATTCGCCCGGACATGCGCGCGCTTGAGGAAGGCCTGATCCGCCAGGGTGGTAGATATACGCTTGAGACGATCACGCCGGCCGGGCAATGCGCCTACCGGACGATTAGTTCGATCAGTGAAGTCATCCCATGGGATGAAGCGTTGCAAGGCGTCATCACCCGCGGCGCCAGCCCGCAATGCCGCATCATCTCCTTCACGGTGACGGAGGCGGGGTATTACCTGACTCCGAAGAACACGCTGGATACCGGATTTCCCGACCTGGTGCAGGATTTGGAGCATGGTGGCAAGCTGACCATCTATGGCGCGCTGGCGGCCATCCTCGGCGCCCGCCGGGCCGCCGGCGCCGGGCCGGTAACATTGCTATCCTGCGACAATTTGCGCAGCAATGGCGACCGTTTTAGCGCCGGCTTCAAAGCGTTTTTGCGCCAGACGGGAAATACCGAATTATTGGCGTGGGTGGCGCAAAATACCAGCGCGCCGAATTGCATGGTTGACCGCATCACCCCGCGCCCGACGGCGGAAACCATCGCCCGCATACGGGCCGCCGCTGGCTGGGAAGATGAATGCCCGGTGATGGCCGAAAGCTTCATTCAATGGGTCGTCGAGGACCATTTCGTCGCCGGCCGGCCGGCCTGGGACAGGGCGGGCGTGCAATTCACCGATTCCGTCCTGCCTTTCGAGGAAGCAAAAATCCGCATCCTCAATTCCAGCCACAGCGCCATCGCCTGGGCCGGCACGCTAAAAGGCTATAAATACATTCATGAGGGCGCTCTGGACCCGGATATTGCCCGCATCGCCTATAATTACGTCACCGATGACGTGATTCCGGTTTTAACGCCCAGTCCGATCGACCTGCCTGCCTACCGCGATGCGGTGCTGGAACGTTTCGCCAACCCAGCCATTCAGGATACGAATCAGCGTGTCGCCGCCGACGGCTATTCAAAAATTCCGGGATTTCTGGTGCCAACATTTCAGCAGCGCCTGGCGGCGGAAAAATCCATCGCCAGCATCGCCATGTTGCCGGCGCTGTTCCTGCTATTCCTCCACCGCTGGGCAGAGGGCAGGCTGGATTATGTGTACCAGGACCAGGCGATGGATGAGCCAGCGGCGCGGCTTATGCTGGCGGATCCTGAACCTTTGCGCGTGTTCGGCGAAAGCCGGCTGCTATGGGGCGACCTGGCCGGAGACGCGCGGTTGCAGGCGGCACTCGCGGCTTCCTGGCAGCGCGTGCTTGCACAATTCGGCGGCGGATAAAGATGTATCTTGGCCTTGATCTTGGCACCTCCGAACTGAAGGCGGTGATTCTGGCGCCGGATCACCGAATTGCGGCACAGGCAAGTGCGGCACTCAGCATCAAAAATCCACATCCGCTTTGGTCGGAACAAGACCCGGCTGATTGGGTCGATGCCCTGACCACCATATGCGATCAACTCGCCGCCGCGCATCCACATGAAATGGCGGCGGTGCGGGGCATTGGCCTTGCCGGGCAGATGCATGGCGCGGTCCTGCTGGATGGCGCCGATCATGTCCTGCGCCCGGCAATTTTGTGGAATGACGGACGCAGTGCCGCGGAATGCCGGGCGCTCGACAAAGAGATGCCGGCGGCACCCGCGATCACCGGCAATTACGCCATGCCGGGGTTCACCGCGCCCAAGCTATTATGGGTGCGGCGAAACGAACCCGATATATTCGAGCAAGTGCATACCGTTTTGTTGCCCAAAGATTATCTGCGGCTGGTGCTGAGCGGTGACAAGGCCACGGATTGTTCGGACGCGTCGGGCACATTCTGGTTCGATATCGCGGCGCGCGCATGGTCGCCCGCGATGCTCGCCGCCGGGGGCATGCAGGAGCGGCAAATGCCGCGCGTGATTGAAGGTAGCCTGGCTTCCGGCACGCTGCGCCCAAGCTGGGCGCGGCGCTGGGGGATGCGTGACGGCGTGGTGATCGCCGGGGGCGGCGGGGATAATGCGGCAAGCGCGGTTGGTATGGGCATTGTGGCGCCGGGGCAGGGCATTGTCTCGCTCGGCACTTCTGGCGTTATTTTCTTGGTTTCAAATGGCTTTGCCCCCAACGCATCCGCGGCCATTCATGCGTTCTGCCATGCGCTTCCCGAAACCTGGCACCAGATGTCCGTTATGCTTTCGGCGGCGAGCTGTTTGCGCTGGGTCACAAAATTAACCGGCAGCCCCTCCGAAGCCGCGTTACTTGCCGAGGTGGAAAAACTCACCGCGGCGGAGCGCGACACCGCGCCCGTCTTCCTGCCCTACCTCTCCGGCGAGCGTACGCCACATAACGACCCGGCCGCGCAGGCCGGGTTTATCGGGCTTACCCATCGTCACGGACCCGCGGCGCTTGCTTATGCGGTGATCGAGGGTGTTGGCTTCGGGCTTCGCGATGGGCTGTCATCGCTGGCGGCCGCCAGCGATGCGCCGCCGGAATTGCTGCTTGTGGGCGGCGGTTCGCGGAGTGCCGTTTGGTCCCAGCTTCTGGCCGATAGTCTCGGCGTGCCCTTGGTGCTTTCCGAAGGCAGTGAGACAGCCGGCGCGCGCGGTGCTGCCCGGCTTGCCTGGATGGCCGATGGCGGCGCCATGGGGCAGGTGTGCCCGCGCCCAATGCCATTGCGGCGCCTTTCACCTTCCGCCAGCGTCGCGGACCATCTGCAGCGCCGGTTCGAGACATTCCGCGCCGCCTACCCGGCACTTCGCCGCTTATCGCCCAACGGAACATAACGAACGATATGGAAATGAAACGAATCGATAGGAGAAAAAATGCGGTTCGCGGGTAAACGCGCTTTCGTAACGGGGGCAACGAAAGGTATCGGGCGTGCCACGGTGGCGCGGCTGGTGCGGGAAGGTGCCTCGGTGATCGCGTCCGGGCGTGACGCGGCTGACCTGGCAACGTTGCGCGATGAGACTGGCTGCGAGACACTGGTGCTCGACCTGGCCGATGCCGGCGCCATCCGCGCGGCGGCGGCGGCGATGCCGGTGGTGGATTATCTCGTCAACAATGCCGGCATCGTGCTTTTGCAATCCTTTTTCGACACCACGATGGAAGCCTATGAGCAGACCATGGCGGTGAACGTGCGGGCGCCGTTATTGCTGGGCCAGGAGATCGCGCGCAAGCTGGTCGCGGCGCAACGGAAGGGCGCGATTGTGAACGTCTCAAGCACGGCCTCGCATCTCGGCGTTCCGGACCATACGGCTTATTGCACGTCAAAGGGTGCGGTCGATTCGCTCACTTTGGCGATGGCCGTGGAACTCGGGCCGCATGGCATTCGGGCCAATGCGGTCAACCCGACGATCACGATGACGGCGATGGGGGTGATGGCCTGGAGCGATCCCGCAAAATCCGACCCTGTGAAACGCCGAATCCCCCTCGGCCGCTTCGCCGAGCCCGAGGAAGTCGCGGCGGCAATCGTCTATCTGTTGAGCGACGACGCCGCCATGATCAACGGCGTGATCCTGCGGGTCGATGGCGGGCATCTGATCACGTAATCGGCGCTACGGAAATCTCGGAACTTTGGATCAGTTTTAATGAGGATACGAAGCCGCGCAAAACGCCGACATGGCTTGCCCTTGATGAGAGCCGGCCGATGTTCTTCTGCGCCGGTATCTGGACGCCCTGGCATGGCATAAGAGGCACGAAGCCCGCGCCGGTGATCTTGATCAAGCCCAACGAGATTGACGCAATGCCGGCCGTGGTCCGGCCCACGGTGAGAAGTGAGCTAGAGAGATGTCTTCGGCGATCCGTACGAGGATGAAGAAGCCCGCGCCATCGATGCGTCGGCCGATCGCAGGTAGCGGCGCACCGGAAAGACTGTCCCACTCGCGTCCCTCAACCGTGCGAGCTCTTAATCCGTTTCGACGAGCCTGGCGCACGAGGTCGTCACGGGTAACATGGCAGGATTTGATACCGGAACGTTGTTGGAGCGTCGAAACATCGGAAGTGATGCCGTGAAGTCGGAGGATAGCGACAAGGCAAGTCAAGCCGGAGGGAGGATTCTCTCTATCCGCAGTTGAATCATTCACATTCCCGAGTTCGGACCTACTAGCAGAATCCTTCATAATATTGATTCCGAAATTTTTTATGGTGAAATGTGCCGATTTTTCTAAAAATACCGAGCTAGCCAAGCTACCAACATTTTGTACTAGAAACTAATCTTTGGCCAGTAAGAGCACCATTTTGGGGATCAGATAACGTGACGGTACAAGAACTAGTTTCGGACGGCATTTCACGAGCTAGAGTCAGATCGGTATCTTGATAGTCGCAAATAATCCAAATAGGCTGAACCTTAGGAAATTGCCAAATTGTTTGAAATTTTTTAATAGGATCTGGAATTAGCAAACCCGAAATATCAAGCTTCCCCACATAAAACTCCATTCCTATTAGGAGGCGTTCCTTAGTACCATCCTCAAGAAAAACTCTAAATCCAGGAGGAATAACTTTTGTGCTCTCCGAAATACCAATCTGCGCGGGGCATGGGCTGGCTGCGCAGGCGATGACCGGAGATAGTACAAAAAATATTAGCAAAAAGCACCGCATTTGTCCTCCTAACTCTGCTCTATTGAGACTTTTTCCAAATCAAAACTCTTGAAACCGCCTAATTCGGGTGGCCGTATGTGAGAACTTTCGGAGCTGCATCGTTAGCCCACGTCACAACATTATAGTTATTTGCACTCTCAAGTGGAGTGCTGCCCGAATAATACATTTCGTGTTCACTATCAGTGGGTTTTGCCTTGAAACCAGTACCCTTGTTATATTGGTCAATCACGTCTATGCTCTTACCATTTGGGTCATAGCCCATAAATATCACAACATGGCCACCGGGTCCGTAGAACGTAGCAAGTGGCGTCCCCGGCACCAAGCTGGTATTTCCTGCGACGGGCTTCCCTGCTTTCCAAGCAGTCGCAGATGGAGAACCCGGTATCCCCAGCCATACAATTAGCGTATATGTCGTATCACTAGGAACTCCCGGCCAAGATTCGCTCAGGGAAGCCAACTGGGCTTGAGACATTTGAGCTAGACCGGTGGCGTAATGCACCGTTGGAGTATCCACGGTTGGATTGGCATCATTTGCCCCAATACCTGCATCTTGTTCAAGAGTGTCGCCCATTTCAAATGGGGTCGGGAAACCCGGCCGCCTCTCTACGGATGCATCGATGATTGAGTCCTTTCCAAAACTTGTTAGCTGGATGTCGCCAGCGCGGCGCGCACCGCTTCCGGTCGGATCGGCAAATGCCGCAGCCTTATTCCCGCCGCGGCAAAAATCGCATTGCCGATCGCGGGGGCGATAACCGTTGTGGCGGGTTCGCCCAGGCCCGTGGGGAATTCAGTGCTGTCGACGAAGTGAATGTCCATTTCTGGAACATTTCCCATCCGCAGCGGCGTGTAGGTG
>Ga0116227_10011423_pt1 | contig 14923 bp, 13 predicted proteins | sample S1TSphgellanicum_FD_89693 | JGI IMG/M metagenome (GOLD analysis project Ga0116227, IMG submission 89693) | Host-associated microbial communities from peat moss isolated from Minnesota, USA - S1T2_Fb - Sphagnum magellanicum MG | ecosystem: Host-associated > Plants > Peat moss > Unclassified... | reverse complement strand
TCTTTCACAAAATGCTCGACCCTTGGGTCAATATTTTACTGTCTTTAACCGTCGCGATGCCAAAGGCAACGGCTTAAGCCGTATCGCCAGGAATAACATCGATAGCCTCAAGCTCTAATTTGACCCCCTATACAGGGAGAGGGTTTCAGCCTTTGATTTCATAGTACATTTGTTCGCGTTGAAAGGGCTGGCAGTGCCCACCCTACATAATCATAGGCTTTTTAGGCTTTGATTTTTGCAACAAGACAGTGGTGCAAGATCTGAGCTTTTAACTAGCGGCTTACGCCACTAGCAACATATGAAAGATGCACATTTTTTTCACTTTTTGAAAGCCTTGCTGTATAAGGTTTATAAAATGTGCATCTTAAGAGTTAACCGAACTGTATTGTGTTATGCACAAAATCTAACTCGGTTGTTAAAAATGAATCACAGTAATTTTACTTGGTAAAAATTGCACTGGAATTACATATTTTCACACAATAAATTCTGAATTTTATACTCCATTCATTAAAAAAAATGATGTATTTTTCGACAAAGAAATAAAAATTCATCAGATCTTTAAAACAGACGAGAAAACTTGTTGATTTTTTCACTAAAGCATTTATACTTGTGAAAGTGACAAAAACACATTGCACAAGTGTGTGGCTTGAATTCCTAAAAACATAGGAATGCGAGCATCTACCATTCAGTAAAGCTTTCTAAAAATCAATAGTTAGTTGGGGAAAGTCTTGTGTTTTTCTGGCTGTCATGAAGTGAACAGCTAATGAACTTAATGCAGAAATATATGCCTGGATATGTCACTATATCCTAGCTAATTTTTCCTGCCTTAAAAATGAGCATCTACTATCTACCACTTAAGTTGAAATGCATGGTTTTTAAACCTGTATCAACGTAACTCTGTTGGAAATAGTATCAATCCGACAGCAATCAAATTAGGCTCTAGGAAAGAAACGATGCTTGACAAAATCAACGATCATCAGGAAGAAAGATTGACTTTTTCACTGCGGCCCGCATTTCAAAGTCGTTCAATAACAGTGGTAATTCCAGCTTTGAACGAGGAAGGTAATTTGGAAAAGCTCCTACTTAATTTAGAGGAAATGTTCCAGAATCTTGGCTTTACTTTGCCAGTCGTCGTAATTGATGATGGCAGCACGGATAAGAGCCCAGTAATTCTCGCTCATTTGAGCAATAAATATGAGTTTTTGAAAGTCATTCGTCATCCCCAGAGACGCGGTGTAACTGGAGTATGGAAGACGGCTTTAGCCTATGCCAAAACTGATTGGATATTTTGGGGACAAGCAGATTTAGAGTCTGACCCTCGGACTGATTTACCATTACTGCTAAAAGCTTGTAACCCTGGAGTAGACGCAGTTGCAGGTTGGCGACAAAAGCGTGGTGACGGCAAGATTTTTGCTTCTTTAATCGCCAACCTTGCTTGTCGTTTAGTCTTTGGTTTAAAAATTCACGACATGAACTGGATCAAATTAGTCCGTCGTGACCTATTGTCTAATTTACCTGTGGAAAAAATCACCCATCGCTACCTATTAGCAATACTAGCAGCACAGGGATACCGGATCGCAGAAATTCCGACTCCTTGGCATGAGCGCTACTCTGGAAAAAGTAAATTTGGTAAAGGGCGTCTTATGACTTCTGCTGTCGATTTCATCAAGTTATGGTGGTGGTTTAAAACTCAGGGTCGTCAATTAACTATACAGCGCTATCAAAAGCAGATGAATCCAGCCAGAAATTATGCTATTCCTTCCCAAAGTCCTAAATCATTCATGAACAATAGATAATTTTGTCGGGTGGGCAATGCCCACCCTACGCGCAATTTTCACCAACAACTAACAACTAACAAATGAATCTTCAAGATAAACATATCTTGGTTGTCACTTCTGTCTATCCAATGACGGCTCATGGAAATCATGGAGCTTTTATACGGGAAGCAATTTTGCGTTTGCAACCAACTGGAGCTAAGTTTACAGTATTTGCTCCTGCTTACGAGGCTTGCAAAAGCTATGTACTAGACAACGTTAAAGTTTATCGCTTTCGCTACTGTCCGAAACGCTTTGAAAACTTAGCGCGGGATGGGGCTCCAACTAAGTTGCAACGACAGCCTCTTTATTTGCTAGCGGCGGCTTTATATATCTTTTTTGGTACATTGCAATTATTTTGGGTATGCCGCAAACAAAAGCCAGATTTACTTCAGATTCATTGGCCTTTCCCGCATGGATTGATGGCTTTACCTGCCAGCATTTTCCTTGGCATTCCAATGGTATTTAGTTTCCACGGAGCCGAACTGATGTTAGCAAATAAGTTTGGCTTTGTCGCAAATATCCTCCGTTGGTTATTACCGATCGCCAAAAGTGTAACAGCCAATTCTTCTTTTACTTGCGCATTGATTCGTAAACTTTACGATGGACCTGTTACCGTTATCCCTTATGGGTTGACTATCGAGGCTAAACCACCAAAAAAACGTCTGAGTGAGCAAGTTCCTAAGCTTCTGTTTGTAGGTAGGTTAGATGAGCGCAAAGGTTTAAGATATTTATTAGAGGCTCTACCTTTAGTCTTATATCAACAACCCGTACTTTTGCATGTTGTCGGTCAGGGAATTCTTGAACAGGAGATTAAATTGCAGTGCCAATCAATGGGTCTGGACGACTATGTAGAATTCCTGGGCTTTGTGAGTAAAGAAGAACTTGCTGACCAATACGCTGGGTGCGACATCTTTGTATTGCCAGCTATTGTAGACAGCAAAGGTGACACTGAGGGTTTAGGAATTGTGATGATAGAGGCTCTAGCTCACCAAAAGCCTGTGATTGCCAGTGCTGTAGGAGGTATAGTTGATGTGATTAAATCTGGGGTGACAGGGTTGCTAGTACCAGAAAAAGATCCAGAAGCGTTGGCACAAGCTATCTTAAAATTGATCTGTGATCCTGTTAAAGCTCAAGAAATGGGGGAACAAGGTTTGGCAGATATTCAATTGCGTTTTAGCTGGTCACGCATTATCTTATTGTGGGAGTATATTTTTACCACAGCTTTAGATGATCGGTTAACAGTTAACAGTAAATTGATAACTAATGACTGATGACTGATCACTACAGCAGATTGCAAGTAAGTGAAGTACGATGCTTTTGTCTAAAAGCTGGACATAAAGCCGTTTATACTTCTGACTCCTGACTCCTGACTCCTGATACCAGCAAGCAAAACGATGCCATCCCGCCAGTTTTTACTATCGCGTGCAGTTCTGACTACTCTCACAGCAGCCCCTGTGGGTGCTATGGGGATTTTGTCGATCACCGTTCTTTTGCCAGCTCTCAAAGATCCAGAGTCGAGATTTTACTCTTCGGCTATCGGTTATCCGGCTATACAACGAAGCTTAGGCAAACCCATCAAAATTCCGACTGTCGAAGTAGCGGCAAAAAATTTAGCGGATGGTGTTGCTGCTCCTGGCGAATCTGTTGCTATGCAACAGGTAGAAGTCCGTTCTCTAGTATCGGGACCAGTAGAAAAAGTTCATGTCATTGAAGGACAGTGGGTGCATCGAAATCAACCTCTGCTCGATCTCCAAAAAGCTCCCTTTCAAGATCAGGTGAATACAGCTCGCAATAACCTTGCTACTGCACAAAAAAATCTACAGACTCTACAAAATTCAGCACCAGAAAGGTTGCTAGCTTTGAGACAGAACGTCGTGACGGCTCAAGTAAGGTTGAATGAAGCTAAAACTAGAGTCCATGAAATCAACAACTTGGCACAACAGGAACTAAAAAACAATGTCGAGTCTGCTCAGGTAAGATTAAAAACGGCTGAACAAAAACTGCAACAAGTTCAACTGCTATCTAAGCAGGGAGCAATGTCTAAGTTTCAGTTATATGATACACAAGATCTTTATGCTAGCCGCAAAAGAGATCTCCTAGCTGCTCAACAAGGAATTCTTAATACCCAAACTCAGCAATTTAGTAACCAAGATTTCTACATTACTCGGCAAAATGAACTGATTTCTGCACAGCAAGCCTTGCAGCTTGCCCAAAAAAGTCTGGATAAAGATTTGGCAGATGCTCGTCTGTTAATGGAAAACAGAAAAATAGAACTACAACAGGCGACAAGAGACTTAAGCAAAACGACAATTTATGCTAGTACTGACGGCTTGGTGAGTAGGGTCAATATTCATAGTGGAGAAAACATTGATGTTCGCGATCGCACATCTGTATTTACTCTAACTCAGAATGTTGTATTTAAGTCTTACATCGACCAAGCGCGACTTAATGCTATCAAACTAGGCGAGCAAGCTACTGTTCATTTAGTAGCATATCCCGGACGCACATTCTCAGGGCGAGTGATCCAACTCAATCCCACAGTGGAAACAGATGCACTGTCATCTAACAAAGTCGGCGTTAACCGCCAGTATACATATTCTGTATGGGTTGCTGTCGATAATCTACAAATGCCTCCTGGATTGCAAGGTTATGCGCAGTTTACTCAAAGCAAGTCAAGCTTGGTCATTCCAGAAAGTTCTGTCACCCATTTGTCTGCCGGTGAAGGCATGGTAATGGTTGCAGAAGCAGGCAAAGCTGTTGTTAAAAAAGTGAAGCTGGGTAAGACATTTGACAACCAACGGGAAGTGCTAGAAGGTTTGCAGTCTGGAGAACAATTAGTCATCTTTTCTGCAGGCTTGAATCCTGGAGATCAACTTGATACTCACCTTGTACAAGCTGGAAATGATGGCTCTCCTGTACTGACTTCTCATCAACAGGAAAGTAGGGGCGATCGCCATCAGCAACTATGGAGTGCAAAATCAGAGCTTCCAGGTTCTACACAACCAGGTTTTCTGGATCAGGAAGCGACATTCTCACCGTAGCAGGGGGGCAGGGGAGCGGAGGGGCAGGGGAGCAGGAGGGGGAAGAAAATGCTTCGGTAATCTTACAGCGGGAAGGGAGTAACTCCTAACTCCTAATTTCTAAAGTAGAGGGTTTTTGTTGATTAATTAGTTACTTATAATGAAAAAAAAATATCGATGGCTAACCTTTCTTACGCGAGAAAAGATCGCTCTTTTTGTCGGCTGTCTCGTTCTATTGTTGGGAGCTATTTATCCTTGGTATCAGTTACCACCACAATCTTTGGAGGGATTTGAAACTAATCTTGTTTTTGCAAATATCGGCAGATTTTTTGCGGGAGTTTGTGTAATTATAGGTTTAGCTTTCACCTTCAAGTTTAGAATCAGTTGCGCTCCTCGCCTAATTTTCTGGATTGGCTTAATCGCAACGTTGAGTTTTCCTTATTTTATCGTAACTTTTTCTCCTACTGTGGCTTTTTTAGCATCATCTTATTATGAACAGGGAGAATATATATCAAATCATGTAGATAAAAATTTCTCAGAAGTTCAGGCGCAGTGGAAACAAGAAATATTTTTAGATCAGCCTGAATCACCACCTTCAACTTTAGTTATGTCGATTCTAGATAGCCGTTTTTTTCAAATGTCTTCATGGGATAAAGTTTTACTAGAGGGGTTTGGCTATAAAAATAGCTTTTTTACCTTTATTGGTAAAGGTTGGAGTTTCACGGTTTTTGGACTCGTAATTAGCTTGATTGGACTTTATTTAGGAGTAGAGACTTTACCTGTAACGTCTCTACAGCCTGTGGAAAAATCTAACGGAGGGTGGGCGCTGCCTACTTTACAAGTTACTAAAGTCAGAAGCAGTCGTTTCAATCCTTTTCTTCAGGATATGAGTCGATTATTGCCTGGAACATTTTTATTTTTAGCTATCATCTTATTTTCAATCATTGGAATTAATATTGTTAATTCCAAAATAGATGTTCAGTTTGCTAAAGGTGAATATCTCCAAGTCATCACGACTAGCAAAACCTTATTAAAATGGTATCCTGCTTTTCAGGGAAATCTTTCTTTTTTAGAGCGGTTGGCAAAAGCAGAGTTTTATACGGATACACCTGATCCTGCTTTAATTAATTTTGTTAAGGGAATTGAAAACTATAGAAATGGTAATTTTTTGTCAGCGGAAACCTACTGGCGAAAGTCTGTCGATATTCAACCTAATCACTTTTTATTTAGAGGATACCTAGTAGCAGCTATGTTGAATCAAGGGGTGGGTTATCTCAACAATTCTAATAACCGGAAGCCTGCAGCAGCTGCTGACATTTTTGAAAGGGTCTTACAAATATTTCCGGGTCATGTAGAGGCTCTCTATGACCTGATGTTGGCTAGAGTCGTGAATGGAGAATTCCAAAAATCTGCTGCTGTTGCTAAACAAATTATAGACGAGCAGCAATATTTTCAAGAGCAAAAACTCGGCTTACTGGGTCAAGCTTATCTACATTTGGCTTGGGCTGAATATAACAATGGCGATGTTAACAAAACTTGGAAACGCTATCGTCAATCAACTGACATGAAAACTTGGGGTGAATCTACCCTAAAGGAGCAGCAATGAAGCGGTTAAATGGTTGGCTATCGTTAGGACTGGTGTTAACCTTGGGGCTTTTACTAGGGATGTTGGGGTTTTCTATTTGGGAGAAAATACCCACGCCCATAGAACGTGTTGTTTGGTCGTCACAAGCTCAATGGATTGCTCCCCAATCGCCAAATTACCGTTTCTATGCTCGCCACACCTTTGATGTACCTGATACTGTGCAGGCGGGTTGGCTACGGCTCAGTGCTGATAATGACTTTACACTCTATATTAACGGGCAATTAGTAGCGAGAGAGAACAGTGCGCTCAATAGTTCTTTGGGTTTGGGTGGCGGGGTAAAAGTACCGCTGTTGCAAGATTTCAATGACAGTCATCACTACCAGACTCAGACTGCTAATTATTTACTTGCTAGTTCTAAAGACTGGAAGCTAACAACTTATGTAGACCTGGTTTCGTTCCTGCACCCAGGTAAAAATGTGATTGGGTTGGAAATTCTCAAAGGACAAACAAATCCGCGTGTGGTTGTTGAGGGTGCTGTTTATCCTGTAGCTCATGCAACTCCTATTGAACTGACAACGGGAGCAACTTCTTGGCGCATCTCGAATTTGTCGGAAACCCGCAAATCATTGCAATGGTTTGAACCAGATTTTCCTGATGTTAGTTGGTCGGAGGCCAAGGTGCTTGGTCCGGTTACGGAAGCTACTTACAGTCGTTTAAGTAAAAATTTGTTTGCTCGTCCTTTACAAGGAGCCTGGATTGGTGGAACTCAAAGTTCCAAAGGACAGGTATGGCTCAGGGGTGGATGGCAAATACAATCAACTCAGATTTCTCGTGCTTATATTCGATTTGCTGGCAATGGTGACTATTCTTTGCTGCTCAACGGTGCTTTGATTAATCATTACAAAGCAGAGAATGGCGATCGCTTACATCTATTAGAAGTGACAAAATTTCTGATTCCTGGCAATAATCTGATTGCTGTCAGTTTGGCTAATCCTTTAGATGCAGCCTTAGCAGGTAGTGTTAACTTTTTCCTGGACGGATGGGCAGAAGAGATAGACACAGATAAAATAGTTGGGGCGATCGCCACTGATGATCATTGGGCATCTCTAACGCACACCGTACCGGCTTGGACAGAAGGTGCAGGTGGAGGTCAACCTGTTACCCTTCTAGGTTCACCTCAAGCACAATTTCAACGCAGCTTTGAAGGCAATGCCTATCTACTCAATTATCCCAATTACCTTTGGCATCAGAGTATTTGGCAATTAGGAGGGGTCATCTTTGCTTTGGTTTATGCCTTGGTTTTAGGCTTATGGTTGGAGCCTCAGAAAAGTTGGTGGGATAGTTTGAGTACAGGAGTGGCAATACTTTCACCAGGAACTCTATTTTTAATCTGCATTGGTTTACTCAAACACCGCTATGCAGAAGCAGAAATTGGGTTGCTGTTTGCTCAACCGCAAACCAATCACCTCATCTTGCTAGGATTTACCGGCATTGTTGTGTTGATGTTGCTTTTATACCAAATCAGATCCCCCCGAGGGAATCGAAGCTTTGCTCAATGTTTTTTTTGGTTTGTGCTAGGTTTAGTTGCTTATGCAAGTTTAAGCTTGGCATCTAGAGCAAACATCTTTGTCATCATGTATCTAGCCATTGTAGCTGGAATTGTTGCCTCAACTTTTGTCTGGATTCAAGAATCAAAACATCAACCACAAAATGTCACAGGACTACAGCAAAAATGGTCTACTTGGGGCGAGTGGGTTTTACTCATCCTGATTGTCAGTGTTGGTTTTGGACTGAGGATTTATCACCTCAGTTTTATGGACTTGGATACAGATGAAAATACTTCCTTAGATGCGGCTAGAGGCATTCTTCGCACAGGCGCACCCATTGCAACTTCTGGCATTTGGTACACTCGCGGTCCTTTTTATCACTACTTACTAGCGCTTTGGTTGCGGCTAGTGGGAGATTCTATAGTTAATGCTAAATATTTATCTGTATTTTTTGGCACAGCAACTTTAATTATAGTCTATATTTTTGCTCGTAGACTAACCGGAAAAGTATGGATTGCTCTCCTAGTAATAGCAGTTTTGGCTATCAATCCTTGGGAAATTTGGTATTCCCGCTATATTCGGTTTTACCAAGTTCTCCAATTTATGAGTCTTCTCTCTTTATGGGCATTTTTAAAAGGTTTTATTGAGCAAGCAGGTAGAATTTATCAGTACATATTTTTTGTTGCTCTAACTCTAACTCTACTGACTCAAGAAATTAGCTTAACGCTACTGCCAGCGTTTCTTATCGGATTCCTTTACTTCTATCGACCCTTTAACTACTTAAAAGACTGGCAGATTCTTTTGGGTAGCCTTATGACCCTAATTATCTTCATTTACGATTTGGGTTTTGCTGCTATTCGACTTTTGACTCCTTTACCAGCAATAGCTGATAGCACAGCGCCTTATCTTAGGCTTCACTTCACCAATATCACAGATTTTTCTGCTAATTTACTCATCGGTTCTGACAGAATGCAAACACTTTATACGCTTTTATTGCTGATCGGGTTTGTTTATTTTGTTAAATGTCAGAATGGCAAATTACTTTTCTTGTTTAGTCTTGTATTTTCTCAAGTTTTTCTTGTAACTATTCTATGTTATGACACAGCAGAACGTTATGGCTATGCTATTTATCCAATATTTGTTTTTCTGGCTATCTATAGTGTAATCTGTATAACAGAAAGCTTAGGAACGAAATTACAACAGGTCTTACATGGACTGCTGCCGATTAGAGCGATTGCCTTAAGTATTGCTATTCTCCTATTGCTTGGGAATATAGAACCAGCTAGGACTTTAGCTGGCTATAACGAATCCATTAATAGACGTAATAACCTAGTTTTCGACTATATTCGTACCCATAAACAACTAGGAGATGTTGTAATTTCTCCTTTACCTTCTTTGTCAGTCATTAGTTTAGGCCATATAGATTATTTCTTGATGGGAACTGGATATTTTGATGCAACTTACTGGCATGAAGGGAGGTTAATTGATCGTTGGGCTGGTGGGGAAATAGTTAGTAATTTAGAGCAGATGAATCATGTTCTCGAAAAATCTAAACGTGTATGGATTCATTTAGAAGATACCAGAGAAAGTAGATTTGAACATAGTACTTGGCAATATGTTGAAACCTTGGGTAAACCAGTTATTGACTCATTTGGGACTCGCCTGCGACTTTGGCAACCAGAAGACGGATTACCAAGTCGGATACCCAACCAAGGCAAAGATTTGGGAGCGTATTAATAAGAGTGGGAAGTGGGGAACTCGGGGCCCCCTCTGGGGATTAGGGGTAATGGGGAGTTGGGAAATATTAAATAATAAATAACAGGAGACATGAAAATAAAATCAATCACATTTATTAAAACAATTGTCAGTGTATGTTTACTGGGATTGGTATTTACTCGTGTAGATTTTAGTCAGGCTTGGAATCAGGTTAAAAATCTCTCTTTGTCTTTTATCATTTTTGCCTTACTCTACTACACCGCTTGTCAATGGTTAAGTTGCATCCGCTGGCAGGTGGTACTTAATTCCAGTGGTCATTCAGCACCAATGAGTGGTCTGCTTAGCAGCTATTTTGCTGGGATGTTTCTCAACATTTTTCTCCCTGGCGCTCTTGGTGGAGATGTTTACCGAGTTTATCGAGTTGCTAAACAAACTAAGGATTCTGAGGTCGCACTTGTATCTGTATTTCTAGAAAGATTTACAGGTTTAGCAGCTTTATCGGCTTTGGCATTGTTAGGTCTACCGCCAGCGTTTAAACTCATAGGACGTTGGGACATTATTTTGCTATTTCTTGCCTGTGTCGTCAGCTTAGTTGGAGCCGTGCTACTGATATCGAGTCCTCAGCTATTAATCTGGGCAGAACCGTGGTTAGAAAAGTTTCGCCTGGGTAAAGTGGCGGCTCGTTTTGCTAAGATTCAAATTCTGTTGCGAAAATTTGCCCAACACCGTCAAGCCCTAGCTTTGTCAATGGGACTTTCGTTGTTACTACAGCTGGCTATAGTCTATTACCACTACTTGGTGGCGCAACAGTTAAAAATCCCCATTTCTTATCTGCAACTTTTAGTATTTATTCCCATCATCGTAGTAGTGACTTTACTCCCTATATCTTTGGGTGGGCTGGGTCTCAAAGAAGGTTTATGGGTCTATCTGTTTAGTCGCATTGGTCTGAGTGCTGAGCAAGCCCTACTACTATCTCTCGTGATTACAGTTTTAAGTTGGCTGTTAAGCTTGCCAGGATTGGTCATTTTGCTGTTGGATTCTACAGGATTTAAACAGGCAAGGCAGTCCCAATGAAAAAATTTTCACCGCCATGCATGAAAAAGGTTTCTTCCCCTACACCCTTTTTCAAGTCAGGGGGAGCATGGGGAGTAGGGGGGTATAAAGTTGATAAAGGAAGTTGAGATGAAACGTACGGATAAAAGGCAATGGTTAGCAGGTTGCGTGTTGTTGTTATCGTTGATCGCAGTCACAATTACGACAGTTTTTGCGAATGAACTCAGCAAAAAGCCTGATAGGACAAGGCAAAGTAGGCAATTTTCGGCTCAACTATCCGAGAAAATAGATCTTGAGTGTGAGTCAACCGATTTGATTGCTCATGTTCTCTACCAACACCTGTCTAGTTTTTCCAAGTCAATGGCATCCAGTGGGGCTAACGGAGCAAACGTCGCTTGGGAAGGCAATCAGGCAAAGACTTGGTATATCGAACAGCAACGGTATGGTGAACAGCTTGTGATTGGTGGGCTGATCAAAAATGATCCGAAAGCTATCCAAGCAGGATTCAAAATGTTTGACTGGGGATTTGCCCACCAAGCATCTGATGGAAGTTTTCCGGGAACGGGCGATGCTTTCCACAGTACCTCTTTTTTTGTGGAAGCTGTTGCTCATACGCTTCTGATTATACAGCAATCTCCTCAGTCACAAAAGTACGCCCAGAAAGTAGCCCAGTATACACCCTTGGTACATCGTGCAGCCCTTTGGATGATTTCGCCTAAGGTCTGGGAAAGAGGAATCAAAAATAATCAGCCCTATACCCATCGCCGCTATCTAGTGGCTGCAGCTTTAGGAATTACTGGGAAACTCACTGGCGATCGCCAATTGATTAACTACGCTCAAACCTCAATTGCAGACGGTTTATCGCTACAACGAAAAGATGGCGTTAATCCAGAAAAAGGTGGCTTTGACACCAGTTACCAGATGGTGGGAGTCGTGTATGCCGAACGCTGGGTGACGTACTTTCCTCAGGATGATCTAACGCCAAAAGTGAAAGAAATGATAGATCGGGCACTGTTATGGGAAAAGGCGAGAATTTTACCTTCTGGGGAAATCAGCAAAGAGGGAAACACCCGTACAGGAGGACAAGAAACAGGACGGGTTGGTAAGGTGAAAGATGTAGATTATAGTACAGTCTTACGTGGCTTTACTTACGGGGAATGCGTGAATGGTGACAAAAAGTGGGAAGCGATCGCTCGCCAAATAGCACAGTACTATACACATTAAGGGAGGAACATACAAAAAAATATCCAATAACTTGTCTAGGACTTACGCAAAACACCTCTCAAACTCTCATTCCTCCGTGTCTAGCGTGTTAATTTTGTGCGTTTTGGGGGTAATTCTCCGAAAACTTATTGATGTTACTGTTGTTTATGAAAAAGCCCCTGTTCCAGAGGCTTTTTCATAAAAATAGGCAACAAATTTTGTGCATGAAGTCTTATGGCGTAAAGGTTTCAGAATTAAGACACTACTCCGTGTCCTCTGCGTTCTCTGCGGTTTGTTATTCGGTGGGGAGTGCGTAAGTCCTGTTGTCTTTACAGTACATTCAAAAAAATTCAGTATTTTTTGGGAGGAAAAAAGCATTCCCATCCGGAAAAGGCATTTTGGCGCGTGTATTCAATCTTAACCTTGACTGACAGCCAAAAGAAACCCAATAGGAACAAATGATTAACGAACTAACGATTAACCGAGCAATGGATTTTCTGTTTACCGATACCTTTGCCTTTGCTGTTAACGCCACTCTAGGTGCTGTGGTTCGCACTAAGCTTTGCAACTACTCATGGGAAGAAAAAATTGACAGTGATCGCCCCACAGAAGAGATTAGCGATCGCCAACTTCGGGAGAAGAACTACTAATCTAGCATTAAAACGTAAACGCATTTTGGAGGCGCAAGGATCAATAAGAATCCTCATATTGGTTCATCTCTTGATGACCTTTTTGAAGAAGAAGGGACGCTTGAAGAAATTAACCTGATTGCTACAAAACGTGTCATTGCATGGCGAATTAGCGAAGCAATGAACAAAAAAAACTTGAACAAGACTGCAATGGCAGAAAAAATGGGAACAAGCAGATCATCTTTTGATCGCTTGCTAGATCCAAATAACACATCTGTGACTCTGGATACTATTAAACGCGCTGCTAAAGTAGTTGGTAAACGGGTTAAGTTTGAATTAGTTGATATAGTTTAATTCCAAATCGGCATTAAACTATAGCGTTTCCTAAGCAACTGAGGTACACCCAAACCTTCTCTACCAAGAGCGATTAGACCAAACAAAACAAATCAAACCGAAAGTCCGAAGGATACCTTTGATCTGGTTGTGAGACATCCAGTCCAACATATAGTTCCATTGCTTTTCTCCATCATGAGGCGGTTAAGGCCCTGAATCCTAGCAGGGTAGGGTCCTAGCGCAATTACCCCATGTTGGTATTTGAGTTCTATCTTGATCGGTGTGCATTACGTAACTTTTCACTCCCCCCCTCTCAACACGAGTTAAGAAGCAGCAGGAATGGGCAGGGGTAAAATACCCTTACGAGCTTGAGCAAGAACACCAGCAATATAATTCCAAGGATTGAGTTTCCGCAAGCGACAAGTCTCAATCACACTCAACACAGAACAATAAGCCAAACTACCAACAGTAGTCCTCGTACCATAGCTGATACGTCGTGCAATGACTGCATGTCTAAGGGCACGTTCGGCTTCATTATTCGTTGGTGGCAATTCTGGGTTGTAGACAAACGCTACCACCGCATCCCAATCCCACTCGGATTTCGTTGGCCAAAGCCTGAAGTTTGGGATGTTCTGCACCAGTGGCTAAACGGCAGACAAGGGTATAGGCGAGCGGGGTCTTGGTCTTCAAGCTGTTGGTAAGAGTCGCCAACACAAAGCGTTCGGATTAATTCCCTAAGTTCTTCTAAAAGCCACTGTCCTAAATCCGAGGGATACATCCACCCAATCAAACAATAGTTCTTGGATTTTTGGTCGGGACATCCGCTCTTCGTACTGCCATTGAAGCGATAAATGTTGCCAGCATTGGTCCGACCAAGGTGTACTCTTGCAAACACAAATCTTTTTTTCTTCCCACTACCACAGATATGTATCCCACTCCAGGAAGAGCTTTTGTCTGGTGCCCACACGCGCAGGTCGCACTGTAATAATGATGTAACTGGCAATTTACCTCAATCCCTGAGTCAAGTTTTTCTAGTTCTAGGACGTAGTAACCCATATGGGGTTTTCCGTCCAAGTCTTTTTCTAATCCGCGATTACAAGCTGCACAAGTATCTGGATGATGAGGTATGGTCTGATTTGGAACCAAGGGTGTTGTTCGCCATATCCCCTCCTGGTTGCATTAAGAGGCAATTTCTTCCCAAAACCAATCGAGCGTGTTATCTGTTTCGGTGCTTTTAGTTTCGCTGTTTGTGTCCTTTGTTTCATCCTCTTGTCTTGGGATTTGCGAGGATTCCTCTGTCATCATCTTTGCTGATAAAGCTTGATAGGGACTGTCTGATGACGGGGGGAAAGGAACTATTTTCTGAGTTTTGCTCTAATCTTTCTAATTGTTCTACCGCAAGCGAATGAAGATTTCCTGCTACTTCCACTAATCTCTGCTTGTCCAGAGATTGGAAATAGTCCCGATTCATTTGGGCCCTTATCTTCCTTACTCAGTCGTTTCATGCGGTACTGTTTAACCTGTGCTTGCTCACTTTATCATTTTTAGTCACACTCTATGTTGTTTTTTCTCGCCACTGATGGGAGCATCCCATGCTTCATTACTGGGGAGGGAGTGAAAAGTTACTCTAGATCGGCACCAGATATCAAAGTCGTTTGGACTTAACTTTGAGTACTCGCGCTCTAAGGTTGCCAGATCAATTCCCAACCTTTTAGCTAACCTTTGCTGATAAATTTCATATTCCATTAGGAACCTTGAGGAATTGGGAGCAAGGGCGAAGAGTGCCTGACATTACGGGCTGCCTACTTCTCCATATCATCGAAAAGGAACCAGCAACAGTTCACAGACGCCTGCAATCCTGACTATTTACCATATCGCCAAAGAAGATCGTCTACCACTGCGAATCGTGCGAATGTCAGGTCAGGCGCTGGAATCGGGTATTGAAGAGCATGAGATTGAAGGAGTGCGCGTCCCCCTTTATTCTTCTGCCAAAACCGTGGTTGATTGCTTCAAGTTTCGC
>Ga0116227_10011422_pt1 | contig 14924 bp, 12 predicted proteins | sample S1TSphgellanicum_FD_89693 | JGI IMG/M metagenome (GOLD analysis project Ga0116227, IMG submission 89693) | Host-associated microbial communities from peat moss isolated from Minnesota, USA - S1T2_Fb - Sphagnum magellanicum MG | ecosystem: Host-associated > Plants > Peat moss > Unclassified... | reverse complement strand
TTTTTTTTTTTTTTTTTTTTTTTTGGTGTAACTTAGGGCCACTTTAGACAAGGGTCCAAGGAGTAAGGTCCAATGAAATCAAGCATTCCTATTGGTCAAGAGCTTTAAATTGGTCTCAAGGCCTTTAAATGATGATTCAAGATCAATATAAATTAAATTGTGATTTAGCTTATATGACATCATTTTGGAGGGAAACCAATTGGTTTAAACCTAAAAAAGAAGCTTAAAGGAGAGTTCATGGTTTGGAGAACCAAAGTGTAAACTAGGATCCAAGGTCGCTCATTTCTTGGGTTTTTTTTTTTTCATTTTCTTTTTTTACCTCTGTTGCTCAAATTATGTGAGAATGGAAGACAGGCTATGGATTGAAGATATTGTTGCAGCTTTCTCATTTGTCACCAATTTAGATTTGACATGGTTGGTTTTATGGATTTTTACATGGTGGTTGTTAGAAGGAATGCATTTTCAGCCTTTTCCAAGTGCACGAAACGAAGGTGAATCAAAAGGTGGGGTAGAAAGTGAAGGGTTGAAGCATCAATTTTCACAAGTGGAAAACAATTTGAATTTACTAGAGATGCTTAAATTAATTCCCATTTCAAAAAAAACACTTAGGAAAAAAAGACAAGTGTGGTAGGTTGTTCATGTGTTTAGACATTGTGTGTAGTAAGAGTAAAAAAGACCATGAAAAAAAGGAAAAAGGAAAAAATAAAATCAAAGGTTAATCTTTTCACATGCCAATTGCATTTTTTTAATATTGGACCCTAGGCTTTTGGTCCTTGGACCTTTGTTTAAAGTGGCCTTTAAAAAGTACTTTAGTAGCTCTCCCATGAATCAAGGGAAGGAACATAAGAAAATACATGGAATCAAAAGAATTTTGTATCATCCTTACTATTGCATAATCAACTTAGGGTTTACATTTTAGGGTTGGGGCTAAGTGAGATGAAGGCTTTAGGATTTCGGCCAAGTGGAGTGATTTGGACATTGTTCACAATGTTAAACCTCGCATTTTTGTTGACCCCAAAGCAACAACAAATATCATAACTGAAAGTTGATGCCAATATGGCCCCCATGGATTTAATTTTATTTCATCATTTTATCATTTTCATTCCCTTTACTTTGCATCAACTAGTTTTTTCACCTTCACATTGTAAGTCACCACACCTTATTTTTCATTTGCTACATTAGCCATCAATTACTCCTCATCCAATAGTGTTCATAGTGACAATAGTGTTCATGTTTCTGTGTTCCATGTCCCACATGTTCTCATAGGGTTACAATGGTTCAAGCACTATTGAATTACCCTTTTTTTTGCTCGGGCATGGATATTATTTGTAAATATCATTGATGTTCTCCATCTAAATTTATCATGCCCCTATTCATACCACCATACTCCTTTTTTTTTTATTGATGTTCAACATGCTTTGTGTATTCATTTAGCTTTTGTGGCCATTGACCCATCCAACATTGGAATTTGGCACACATTTTTATTTTTCTCTCCTTGATGTTTCTTTTTTCTTCCATGAGGTGGTGAAAATGGTCACCAAGAGACTTGAACCCACCTCTGTTGATACATAACAAGCAATTGGGAGACATTATAAAAGGAACACACAATTAGAGTCAAGCTTTAACTTCATGGGGATTTTGGAGATTGTTTTGGATCATTTTCCACCTCCATGGGCACAACTATCTCACTCAAATGCATTTGCACATGTATGGACATACACTTGAGCAATGTATGCATTGGCTTTGAACATTCGATGAAACCACAACATCGTTTTGCCTTTTTCACCCATTTTTAGAGGTTGACCTCCCCCTTTTGTTGATGATTTCCATCTAGAAATAGAGGTTATTTTAAACCATGAAATATTTGTTTACATTTTGGCATGTTCACCATGTCTTTCATCTAGCAATCCTTCATGTATCGTTTTTTTCAATTCTTGTGCTCCTTATTTCTTATTATCAACAACGTGTGTCCATAGCCTTTAGCGTGTGTAGGCCATTGTGATTCTTTAGTGTGGTATTGTGATTGGGAAGCATTCCGCATCTTTTCCACACATCACAACATGTGCACTTTTGTTGTTAGCTAATTTGTGGCAAAAAATATTTAAAAAATTTATGGTCTTTTATTTTGTTATTGAATTAATGGTGTCTCAATTGTTATGTTTTTTCATGACGTGTGTTTTGGTGCATTTATTCACCTTGTACCTCTTGTGGATGGGTTCCCTTCCTTGCCTTTTTCATATACATATTTTTTTGTATTTATTCATTTATTTATTAAATCTCTACATGTCAACAAAACCTCTATCTTTTCTTGGTTGAACTTTTATTTCTTGGCTAAATATCTATGTGTTCTTAATTAAACTTTTATTTTTGGTAAGATCTCATTTCTTGATTAAACCTTTACATCTTGGTAAAACCTTTATATTTTTTAGCAAAACCTTTTTATTTCTTAGCTAAACCTTTATCTTTCAAAATAATAGACTTTCTAATTTCTTGGTTAAACCTTTATCTTTCATTAAAAAAAAATTGTTTTTTGGTTAAGCTTTTACATTTTGATAAAATCTTTATTTATTCTTGGATAAACCTTTACATCTTCGCAAAACCTTTCTATTTCCTAGTTAAACTTCTACTTTTTGACAAAATCTCTATGTTTCCTTTTTTTTTTTTGGATAAAACTTTACATCTTGGCAATTTTTTTTAATTTCCCAATTAAATTTTTACCTTTCAATAAAACTTGTATGCTTTCTAGATAAACTTTTACCTTTCAACAAAACCTTTTTACTTTTAAACTAAACTTATACCTTTCAACAAAACATCTTTCTTCTTGGTTAAACTTTTACTTTTGGGCAAATGTTTATATTTCTTGATTAAATTTTAACTTCTAAACCAAACTTCTTTATTTTTTGCCAAAACTTTTTGGCAAACCTTTTTATTCATTATTAAACCTTTTCCTTTTAGTAAAACTTCTATACTAACTCCTTACCTAACTACCCCTCGCCCACCTACTATAAAACTATTTTGTTTTGCATTTAGATATTGTTGTATGATTGTTAAGGTTTATGGTATTTACCATTATGATTGTTTAAGGTTTATGTATTTATTTATTTGGGTTGATTAACTTTAAATTCTAAGGTTAAAGTCTTCCATTCATTATTTTTTTCATTTGAATAATTTAAAAATTCAAGGCATAATTAGTTTTTATAAAAAAAAAATTGTTTTCTATTTTGTAGTCTACCATGGGATGGGGGTATTGCATTCTTAAAATGGTTTTATATGATGCAATAACCACACATGGGGACTTATGAAAATCATTTGGTTTTAGTTAAAAGTAATTGGGTGACAATCTAATTTGAAAATACAATACATACATAAACCCTAAGGCTAATACCACCATGTTTAAAATGTTTTGGGGTTCTCAAAACTGACACCTAATTTCATGACCCAAATGTAGGTATTGTGTTAAAATATTGGTTTTGTCCTTTGCAATACATGCATATATGAGTTTGATGAAAATGACTCAATTTTGGGTTCATGATTATTAGTTGAAAACATAATCCCAATGTGCAATGTTCACATTGTGCTTTTCAAAGACAATAAACCTTAATAAACCAACATTTATTTTGTGACTTGTATGTCGGTATTGCAAATTTTCCCTTACATCATGGGGATTTTACAAAATATTATGCAAGTATTGCTCAAAAAAATTGAATTTTAACAATACAAATGTGAAATTATATTGCAATAATAAAAGATGAAGGGGTCCAAACAAGATATAATGAGCCAATGTGTTCACTTTGCTACAAGGACTATGGTCCTTTTCAAGGTCCTTTTGGGGGTCCTTTTGCCAAAAAATCATTTTTTCATGAAGAAATTTTTTCAAATGAAATATTACAACTTGTTAATTATTATATTTATAGTCGCCCTAGTATGTCACATATGTTCTAAAAATCAAATTTGAGTAAATATGAATTTAAAAAAATGTACTGATTTTACCATATTTTGTGTTTCATTTTGAAAAATGATGATAATTTCAAATTATACCATAACATGTTGAAATTTTCAAGTGTTATTTTCTATATTATAAACTACAACTTTTTTTAAAACAATATATACATTGTATCACATTTACATGTTGTAAAGGACTCATGAACTTTAAACAAACCCTAATTTTTTATAAACACAAAGTTAGAAAAATATGAAAATTTTAGTGTTTTTTATATGTGTCTAATAGTAACCTATTACTTTTTAAAAATTGAGCATCAAAGAAATTGTATTATGAAAACTAAGGGGCCTTTTGTGAAGTAGTATCATTGAATGAAGTTGTTAAGCATTCTTTGTTCCAACCAAACCTTGATATTGGAAGATTTTTTGACACATTTTAGATTTTTCAATATCTATATTAGTGAGTAAGCATAACTATCCATGATGAACATGCCATTAAAGTGGCACCACATAGAAATATGTAACAAAAATTATAGAAAAGTTGACACATTAACAAGGATTTTGGGTCATTTGTATTCATTCGCACCTAAAGGTTGGGGTTGATTTTTTCCTATAAATTTGATCATAATTTTAAGGAGTGACATGAAAATAAGGTTGAAAGATTCAACCCAAATATTCACATTCTATTTTAAATCTTTTTTCATACAGGTGAAATTATTTTAAGACAAATGATGTTTCACAAAAAGATCTATTAAATGTATAAGTTAAAACGAAAACCACATTACAATTTTTTTTCATACACCCCAACTATCATTGTTTCAATTGAGTGGAATTCAACAATTCAATGTGAAAACATATTCAAATTCACAACAAAAATAGATATTGTTACCTAAGCCACATCGTTGGACTTGGCAATCATTTGTGTGTTGCATATAATGAAATGACATTTATTCATCAACCACTAGTTCTAACGAAGCAACATGATACTCATCAAGCACTAGTTTTAATGAAACATGTTGCTAAGTTATAGCCAAAGTTCCTTTGATAACTGTTTCTTGGCGGAAGGCTTTCTAGAAGCCTTTTCCATTGGGGTGGTCCACACGTTCTTTAAAGGGGGCAATGTGTCCGAATTTGACAACTATAAGGGGATAACGGTTGGGCCTATCCTAGCAAAGTTGTTCGCTATGATCTTTGACAAAAGGTTGAACAAGTGGGTTGAATAACATGGGCTCCGTGCTAAGGGTCAAGTTAGGTTTCGCAAAGATTTCCACACTACTGACCAACTCTTCATATTACGAATTTTGATAGAATAGAGCAAGACAAAAAAGAAGCCACTCTATTGCTGCTTTTTGGATTTTAAAAAAACGTTCGATACTATGTTGCGTGAAGTGATGTGGCAGGTGTTAGCTGGCCTCGAGGTGGAGGGACGTTTATTCCGATGCCTGCAAGTGATGTATGCCAAGGATACCGTATGCATCAACTACCCAAATGAAGGTGTCACTTCCAGTTTCAAGTGCTAACAAGGTGTGAAGTAAGGTTGTCTTCTTAGCCCCTTATTGTTTGGGCTATATCTAGATGCCCTAGAGGGACGCTTGGACGGTAGAGAATGCAATGCACCAACCTTAGTAGACATGCACATATGGCTGTTACTTTTTGCAGATGACCTCGTTTTGATGTCGGAGTTAGAGGTGGGACTACAGTAACAATTAGATGCACTCTAACAGTTCTGTGCTGAACATGGATTTATAGTGAACGTGAAAAAAGAAGAAGTCATGGTGTTCAATTTTGTTGACCCATGCCAAAAGTTTGTGTTTGAAGGTGATGTTATTGAACATGTGCAGACCTTCCAAATACTTGGGGATCCTGCTTGAGACCACCCTGAACTTGGATAGTGCAGTGGAACATCTAGGAGCTGCTAGTAGGCACTCATTATTCACACTGAACTATTGTGGTGCAGAATTATGTATTATGGACGTTAAACTACGTTGTAACCTTTTTAACACGTTGGTGTGTTCCACAACAAACTATGCTTGTGAGGTTTGGGTGGACTCTAAGAAAATAGAGGCTATTGAAGTAGTGTACTGAGGGTTCCTCAAGTCCCTACTCAAGGTGCGAAAAATAACCAACACGTCCATTGTGTTAGTAGAATTTGGCAAATTCCCCTTTGAACACTTTGCATGGGGATAGGCGTTGCTATATTATAACCGTGTAAACATAGTTAGTAACGATCACATCTTGGGAAAGGCATGGGAAACCTAGCTTGCTATGCTTGTTGCGAGAAAAAAATGTTGGGCTAGATCCGTGAAAAATGGCTATTCTAGAATCAGCCCCAGAAGGTGGTAGGTTTTCTGCCTCCGGTTCAATCACTGTTGGAAATGACGCCTTAGCTTATAGTGATTTGTGCGTTCTAGGTGTGGATTACTCAATTGCCATTGGAATAATTCTTAGGACAATGCACATACATTTGCTCGTTTAGCAAGGGTAAGAGGTTGGGTAGAAAGCCAAGTACTTTGGTGCATTGCGCATAACGTATGGGTGGGAATTCAAATGGCGGAGCTAGCCACGTTATAGCTAGTGCAACCGGTTGGTGTTAAGTTTATGATGGGAGGCCCGATCAACTAGGAGGCTAAGGCCCCACCCCCTCTAGGTTTTTCCCACACAATGTTGAGTGTAAAAAGGGTGAAGGATAATATGTGGCTGGCTTTCATTGAAAAGCTCTTTACCAACTGCGGGATCAGGGCCAACATGCAAACAAGATACTTGCATTTCAAGGGTATGTCGTATAAGAGCGAAAGTTACTTGTGTGACATCAACTATGTTTAGTTGCGGAAAGCTTTGGCCTGGTTTCAGTGTGGCAACGCGTAGCTTGAGGTAGCGCTAGGTGCGTGGAAAGGCATGCCATACGTAGAGAGGCTTTGTCGAGGTTATGACTTGGGGAAGGTTGAGGATGAAGAACACCTGCTCCTTGTTTGTCCAAATACATAGAAAGTTAGGGAACACTTTTGTTCAACCTTGCCCCTCACCCACACGAGCACTTTTGTTGAACTCATGCAGTTCATGCAGACTATGAACACGATCACCTTGGCCAAGTTTGTGGCATGCTGCCAGTACTAGAGGACAATCTATCCTCCATGATCTACCTTTCGTCTAATGGACTCTTTGGTCCAAAACGGATGTAAAATTGTAAACAAACAATAGCCAAAAGTGAGAAAAAGAAGGAAAAATCCTTGGATTTCTATACATGGTTTTCATTGTGTCGCCAAAAATATTGAAGGACGATTAAAGATTCTCTTTCTTCACATTTCATTTATAGCCAGATCTGGTTAAATCTTCCTAGGGATGCTCACCACTTTTTCGACATCTTCCTATGGAGGGTAGCTAGTTTGGTCTCATTTTGAGTGAACAGTTCACACTATGCAACAAGAAGTAGTGAGGCAGAGATTATATAAGAGCATGTCCACCGGTGCTCAGTATGTCACTCTGAATTGTAAAATTAAATGTCTAAGTTTAGCTGTGTTTTTTTGGCAACCCCACCAACCCCACTGGAACTTGAACTGCATATATGTGGGGACTACTAATAGCAAACCACCTGGACCAATCATTATGATTAACCAATAAGAATACTGAGCTGCAGTTAGGTCCAATTTATTACACTCGTTTTTGGAGGTGCACAACATTGTTGGCAATCTGCATGAATTTGGTGCAGAAAAACCAATTTCCTAAGCTAAACCTGCAGATTTTGACTTTTTTGCAATAAATTTTACTGTGTGGAGTCACATACAGAGCACTGTTGGAGATGCTCTAAGGAAGCATGCAGGTGTCAAAGAGGTGATCATCAGCTGCTTCCTTCTTCTGCATGTAAGTATAAGATCAAGCTTGCAGGCCATAGCTGCAAACTTCAAGAGCGAGCTAGCTATCGCCCTCCTGCCGTCTAGCTTGGCAGGCGCCCTAGACATGCCCTTGCCATCTAGCTAGACAGCAGACGTGCTAGATATGCACTTGCCATCTAGCTAGAAGGCAGGCTCGCACTAGACATTTGCCCGCCTTGCAAGACAGCTAGGAAAGGTCGTCTAGCTGTCTAGCCTAGACAAACTTGTACAAGAATCTATGTACAAGTGGAGCTACAAAAAATTTCATATGGGTTTGCAGGACTAGCATAAGTTGCCAGTGATCAGCTGGAGTTTGTTGTCAACTGAACATTGATCAGAAGACATTGCAGTTCTTCGACGAAGCTGCTACTAGCTGCTTGTTGATCACACTTGCATCCATCTGCAACCCACTGCAGGCAGGTTCCTCCGGCTCTTGATGTGATGTCGGACGACGACAACGTCCCGTGTGCATTGCCGACGTGATCATAATCTGCGCCTGCAGCTCCCCTGCGCCGTGTTTTGCTTTCTTCCTTCTACTTCCAGATTTAGCAAAATATCAGCTACTTTTCGCTGTCCCATGACGGTGATCAAGCCCATGAAGCTCGCTGGAAATTGTGACTCATGATCACTGCAGCAGCAATCCATGAATTTCGCCCCAAGTCTAATTGTGTCGGTGGTGTCATGCGTTACCTAGCTAGTTTCTTCTCTAGTGGACACGATCCTCTATTCCCGCCGTAGCTGCTGCTTCTGATGAATTCTAAGCTTCGACAGCATTTGCAGCTGCAGTTTCTAAGTTTTGGGTTGTTTTCAGAATTTTCTTTTTAACTGGGATCAATCCAAGTCTGTATACCGATTAATAATTGACGATGGCAGACACCGACCAACTATACTGTAAATGTTAGAATTATTTCTCCTCGTCTAGTTATCAAAGCTTCTTGCATAACTCCTAGAAGCTTAATATTCCGCTAACTACTAGTGCTAAAATTGTCTAGCTAGCTAGCTAGGTAATATTAGATCATCATGCAGCAGCCGGCCGTGGAAAGTTCATAATCTTTTCAAGGATGTTTACAGATCTCAAAACGCGTATGAGTAGTCAACTTTATTCTAGCTCATATTGCCTGAAAGAATTCTTGCGCAATTTGCAGATCTACATGAGCAAATTGCGAGAAAAAAATGCAGATATCAACACTGGTGGCAAGGACCCTACTAGCAGTCTTTTTCACTCTTTTTTTCTCAGTGAAAAATCGACAAAAGGTGACACTGATTCAAAATTTCGGCAAAAATTCCCTTTTTTGCCGCCTAAAACCTTCTACAGAAACCTTCAACACCTCCCCTCGAACTTGGAACTAGATTGACGAGTTCCAACAGAGTATTTCCCTTAGATGACGAACCCACACAAGGAACTGATGAGGGTCCAAGGACCTGCACTAGAGAGGTTATCGATCTGGTAAACAGCACTACGATTGGCCTTATGGATGATTTGTCTGCTAGCGAGAAAAGTGTGAGATCTAGAACAGTTGCTTTTAGCTTGGGTGGAACAGGGGCTACCCAGTTCATCAACTGCTAAATAAAGAAGGCAACATCTAAGTGGTAAATCATGAGAGTGCACTTTGGTTATCATTTGCAACATCTGGGTCAGTTTCTTCACATCTTTTATTTGAAGCTCTCCAAGCAAACTCCTCAACTAGACCAGCTTCTTTTGCTCCACTTGTTAATGCCATGTACTCCGCTTCTATTGATGAAAGGGCAGTACAAGGTTGCTTCCTGTTGCCCCATGTAATTAGTTACAGGACTTGATCCAAGATGAAATATATTTAACTCGTACTTGACTTCTGATCTTCCAAGTCTCTTCCCTAATCAATCAATGTTTGAGTACCCTTCAAGAGTGCTCGCCTCCCCTTGTTGATAACAAATTCCAAGATTTACAATGCCATTGATGTATGTAAACAACATGTTGCACCATGTCCAAGTGAGGAGTTTGAGTGAGGCTTGTTCAAAAACCTTCTCATGACGCATCTTCACAGCAAACTAGATGTTAAGGTATATTTGCGTTAAGACATGTTTGCTTTAGGAATTTCAGCTTATCTACCATCTTCAGGTGGTCTTGTGCATTGGCATCAAAAGCTCCCATGTCTTGCATTAGTTTAAGTCTAGTTACCATAGGAATAGTTGCAACATTACATTGAGAATACCCAAATTCTTTCAACAAGTTTAAGTAAGTTACCATGTAGGAATAGTTGCAACATTACATTGAGAATACCCAAATTCTTTCAACAAGTTGAAGTCTAGTCTTACCATAGGAATAGTTGCAACATTACATTGAGAATACCCAAATTCTTTCAACAAGTTGAAGTCTTAGTTACCATAGGAATAGTTGCAACATTACATTGAGCATACCCAAATTCTTTCAACAAGTTGAAGTCTTAGTTACCATAGGAATAGTTGCAACATTACATTGAGCATACCCAAATTCTTTCAACAAGCTTAAACTTCTACTTACCATAGGAATAGTTGCAACATTACATTGAGCATACCCAAATTCTTTCAACAAGCTTAAACTTCTAGTTACTAGAGCAATAGTTGTAACATTACATTGAACATATAGGTAAATTCTTTCAACATTTGTGTAGTATAGCCTTTATTGTGTGACTATGATACTTTTGAGATGGAAAAAATATTCCAAACTTAATGAATGGCTTATTAGATCCATGTCTATCGTCTCAAACTTCTTTTTAATCTCATCCCTTATTTATTGCACTTTAGCACTATTGTTACCCATGAAATAAACATCATCTACATATAGAATCAGCATGAAGACTTGATCTCCTTAATGAAAATAATATAGGTTGCCATATCAAGTCAATTTTTCTAATCCAAGTTCCCTATACAAGTAATCATCTATCTTAATGTACCAAGCTCATGATGCTTGGCATGAGCCATGTAGTGCTTTCAACAATCTACACATCTTGTTTTTCTCAACTTTTTCTTCAAACCCCTTAGGTTGTTGGATGTAGGTCCTTCTTTTGATAGGTCTCTCTTCAAGAAGGTTGTTTACGTGTCTAGGTGGTAAATAGGTTAATCATCATGTTTTGTTAATGTTGTGGTGGTTTGGAAGGTCTTATACTTGTGTGCATCTACCTTAACAAGAGTCACATGATGTGTATCCAATATTTAGTTTTTTATGTTTTAATGTCAAAATTTATACTAATGTTATAACTCTTTAATTTGTTTAAATGATTTTTAAAAAAATGCATATTAGAAAAATATGTGATATATTTTGAAATGAATTTAATTAGGATAAAATATTTAAAAACATTCATTGAATAATGTAATCAATGTTTATTAATCATTGTAAGGACACTTATTTTTTAAGATTTTTTTTTAACATGATATATTTTGGAGTTTGAGGTTTTTAAAATAAATATTTAAATAATAAATATCTAAAAAATTATACCATGTTTAAATATTTGTTTAAAGAACCTTGAACTCCAACATATATCATGTTTAATCTTATTAGTACCTTATCGCATGATCCTAATTATATCCTAATAAGATCCTAATCCATTCGCTAAATTAGGAAGTTTGAGAGAATAAATCAAAGTTATTTGCAAGCAATTCATAACTCTTTAGAAGTGAATTAAATATTTGTTCAACAACATCATGATCTTGTTTTAGTTCTCCAATGTTTGTTAGTTGGTTGATGGTGTCTTTCAACTCCTTGAAGAAATCTACCATAGAAACATTTTCTTCCAACCTAACATGAGTCTTGTTTTTTAAAATAGTTGTTGAACATTAATTTTTTGTTCAAACAAATTTTTTTTGTGTTCACCACATCCTTGCTAGGTTAATGATCTTGATAATGTGTGGAATGATTTCATCTTTCAAAACCAAGTAATGATAACTAATTTTTTTTTACCTTAAATTTTAAATTAATGTTAACTTTTTTTTACTTTATTACATTAATTCCTTAGGGTGAAAGCATGAATAGGGGGACTGTTTGGATTATCACACTTTTAATTATTTTAGATTACATACAAATGTAAAATTTAAAGTCATATTCAAAATTAACATGATCAAAATTTTAATTATTCATGTTGTCATAAACTTTAATGAGAATCATCATAAAAAATTTGCATGAATTCTAAGAAGATTATGAATTCATAATGTACTTTTGAAATGACAACACTACACCTATCACACAAAGAAAATGAAAAATGTGAATTCAAAAAATACATCAAGTTAGTGTCAAAATAAAAATTAAAAAATAAAGCATCATCAAATGAAGAATTATTAGTGAAATGCAATGAAATTTTTCATATATATAAATATATATATATATATATATATATATAATAAATTTAAATGACATGATTGTTATAAATTTTATCTTTAGGAGTCCATTTCACATTTTATTTTTATTTTTTTTGCATGAATTTTTTTATCAATCACGTGTTTAGGGATATTCATAAATTGGCTTATTAATATTTATGATTAAAAACATAGGGGACAATTATAGGATTTGTTGTTCATGTTGATACAATAAGCTCCAACCCAATGGTTGCAAAATGGGCAATTCCTCTAGATTTGAGTGATGGACAAAATTTCCTCCTTGCTTCATGTTCTTGGGACAAAGGATGTCTAGCTGCATTACAGTTTTGGTATTACTTCTCTTGCCTTCTTTTCCACTCCAATGGTAAAAACACCTGGGGACCAATAGCTTTGTCTTAATTTCAAAGCCATTTCCAAACCTAGAACTTTTTGTGGTTCCAAAAGTTTGAGTACTAAAATTTCCCTAGCCATTTTTTCTTTTGAAAAACACCTATCTCATAAATTTCCGGAAATTCCTTCATTCCCCAAACAATTTTTGCCCAAGAGTTGTTTTTTGCACATGCCATACAATTTGGCAATCCTGCTTGGAGAATGTCATATCTATGGTGGGGAAATAGTTTCCTATACAATTAGTAGGAAACCCTATTCACAATGTTCACATACCTATTCTTGTCAAATGGCAAGCTTAACATGGTCTTGTAACCTAAAAACAATGTTAGATGTTTTATGTGGATGAAGGTTGCAAACCTTAATTCAACTTAGTGGCTGAGTTGCTTTGGTGCCATGATTCAAAGGCGCCGAAGAATTTTTTCTAATTTGTTTCTATTTTTGGTTTGTTTTGTTACTTTGTAGGTTATTGCGAAGGGATCTTGGTGAGTTGGTTTCAGTGATGGAACGCAATCCCAACTACTCAATAGAAACTCTACATGAGCTATGTGAATAACGGTTCTGCGAGGGGATTGGCAAGAAGATTTTTGGAGAGCGAAGGGATGAGGATTGGAAGAGTATATATGATGCTGTTTGAAGAGAACAAAGGGGTGAATTTTGGTGAAGAAAGGAAGTTAAGTTCCTGGACTTTCAGAATAACTAGCAAATGTGTAGTTGATTTGGATATTGGTGATGGTAATTAGCTAAGGATAGAACTTGATTAAACTTGTTGACTCACAAGAACCTTGACTCTTGAACTTTTGCTGTGCCAAGAGAGTTAGGAAGAGGTCTAGAGGTCTTGCATGTTTTTAGGGACCAACACAAGGGAGATCATGAGAGTGTCAAGGATTTCTGGAGTGGTTGTTGTGATAGTTCATGTTTGATGACTTTGGGGATTTTCAATTGAATGTACAATGTGTTTCATCCTGAGAAGAGTACCTGCTGCATCGTGGGAGCTTCGGGAGTTTTGGGTACAAGGGGATACTGGAGAGTAGAATTGATTACACTCATTGATCTTTCCCTAAATCTTTGTCCAGTCTCTAAGAGGAACCATGTGTAGTCAAGTTAGTATCTATGGGATTCCTGCTGTTTGGGGTATGAGCTACCACTCTCATGAAGCAACTTGTTGCCTCATAGAGAGGAAATTGAGAGAGAAACTGATCCCTTGTGGTCCATAGAAATAAGACAATAGCATTTAGGTGTCTGTAAGGATCTTGTTGAAGGATTAATACTTGAAGCACCTCTTTCAGTCTCAGTAATACCTCAGTAATATACATTAAGTCTGTTGCACTAGTATTGAGGGTTCACACATGGGGAAAGTATCTCCCCTTTCTTTTGGGTGACAGTCCCTTGTATGATCAAAGTTGCTGGCAGATGCATTTTTGCTCACAGTATGCAGGAAGGAAGGAATTTTGGTTTAGGGCATAAACAAAAACCACCAAGGGTTTTTGTAAAAGAAATCAGGTTTTCCTACACTAAAAGTGACAAAAAACTGTATAGGTAACACAGAAAGAGATCAGCCTTGGCAAATACCCTACCTCAACCATGAAGAATGCAGAAGATTTTCACAAGTGCACCTGACTCAGCACCTGTAGACAAACAAAGATCCCCACCACAATACCATATTTGAAATACCCTGAGTGCAGTTGTTGCCTCACACCTCGTCCAAACAAAGATAGGCATCACAATACCGGACAGTGCAATGAGTAGGCAATCTATAGTGCTCCTTCAAAGAAAGTGCAATGCAACTCTTGCAAACTGATAGAAAAAGTTCACCATGTTAATCACACATTTTCTATTAATGCCTTAGCCACATTTAAAATGTACTTACGAGCCAGAATTTTTTGGGTGGGCTTGTTGACAGATATGACACATACTCACGAGTATCCTAAGGTTGAACTTGGTGGAAACAGCTACATATATAAGAGGTAAATTGCCATTAATCAAACCAATTCAACTTCTAAAATTCCAAAGTGGGCCATGTTTCAGATATGTTTCCTGCCAGATTTCATATGAGGCAAAAGTAATATTCTGAGAATGATGGTGAACTATCATCAGCAAGGCTGCCTTCATTTGAGTTGGACAGATCATATATTACAGAGATCACAACTTGCAATTGTTAGCTGATCTTCACAGCTTAGCATCAATACCTTGGCTGCCAATACACTAAAAAGTCCTGCCTAACTTCAGATGCCAAACTGAGAAAGGCAGAGTAGTAATTTATGTTACACGAGGAGCCTGCTTGAGTTTAGTTGCCTTCCCCAGCATTCCACAAACTGTCTGTTTGTTGGTGGCTTCCTGGAACTGTAGACTAGCACTTTGCAATCACAATGAAGAAATTTAGGTTGAAAATGAACAGGC
>Ga0116227_10011420_pt1 | contig 14925 bp, 8 predicted proteins | sample S1TSphgellanicum_FD_89693 | JGI IMG/M metagenome (GOLD analysis project Ga0116227, IMG submission 89693) | Host-associated microbial communities from peat moss isolated from Minnesota, USA - S1T2_Fb - Sphagnum magellanicum MG | ecosystem: Host-associated > Plants > Peat moss > Unclassified... | reverse complement strand
CGTGTTGGACGAGATGCGGCAACGCTCCATTCGCTTGGGCGCGTCCACTACAGGAATGGGAAGCGAGTTTGGATTCTTGCTGGGTCTAGGCCCAGGATTCAACATGGAACTCACTCTTCTCCGAAGCGTTCCACTTTGAACAAAAACCATGATCTAGCTCTTAAGATTCCTGCACGAGCATCTGTGAACATCTAGACTCCTGCAGATTCAGAATTTCTTTGTTCCACAATAATATAATCCTCACAACAATGTTGTCAAATTCAAACAACTTGTGGAAAAAACCACAATCTGTGAGGAGGAGTAGTTGAGTTAGACTTGTAGTCCAGATTCAGCTCTGCTTCAATCAGCTGCTGCAGCTCTTGCTGCGAGTGCATCAGGTTGAACTACAAGTCATGACTCATATAGGACCTCAAATCCTTTGAAATTTGATTTATTGCCCCTTTTCTATGATTTCTAACACTTGCTTTATATTTCATAGTAAATCTTGGCCTTTTTCTATTCACGGCTAGTTGTGGATGAAGTCAAATGGACTCTAATTCATTTCATCATTAAAGCAGCCATAATCACTTGACTTAACATTTTAAATGCAATTCTTTGCTAAATCACAGGTTATCAAGTCTTCTAATCCATAAGCATTCCACCAAATGTGCATGGAATTTCTTTTGCACAAAGAGAAACTACAAGGTCAGCAAAAACACCATCCATATTTCTATGCATGGTTAATTGTTTTTTTTTTTGACATTTGCTAGATCTCTTATATGAAGAGAAAAACTTCATAGACCATACAAAGTGCCTTCATTTATATCTCTATCTTTCTCTTGCTATATTTGCATTGGGGGTTTAACACAAATACCAACATAGATGTACCAACACCATCTATGGCTACGAATGTGTAATTAATTATTTTTGAACTAAAATATTAATTTTGGACTTAACATGGTGAATGCAAGGAGGTCCACCTAGTGGTGGTCATCGAATTCAAACAATTTTGAAGAAAACTCATAAACTTATTGTCTTTTTTATATTTGTTTATAATATTGAGTGTTATATTTGGGTAAGTTTGAGGACTTGAAGTGTATATGTTTATGCCAATCACAATATAATCATATATATAATGAAAAAAATTATCAGTATACAATCTTGGTTTAAAATAAATATTCATGTGCAATAAGAAATCAAATACACAATTAATGACCAAAAACTTGCTATCTTTTAATCTTGACATTTCAAAAAAAAATTATACATTTCATGTGGGTACATGGTGACCACTTGGTACAACTTGTAAAAGCTTCAATCTCTCAAAACATTAATAGATAACACAATTTGAGTTTAGTAAAAAAAGAGGACTAAAATTTAAAGCTTGTTACTTTTAAATCTTGATGTTTCAAAATAATTTTTATACATCTCATGCGAGTATCGAGTGAGCAATTGGTACAACTTGTAAAAGTTTCAATTTATCAAAATATAAACACATGACACAATTTGGACTGAGTAAAATAAGAGGACTAAAAAGCTAGTGGGCACCAAGTCATCATTATATACCAAATAAAATAAAATTATGAAAGCCTGAAAGTTGGATTACTATCACATGGCATAGGTCCATATTAATATGGCAAAATAAACATAAACATATTTTAAATAAACATAAATTTTTTTTAATAATAACCATTCACAATGATAACTTGTAAAATTTCATTCGTTGAACAACAACCAAATTGCATTTAAGAAATGAATGAGTAGTATTCAAAATAATAATTACACACCAATAATCTCATTAACTACATCAAGGTTTTGTTTGGCCTTGGTTACATGATTTGCACTAATCATTATAATGTTAAATTGATTATGACATTGCTTCTAGTAGGAAATGAAATAAAATAGATGTTAACCCATTATTCTGGATCTACCAAATTGCACTTCCATTTGTTCATCCAATAATCTTGATACAATGTTATATCATTTCTTGTTCTTTTTTTCATTGGCATCCACCATTGAATATGAACATGTTTAAAATTATCAAACTATCCATCCTTCACAATGTCACTTTCCACACTTTCCATCCACATAGGATATAATTTCGGATTTGCAAGCCTCACCAAAACAAAATCTCCAATGCCCAAGTCTCAAAATTGAATGTAAATAGTTATTTTCAGTGATGGTTACATGTTTTTAGGACCACAATATGGAGCGATGTAACTAGGTCTTCATGATCAACATCAACAATGGTGGGAATGGCACCTTGCACGTGATTAGATCTCTAATTGTTTATAGGCCAAAAAATTTCTAAGAGGGTTGAACTTTGATTTGGCAAAGGTTTTGACAATTCAACCATGTTTTCCCAATAATCCAAGTATGGACCAAACAGGTGAAAACACACTAAAGGTGAACCATTTTTTTCCAAAAAAGGTGATGTATAACAAGTATTATAGTATGTAATAAACTAAAATTTTGATGGCATCTTTTGGTTATCTTAAACACAAGTTAAAAACTTTAGAATTTGCACAACAACATTTTTGAACTCAAAGTTCATTTTGAGTCAAAATTAATTTTGATCCAATGGTTAGATGAAGAAATTTGCATAAAATCAATGTACATAAAGTATATAACTCATAGTTTTTCAAAGGCCCTAGGGCCTCATGTTTATGATTCATGAAACATTACCAAACAAAAAAAACTTGAAAAAAAATGCATTGCCCGTTTATAAAGTCTCTTTTTCTTTGATATGGTAGTGGTTTTTTCCTAAAAATAAGATATTATTATGCATTCATTGTTAAACAAATGCAAAAAAAATGAGGAATGCTTTCATTAAATTAACTAAAACATAATTATTTCATTCCCTCAATTTTTGGAACAATATCCAAAATTTCCATCTATGTCCTTATGGGTGTGGCCAACAACTAAAAACCCTAATTGCACTTCTTCAAACAATTCTCCTATAATTAGGAAAGATGAGAATGCAAGTGTTCAAGTGATAATTCTTCCTATCTTTCACACAATTATACATTTGAAGAAGCAACTTTTTAGATAATGGCTTAACACTAATGCAATAATTTTCTTAGCACCTTTAATGCAACTAGACAACTTGAACCTCCATCCATCAATCTTTGAAAAAATGCATTTCAATGTGGTTCATGTTCAAATAGAATCCTAGATTCATTAACAAGTTCTTTTTCCAAGGCTCGAAATAATTGCAACAATGATCCAATTGTAAAATTCAAATCATAAGTTTGGCCAAAACGCATTGGAGTACTAAGTAAGTGCCTTCATTTCCATGACATGAATAATCATACCAATCAAAGTGATTGGGAGTTGACCCAAACTAGAAACCATTTTGTTTTTCACAATAGGTTTTGAAAGAGTAGTTTTGGAATGGTTCATCTTGTCATGGATGATACAAAGATATTTTTCTTTGGATTGGATTAATTAAATTTTCCAAATGTGATACACAATTTTTGATGAATATTGTGTTTCCGTAATTTCATTTCATGTTCCTTTGCACTCACATTATTTTTGCCAACTTTAGATATCAAATCCTTCAATGATTCACAAATGGTACATTTGGCAAAATTGGAACCATGTTTTTTCACATCAACATGCAAATGATTTTTCTTCCTCAAATGGTTCATCCTAGATTGAAATATATTTTTCCAATGCCTAACTATTTAGGGTGCAAACAAGGGGTCCAACCATTCTTTTAGGAGCCGCACATGCCCCCTTAGACCATTGTTTTATCTTTAGAATCTTCTTGGAATCTTTTCAATACATCTCTCAAAAAAATATTTAAAATCTTTAAAGTTTTCTTAATATTAAGGTGTATATTAAAAATATCCAAAAACATGTCATTAAAAAATATTTTCAAATTGTGTTTTTAATGTAAAAATTGCTTTAAGCTACTTTTAGGCAATTTTTTAAAAGTGGTTACAAAAGGTTAAAAGTCCTTATATGTATTTTTCACTCATTAGATTGAATTAAAAATTTTATGACATGTATATAATGTATTCAAAATAACACTTTATAAATAATTCTATTTATTTTTATTTTATTTTTTATAATCCAAAATTCAAAAAATTAAATAGTGGTTACAATTGCTTTTGGTACATGTTAATATGGATGCCCCCCAAAATACAATGAGCTAACATGGGGTGTTGGCACTGTAAAGTAAACAAAAAAAGTAATCAATCCAAAATCTAATTAAAAAATGGAACAATTTTTTATATGAACACAAAAAAGTAAATTCAAAATATTTTGAAGTAGAAATATAAAACCATAGGCCCTTGCATTTCATTTATGGGGGAAGTTGGATACAAAGTTTGAACAATTTTGGTATCATAAAAGTAAATTGAAAGCACATTTGAAACTAACTAGGTCAAAATGAAGTTGAAACCTACTTCATATTAAAAACTTGGGCTCCATGTTGCTATCGCACAACCAATGATGATGAAATGACAAAGAAAAATTAAAGGTTTACATTTGAAAACTTTACTATTTTCAAATATATATAGGATTCAAATTATACAAAAAACCACCCAATTATCATCCAAGGAAAGATTTAATTAGTCATCCTTATTTAATTCATCAAAATTTTGAAAGCAATTAAGGTGGATAAACATTAAATAAACTAAACAAGTGGGGACTAAATCTTTGAATTAGGTATTTAAGGGATCTGAAATTTTTATTGAAAACTAGTTTAATTTCAAAATAAATTAAAATGTTAATCTCTTAAAATAATCTCAACATATTCAAATGAAATAACACATATTTATATTTGTATGAAATTACATGTAAACATGTGTATGAAGTTGGAAGACACAAAGATTTCAAAAAACATTGAAAAAATAAAGAAATTTGTTTTTCTTTCCATATTTTAAGATTCATAAAGACATTTTGAAACATTACAATTTGTAAAATGTTTATTTTATAAAAAATTTGGTTTATAATTGACCTTTAATAAATTTGCAATTTGGAATTGTCTTTTTGTACAACCTACAACTATAGCCCATCCACCTAAACTAGCTTCGATGAAATCATCGTCATGGGAATTTGATATATTATGATTATAACATCCATAATTTGATGATACATAAGTATTTCCTAGGGCTCCACTAAGTTGAATTTTTTTTAAATCAATATATCATCTACATGTAACCCATTTTGTAAGATTGGACATTTTGTACAAGTAGAAATATTTTTTAAAATTCTATTTAATTCTACTTTTAGGATGGGGGTTTTCAACATTTTAAATATAAAATGAAAGATTATCATCATGTTAATTATTGTACAAAAAATTCAACTTTCAATGCATTAAATTTTTTCCAGGGCTACACGTAATTTTTTTTGACAAAGAGCAATGAGTTGTTTATTTTACATTACTTGCACCCCATGATTATTTTAGAAAAGGATTGCATGTTTTTTTTCCCAATTTTTTTTTTCCGATATGAATGAATTTTGGAACAATTATTTTTGCAATTTTTTATAATAAATTCTTATATTTGTCCTAATTAAAAAAAAAATTTATCATTTTTGAATAAATATGAATTTCTGAAAGTGTCTTAATTCCTTGTAAATTCGGTGTTCAATTTATAAAAATGATAACAATTTCAAATCATAACCAAAAATTCATTTTGTACATTTTTATGTTTTTTCTTCTGTAATAAATTTTAAAATTTCTTAACACATCATGTAGATTATACCTCATTTATGTGTGGTAAAAGAATTTCAAAATTTTAAAATTTTGGATCAATTTTGGAAAGTTCTTTGAATTTTTAAAGTTTTAAAATTTCACATATTTTAAGGTATGAGTTTTTTTTCAATGTGTTTAATATATTTTTATCCTCTTAATTTTTTTCCCATCAAATTTGTTTTATAAATTGAATCCTTTTGATAATTTTTTGTAAAATTGACTTTTATCTCATGCCATAGGTGTTCAGTTTCAAAGGTCTTAGATCAAAACTTAAACTTAAAATGTCATAAAATGAATTTTTGGTTTGAATTCCTTGATATTCATATGAATGAAAAAACAACAACTTGTCATGATTGTCATGGCTTTAAATGGCATTAAAACATAAATATTTATCCAAATTTGATTATTTTTCTTTACGATCTGACACCCTTTATAATTCATTCGATTGTGACTACACCCCTTATTTACAATCCACATGATAATCAACCAATAAAAATCACTAACAAAGTAAACACTTTAAATATTTTGTCTTTCATGTTCACAATTGAAAATATATGCATTGCCAAGATCATTTTTCCAACACCTTTAACATAAATTTCAACTTGATTAAATTTGGGAATATAAATGAGGTTTTAACATAAGTAGGGGTGAAGATTGCCTTTTACACTTCATCATTTTGCTCATGAACATTTTTCAATATTTCTAGAATCACAAGTCGAATGTCCTACCAACCATTGCTAATGCTTTTCATTTGATGAAGCATGACATCTATAGACCTCATTATGAAGGCTTCCACATTTGAAATAACTTGTTTCATGGCACACCATTGGTTTTTGGTCCTTTGTTTCCATGTAATAAAAATTTACAACCATGTCACCTTTCTTGCTTGTATAACATATATGTTGACCATGCCAAACCCACAACTTTGTATTAAACTTTCACACAAACCTCAACACCTTGAATAATGATGAACTTTTGTTTCTTGACATTAGTTCTTGAGTGCAATCATTGTGGAGTGTCAAAACCATAAGCCTTTTGACCTTCATAAAACATCTTCCAAAACTCCTCTTTCACAAATGCATTTTTTTCATGTGGAAAGTATTGACAACAATTCAAAGAATAATAAACAATAGTTGCAATATTGCAAATGGATTCTTCAAACAATAGTTTGTCCATCCTTGACATGGAAACATCAGAATCCAAAGCCTTTCTCTTTCTCTTGTGAAAGGTATATTGTTTTTTCTTAACACCAATTTTTCACTCTACATCTACATCAAATATATGGCTATCATCGTATGATTTGAGAAGAGTTCTCAAAGAATGCCCATTGATAATGGCCATTTCCAAATATTCATTATTGTTGATATGTCATCATGGCAATACAAGATGAATAATTCAACATGATCTTCACCCAAATCATCATCAAGCATCACTTCCTTTGGGTCACATGCAATTACTCACCCTTTATCAACAAAAACACCTTCATCATACACAACATCACATTTAGTTCCTCTCCAACTACAATGTCTTAATGAAGGAACATTTGTGTTGTTGCCATGACCATTTCTTCTAAGAATACATATAAGGTCGTTTGTCATAGTGCATTATTGTGCCCTTTAAAGCTTTCATCACTCTTGTGAAAATCATTATGGAACCTTTTGCTATCTTCATTAGATTTGGTGAAGGTTGTTTCATTTTCAATGGAAGATGTTGGGACATGTCCCTAGCCAAAAGATGATACTTTCTTTGTTGGTTTATTAATATTTATGATTAAAAACATAAGGGATAATTATAAGATTTATAGTTTGATAATTGTTAAAATTGCAAAAAAAGTCGCTAGTGTTAGATTATGGACTTTCAAACACAACTTTTGAGCCACTTAACCATGCTTTCACCCCAAACACCATCAATGGTGAAACACTAATGCAATATTCAAGTCTAGATGAACAAACTATAGGAACAAATGTGGGAACCTTACACTACCCACATGAAATCCTAAGACATGAAATCCCATACATCAACATTTTCTCCAATAACCAAGTCCTAGCCATTACTTAAGGAATGTGATTCCATCAATATGGAAAAAAATTGTGATTGTAATCAGTCCATTCATGATTAGGGTACCAAAAAGGAATGTCTATATTTTTAAGGACTAGAAAGGGCAACTTTGGATTTTTTTTCTATTTGCATCATTATAATTGTATTGGATTTTTTTATGCCAAAATATAAAATGGTGTCATGTTAAATCAATTAGAAAAAAATTTAAAAAATTGGACATTTTATAAATGTCATTTTGATTTTTTAAAACCTAATTATATCAAGTGTTTAAACTGCACTTCTATATAAAAGGAATCAAAAGGAATGGTTTAAAAAATGTGATTGATGTCAATTTTCTTTTCTGGATAAACAATGCTTACATTTATATTTGGCCATGTTCATTGCATGCATTTGATTATATTAGAAACCATATGAAATGTTGGAAAATAATTGAATTCAATTGTTGGGGCTACAAGGAACAAACTATTTTTTTGGGCCATTTAGTTGATTTTTTATATTCACTAAGCTTAAGATTTATAACTTGAAGTGTGGGTCACATGTGAAAAAAATAATCATTCCAAAAATATGTGAAATTATCTATAAATGTTTATTTAAGCATTTTTTACATTTATGGGTTTGAACCAAGGTTTAAATGCACACCAATGTACACATGGGATAAATCATCACCACCACATGAATTATCTTAATTTAGACTATTCAAAATTTCTCACTTAAATTTTTTTTGTGTAACTGTTATTTGTAAAATTAGTGTGGAAAAAAATCTTGATATTCATTTTCCTTTTTCTGGAATCCCAACCATGAATGAACCATAATCTGCATCTTAACTAATTTGAAACCTAATTAGTGATAATAGATTTTGAAAACAACCATTATAAAAATTCCTTCCATTTTTTAAGACTTACTCCTTTTCCAATGTTCCATGTTGGGTTGAGACTTAAGAAACCCAACCACTATCACCCCATCCATCATTTTTGTTGTGCCCTCTTTTGTAAAGAATTAAATGATATGGTGCCCATTAAGTATTATGTAATGTATTTCTCATGGATTATACTTAGACTTATAAAAAATGTCTCCATTTTTCCTTCAAAATTTAATCAAAGTGACATTCCATTAACCAACCAATAGACAATTTTTCACTTAAACTTAAATAACAACCTAATGGCCACCTAGTGGTTTTCTAACCTTTACATGCAACACATATTTAATTAATTTAAGACTAAATTGTTAATTTAGGACTTCAAAAGACCTAATGGATGGGATGAACTCCATTTGGTGCCCATTTGATTTAACAAATTTGTGATCATTGTATACATGAATGCCATTTAAATAAATGTTTGAGTAAATTTATTCTTAAATAAACATGAGAATGTCACAAAAAAATTCCTAAAAAAATAACGTCAATATGTACACCAAAAAATCATCATTTTTGGAGCATTTGTCAAGCTTTGGTTTTTTGCACATTTATGTGACATATATCCACCATTATTCCCCTCCTTCATTGGAATTCATATCAATTTGATGGGAGAATTACAATGCATTTCTAATCCATTTAAGGTTATTAAGCCTTTCAATTCTCACTATTCTCAATTTTATAACACATATTATGTCAAAAATCTACAAAAATTATTTTAAACCAAAGGTTAATGCTCCCATTACTGACAACGAGACTATTCAAAAAAATTCACTTAAATTTGTTTTATGTAGCTGTTATTTGTAAAAACTAATGTAAGAAAAAATCTTGATATATGTTTTTCTTTCTTTGGAACCCCAATCATGAATGAACCTACCAAGCCAATCCAACAATGGCAAAAATATTTATGAACCAAAGATGATATTCATTAAAACAAATACATGATTATATTTGAATTTTATGTATTGTGAAAGGAGTATTATGCCTAATGGCCACCAGGTGATATATATAATAATACTAACAATAATAATATATTATTGATAATGAAAACTGTGGGTTCGTTTTCCATTAATGATAATTACGCATTTAATTAAGTAACATAGTAAATTATCAATTTTGAATGTCACAAATCAAAGTTCCAACTAATGAGAAAATAAAAACTATGTTTATTCAAGTATAAAGATTCAAGCATAGTATGCCAATTCACTCATGGCACCAATTGTTATGTCTATGTATAACAAATCATTCACAATATTAGGTTCTTTCCATGGATAGAAAAAAAAATAGACGCTTAATTTGTGGCCACCAAGGATTAAGGTTAAACAACAACAAAAAAGATTATTCATTATGAATGATAAAAATATGCATGGATCATTTCTACGATGAATAAATTGATTAAAGGGTGTTTCCATGGTATGGTGTAGGCAAAAAGGAATCATAGTTTCACATTTTTCATTGCAACACATTTTTAATGTGACTCTAAAAATATTTGGAGAAGGTTTTCTTGATGAAAATGTGCAATTAAAGGTGGATAACAACCTAAATTGTCATAATGTTGTTAAGTTGGTGGACATATCAACAATTCAATTGTCAATTGGAGTACATTTTGAATTTGGAACAATGTGACACAAACACTACAATGTAAAAAAAGGACTAAGAAATATTAGTTTTTATGGGAATTTGTCCATGAAACTTTGCACATACAAAGAAACCACCATAATGAATAATCTTCCATATCAAAAAGTTCCATTTGTCATAAACTCAAAAGGTTTATATAAAATGATACAAAAATATTTGGTAGTACATTATGTTATTGTAATGTGGATGATTATGATTTTTTAAGTTGTAAAATTTTCTTCCATTAAAGATGTGGTTGGGTTGAGTATTGTCTTTATCATTCTATAAAAATAAAATGAATTTTTTTAAATTAATGGAAAATGGTATTATGCTTTAAATAAGGTGTTTTAAATAACATTTATAAAATTATTGGTGTACACTTACATAAAGACACAATTATGAATCAATTTCATATTCATGGTTTATGTAATTGGTTTTATTTTTAAAGCCTAAATCAATTTAATGTGATTCTAGAAGAATTCAAAGTGAATGAAATTTTATGTGTTTTTACTTTTAATACTACATGTACTTCTAATTTGACACAAAGTGTCTACACCATACCATAGAAATATGCCAAATATCTCTGGCCAAACCTACACCCTAAATAATACACCATGCCCAACACAAAAAGGACCCAAAAAAAAAATACAACAACGAAACCAATTCAACAATACAAAATGTTTTTAAAATCATGAATATAATTTCATCAATGTCCCCAAAATCCTTCACAAATATCATGATGCATTAATAGCATCAAGATTAACTTCAATTCTACTAGCACAAGTAGCAGGAATCATGATTTGACTATTATTTGTTGTATTTTTCTAAGCAAGAAATGAAAAAAATATAGCTAAAATGTCGATCCATTGTTATACATCCATTAAATTACATTTCCACTTGCCATTCCAACAATCCTTGTATAGAACTCGTTGATCCAAATTACATCATTTTTTCATTAAAACCCACCATTGAACCTTCACCATTTTGAAAATTTTACTTTCCACATCCTTAACAACATCTAAACATTCTGTTTTTCCCATTCGCACAAGAACAAGGTTAAGATCATGCAACCTCATGAAAACAAAATCTCCAAAGTTCAAATCTCTAAACATAGTGTATGCAATTAAAGGTCTCATGTTCTTTGGCCCGTAAGAAAGTTGTTGAATTAAATCTTTTTAATCAACAACATCCAAAATGATCAACAATGAAGCCTTGGCATAATTGGACCTCTAATTGCTCGAAGGCTAGAAGTGGGCTCCAAATCAATGGAACTTTGAACATGCAATGGAATTGACAAATTCAATACGATATTCTCTCAATATTTCAACATATGGCTTCATATTCACTTCATATGTTGAACTTTGTGCGATGCCCACCTTCTAAAAACCAACATATTTGGACAATCCAACATTAATAAACTTTTTTCTTTCACACATCATTGCCCTAAATTAGGCAATATCTAACAAGGTTGGGTATTCTAATAAGCAACTTTGGTGACCCATTTGGATTAACTTTCCATACTTTAATTGGAAGAACAAACTTCAAACATGATTTGTGGGGAAAACTTTGTATTGCATGACATGCCAACCTGAAGAATCAACAAAAAATTTAAAAGGATGCATTTCAATACGCCCCACCAAAGTTTCTGAACCATCTTTCAAATAACCTAAAACCCAAGATTTTAAATTAGGAATCTTTTGAATCAATTGCGAAATGAATAGTTGCTCCTACAAAACTATGAAAGCCTTCATCAAATTTGCCAAAATGTAATTTTGTTGTTCTTTCAACATTTTTGACAAATAACCAAAACATCCATCGATATCTTCATGGGTATGGCCCACTACAAGGAATTTCAATTTCACCTCATTGAACACATCCTTCATAATGAGTAATGATAGAAATGCCAAAAAATGTCAATTTTTATTGTCCTTCATGTAATTATTCATTTGTAAGAGTAATTTTTTGGCAAAGGCTTGGCACGATCAACAAGATGATCCAATGTCCATAATTCACACATACAATGTGATTTTCCTTACAAAAGACATGCAAAAAATGAATTCTATGTGGGGTGCTCAAATAATATTTTTGACTCCAACACTCAAACTACCCCCAAAGTTCAAAAAAGATGCAACAAGGACCCAATTGTGAAATTGGGATCATTTGGCCACAATTCATTCAAATATTATGCATATATCTTGTCCCCATGTTTGTGTGCAATGATACCAATTGGGGTAATAGGTAATTGTCCAAGTTTAGATATCATTTTATTACACATTTAGAGCCTTAGAAAAGTGGTTTTTGTGTGGTCCATTTTGTCATGGATGATGCATAGAAATTCATCCTTCGATTGCACTAACTCAATCTTCCAAATATGATATAAATTTCTAGACAACTTTTGGTGGGAGATGTGTTTTCTTGGCTTCATTTCATACTCAATCACATCATTGTTATTGGATGTTTGCACACTACAATGACCTTATATGGATGTCACAATGGTAGTTTTTCCTATATTTTTTGTATACAAGAAAATAAATTCATTGAAATAATAAAAAAGGGACTCACTTATCTAAATCTATCATAATCAACCTTCTAAGAATGAAAAATCTAAATCAAAGTCATGGATAGCTAATAAGTAATGGACTTTTGAATTTTGCCCACACTTTTTGTCACACATGTAAAATTCATGGATATGGACTTTTGTCTTACAATGTGTTAGTTTTATGTGTTTGAAACTTTGGGATATTAGATGAATGATGTTTAAGAAACTAAAGATCCATTGAATGAATGGAATGTGATTTTAATTTATTACGTTATAGAATTTTCAAAATCCCAAAAACTATAATTATTTAAAAATCCCATTTAAGTATTTGAAAATAATTATTTTTAAAAACATTATTTTATGATTTTTTTATGTCTTATAGCATCATGACTTGAAATTGGAAATGGAAAAAAAATAATACTTTCAATATCATCTGAGTATTCATATTTTAAGCCAATTTTCAACTACACTAGAAATGGAATTTGAAAAAGGACTTTAATCCACCAAAATTGAAACACCCTAGTGTGCTTTCTTTCTATTTTTCCCCAATTTAAATATTAGGTCCTTGAAGGATTCACACACACTACATCTTGTAAGAACTAACTTTCATTTTCACACATCCACATTTAGATGGTGTCTATTCCTCAACTTGTTCATTGCATGAGAAATTCCTCTAATATATATTTTTTCTTATCTGAATCAATGTAAACATGAAAGCAAAGGTATTAAACTTTTCAACAACGGAGAACCAAATGAATTCACCTCCCCAAATCCAACTTTTCCTCTAAAGTACAAGACAATTTGATTCATAATTGTTCCCTAGGATTCACCTGATCATTGCGCTCCTAAGTACTCTTCCATGTTTCAAGCAACAAACATCGCACATCTTGTCTACCCTTTCCAATCCCTTTCATTTAATTTGGCATTATATCTTCAAACAAGTTGATTAATGATTACACATTTGACTTTGCTTATCTTGTTGACAACTCTAATTTATGCATAACTTTGTTGCCATGTGGTAGAAATCGACAACCTTGTTTACAATTTGATTTATACAACATATATGTTGATCTAAACACACCAATGGTTTGGTACCAAATAATTTCATAGATTTTTATATTTTATACGTTGATAAATTTTATACACCTCAAGTCTCCTCTCATATGTAACCTTGTTGGAATATCTAGATTATATGTTCGACAATTGTCGAAGGACAAGATCCAGAACTCTTGTTCCAATAAGGTCTTTTCGTGAGGAAAGTGTTAACAATTCATCCTACAACACATATATGCATTAACATTCCACATAGATTCCATTAACAACTTCTCTTGAACCTAAATATTGAACCTTCAAAGTTGCCTGCACTTCATTTCCTCTTAAATAAAAACAAATTCATTTTTTCGCCACACTAACTATTCCCATATCATCAATATCCACTACTAGAAATTTGCCATTCTGCAACTATCTTATGCAACTGGTTTTCAGTTGCATGCAACACTTGCAACTGCAAATTCACCCAATTGCGTAAAACAAGTTGCATCAAAATTACAGTTGCATCCAACAGTCCGTATATGACAAGTATATACGGTTGGGTTATATGGTTTCATCCACCCATATTCTATATTAACAGTTATAAGTGCGACTGCATGCAACTACAGGGGTTGTGTTCCCATTGCATTACATGTTAATTAGCTAACCCAATTGTATGTGAACACATGTATTTTTATTTTGTAATTAAATATTTAATTTTAAGAATTATTTTAATTAATCTAGACCATCCAAGTCATAGCCATTGGGGTGGTAACACGTGTTGGATTTAAGGCTTGATCAACCATGCTATGTCATTGTACACGTTGGGAAGATTAGGGTTAGGGTTATAAGGTTTAATTATCAAGATCATGCCATTTGGCAACCTAGTGACCACACAATGTAGTTGCAAATGCAACTAATATTTTGAGAGTTTGAATCACCATGTGTCACATGGTCTCACTGTTAGGGTTAGGATTTAGGGTTTTCATCATACCGTTTATAGTATGCCACATGGCAGCACAACAACTGTTAGATTTATTACAGTGGCACTGTAAAGTCATCACTCACATATTCCATTTCATTCCTATCTCT
>Ga0116227_10011417_pt1 | contig 14928 bp, 12 predicted proteins | sample S1TSphgellanicum_FD_89693 | JGI IMG/M metagenome (GOLD analysis project Ga0116227, IMG submission 89693) | Host-associated microbial communities from peat moss isolated from Minnesota, USA - S1T2_Fb - Sphagnum magellanicum MG | ecosystem: Host-associated > Plants > Peat moss > Unclassified... | reverse complement strand
TCCCCGTCGTAGGTGGGGCGGAAGTCCACCGCATCGTCGTCGATGCCGTCGAGCAGCAGTTGGGCCGCGACCGTCAGCTTGCACTCGGTGTAGCGCATGGCTGCGGCGTTATCGCCATCGATATTGCCGAAATTGCCCTGGCCGTCGATCAGCGGATAGCGCTGGGCGAAGTCCTGGGCCAGGCGCACCAACGCCTCATAGACCGACTGGTCGCCGTGAGGATGGAAACGGCCGATCACATCGCCGACCACGCGCGCGCACTTCTTGGCGCTGGTCTGGGGGTCCAGACGCATCTGGCGCATGGAGTAGAGCAGGCGCCGATGCACGGGCTTTAGGCCATCGCGCACATCGGGCAGCGCCCGGTTCATGATGGTGGAGAGCGCATAGGCGAGATAGCGGCGAGACAGGGCCTCGCCCAACCCCTCCTCAATGATACGGCCACCTTCTGGGCCGTCTGGACCTCCGGGCGGGGGCGTCACATGATCGTTCATGGGCCCCTGCTTACGCTGCTTCGCCCGCAGGGGGAAAGGGGGCGACGGCGCACCCTCGCCGCAGCCTACCGATGTGAGCGCCAGCGCCTAAGATGGTATTAAACCGGTATTATTTCGATATCTGGACGTCAGAGTCACCGACAGCCGCCACTTAATATTTAACCCCACTGCGCGGCCCCACTACCTGAAAGTTACCTAAGGTCAAGAGGCGCAAGTCTCCTGCACTTTTTACCTGGGCATACCGGCATTTTGCCTGGGCGCCGCCGCATCTAAGCCAGATACACGCTAGGGTTAGCTTAACCTTAAGACTCCCGTGCGCAGTTGTATATTACAGTTCATAGGGCGGAACAGCTTTGAGGATGGACATAGACGCAGAGGCTAATATGGAGCGCCCGTCTCGATCCTCGCGATCATGGCTGGATGGCAAGCGTGGCCTTTTTAGCTTCGGCATTGTCATCTTCGGGCTGACCTGGCTGGCGACGCATATCGGAAGCGTCGCGACCACACACATCGCTGCGGTCTGGCCGGTGAATGCGGTCATCCTGGTGGTCCTGCTACGTAGTCCCCCCCGGCGATGGCTCGGCTTTTTGCTCGTGGCTATATTTGCTGACGCCGTCACTAGCCTTGCGCCTCTGGCCAACTGGCGAGCCCAACTTGGCCTCGCCGTGTGCGATACGTTCGAAAGCTTCATCGCGGCAAAGGCCCTACTCTGGCTCATCGGCCCTGACCTGGATCTCTCCAAGCGAAAACACCTGACCATATTTGGCGCCGTCTCGCTCGGCGTCTCCATCGTTTCGGGACTTCCAGCAGGTCTCGTCTTTCTGCTGTCCTATGGCTCATCGGCGCCCTTCAGCCTGCGCACTTGGGCTATTAGCAACGCCCTTGGCTCGGTGATCGTGGCGCCCGCCCTGTTGGCGATCCGGTCCGGCGAATTGCGCGCCCTATTTTCTCGTAAGTCACGCTTGCGCACCGCGTCGATTCTCGGGGGCGAGGTTGTCGCAATCGCAGCGGCCAGCTTGTTTGACGACCCGCTGCAAAAAGAGCTGATCTTCGTAGCCCTAATGGCGCCCGCGCTGGAACTGGACATGACCGGCGCCGCCGTCGGCGTTTTGGCGGGTGGGACGACCATGGTCGGGCTCGCCGCCATAGACCCGAAACTGACTCACGCCACGCTTGATGTCGTTCAGCATAACGCCTTCGCCCTGCAGACCTTCCTTGCCGTTGCGGCGGCCGTAGCGCTGGGGATGGCGGCCACCCTGGCCGACCGGCGCAGGCTCCGCACCCTGATGCGCGAGGCCAACAGGCGGTTTCAGATGTTGACCGAAAACGCCGGCGATATCGTCACCGAATGCGACCTCAGCGGCCGCTTCACCTATTTGTCGCCGGCCGTCGAAACCCTGACCGGCTTCAGTGTCGAGGACCTGATCGGTCAGCGCGCAGTAGATTTCGTGCATCCCGAAGACCGGGCCAGGGTCGATCTGGAAATCCGGGCGTCGATTATCTCCAAAGCCGGGCAGCGGATCGAATACCGTCACATCCGCAAAGATGGCCAGGTCATCTGGATGCAAACCCAGCCTCGCTTGGCGAGAGACGCCGCCACCGGCAAGGCCATCGCCATCACCGATGTCATGCGCGACATCACCGAACGCCGGGCGATGGAGGAGGAGCTGGAGCGTCGGCGGGCGGACGCCGAAGCCGCCGCGATCACAAAGGCCGAGTTCTTGGCGAATATGAGCCACGAAATTCGCACGCCCCTAACCGGCATCATCGGTTTCACGGGGCTCCTGAAAGAGATTGAAGGGCTGCCGCCTGTCGCAACCAAATATGTAGATCGCATCGCGACTGCGGGGCGCAGCCTGTTATCGGTGGTGAACGATGTGCTCGACTTTTCAAAGATCGACGCCGGCCAACTGGCCCTGGACCCTCAGCCGTTTGAGCTCGGCCCCTTCATCCTAGAAACTCTTGACCTCGCCGCCGCCCAAGCGACCGCCAAGGGCCTGACCTTAAGCGCCGACATCGATCCAGCCATGCCCTCGGCCGTCTACGCCGACAGCTCGCGTATCCGTCAGGTGCTGCTCAATCTGATCGGAAACGCGATCAAATTTACCGATAAGGGCGGCGTCACGGTCAGCGTCAGCCCCTTGGCAGGCGACCCGACGCGCCTGAGGCTCGCCGTCGCCGATACGGGCGGCGGCATTGCTGAAGATAAGATCAATCGGCTGTTTCAGCGCTTCTCACAGGTGGACGGCACGATCAGCCGCACCCATGGGGGGACGGGTCTGGGCCTGGCGATCTGCAAGAGCCTGACCGCCATGATGGGCGGCGATATCGGCGTCGAAAGCGCCGTGGGGACCGGAACGACCTTCTGGTTCACGATCCTGGCCCCAGAGGTCGAGCTTGAAGCGCCCCCAACCCCAGCCAGCCAGGCCCTTCAAGGCTGCGAAGCGGCGCGGATCCTGATCGTCGATGACGTCGCGGCGAACCGTGAGCTTGTTTGCGCCATGCTTGGCGTCTTTGGCCATGACTTGACCGAAGCCTTCAACGGCCAGGAAGCCGTGGATGAGGCCCTGCGCCAGCCGTTCGACCTCATTCTGATGGACCTGCAAATGCCCGGCATGGACGGCATGGCCGCGAGCCGAGCCATTCGCGCGACGTCCGACGTCAATCGCCTGACGCCCATTGTGGCGCTGAGCGCCAACGCCATGACCTCCCACGTGGCCGAATGCATCGAGGCCGGCATGAACGACCACATCGCCAAACCGATCGATCCAAAGATATTGCTGACGAAAGTCGCTCAGTGGACTTCGAGGGACGACGAGGCATTGCCGGCGGCGTCAAGACCCTTGGCGGTGTCCGCGTAGAGTTTCCGAACGGCGGCCCGTCGCGGCGGGAGTCGTGCATGCTCACAGCCCAACGTTCAGCGACTCCACAATGCTCTGCATCACATAAGCTTGGGTCTCAGGCTCGAAGTCAGCCGAGATGGGCAGACTTATCACGCGGCCGGCCTTGGCCTCCGTCACGGGTAGGCCGCCCGCGCCTTGGGGGAAGTGGTTATAGGCGACCTGTTGGTGCATGGGCACGGGGTAGTAGACCGCGGTGGGCACGCCGCGCGCCTTCAGGGCGATGGCTAGGGCGTCGCGGTCATCCACCTCGATGGTATACTGGGCCCAGGTCGATACGCCGCCGGGGATGACAGCCGGGGTTTGAGCGACGCCCTTCAGGCCGGTCGCATAACGGTCGGCGGCGGCGTTGCGGCGGGCGATGTCGTCAGGGAAAATATCGAGCTTTTCCAAAAGGATGGCGGCCTGAAGCGTATCCAGGCGGCTGTTCATCCCGATGCGGGTGTTCAGGTATTTAGGATCGTGGCCGAAGTTATCCAGCGCCGGGCCATCGCGCTTGACCGCCTTGCCGTGGACGCGGATGGAATCCATCAGCTGGGTCAGATCCTCGTCGTCGGTCAGCACAGCGCCGCCGTCGCCGTAGCAGCCCAAGGGCTTGGCGGGGAAGAAGCTGGTGGTGGTCACGTCGGCCCAATGGCCGGGGTGCTTGCCGTTCAGGGTACAGCCAAAGCCTTGGGCGGAGTCGGCGATCAGCTTCAGGCCATGGCGCTTGGCGATCTCAGCCAGGGCCGGATAGTCGGCCGGCTGGCCGAACAGATCGACCGCGATGATCGCGCGGGGCGTCAACTCGCCCGCCTCGACCACGCCCTTGATCGCCGCTTCCAGCGCGACCGGCGAGAGGTTGTAGGTGTCTGGCAGAATATCGACAAACACGGGCGAGGCGCCGGTCCAGACGACGGCCTCGGCGGTGGCGGTGAAGGTGAAGCTTGGGCAAAAGACCGCGTCGCCGGGCCCGATCTCCCAGGCCATCAGAGGCAGCGCTATAGCGTCGGTGCCGTTGGCGCAGCCGAGCGCGAATTTGGCGCCGCTGAACGCCGCCAAGCGCCGCTCCAACTCGGCGACCTGGGGCCCCATGATCCATTGACCCGCGTCCACCGCGGCCATCACAGCGCGGTCGATGCGATCACCCAGGCGGCGGCGTTGCGCCAAAAGATCGATGAAGGGGATCGCCTTGACCGGTGCGTTCAAAACAGAGCCTCGAAATAAAATATGCGGCGCGACGCCCATATGATCGCACGGAAAGCGGGCGTTAAACTGAACTGTGCTGTAGTCGCCGTGCGCGCCGGTCACAAGGCAACTCCTGTTTCGGCATGTTTCGATTGGGCGAACACCCCTATCGCCCCTTTTAACGGCATTCCGGCAGGGAGGCACGATGAACGATACGCCCTCCCAAGGCCTGACGGCGGAAAACGCCCCGCAGACCCGCGATGTCGCCATCTTGCGCCGTCGCGCCGCCGAACACGCGGCGGCAGGCCAGCTATCGACCGCCATCGCCACCTATCGACAAGCCCTGGACGCCGCGCCGGATCATCCAGCGGTCCTGACAGATCTGGGCCGCGTGGCCTTGCGCATGGGCGAACCGACCATGGCGGAAATGCTGTTCGCGCGGGTCTATGAGGCGGACCCCTCCAACCCTGAGGCCGCCGACAACCTGGCTCAAGCGCTGCGAGAGCAGGCGCGCTACGACGACGCCGTCGCGGTCCTTCGCCCGATCCTGCAAGCCTCGCCGGCAGAACCGATCCTTTGGAACACCTTGGGCACAGTCTTGAACGCCCAGGGCGATAGCACGACGGCCCTGATCTATTTCGATGAAGCGCTGCGGCTCGTGCCGCGGTTCGCCGCTGCCCGCTACAACCGCTCGGGCGTCCTGATGGATCAGGGACAGACGCAGGCCGCGCTGGCCGAATGCGAAGCGGCCCTGACGCTTGCCAAGGCGGCGCCCGGCGGCGGAAACCCGGGCGACATGGCGATGATGAGCCTGGCGCGGGCCATGATGCTGCTGACGCTCGGCCAGCTAGAGGCGGGCTGGGCCGCCTACGAAGCTCGGCTAGACCCAGGCCTGCCCGCCTCGCCCACCTTTGACGAGATACCCTGCCCTCGCCTTAAGGCCGATGCCCCTCTGGCGGGTTTGAACCTCCTGACTCTGGGCGAGCAGGGCCTAGGGGATGAGGTGCTGTTCGTCAGCGTCGTTCCAGACCTGGTGAAGGCGCTTGGACCAAACGGCCGGCTGACGCTGACGGCGGAGCCGCGCTTGGTTCCGCTGTTCGCCCGCAGCTTTCCAACCGCCGAGGTGATCGCCCACGCCACCGTCCATCATGAGGGCCGGACCCGGCGCTCGATTCCCGACGCCGCCGCTATCACGTCGTGCGAGGCCTGGACGCCCATCGCGTCCCTGCTCGGCCGATTGAGACCGAGCGTCGAGACCTTCAAGGCCGACGCCGGCTACTTGCGCCCCGATCCGGCGCGGGTGGCGTACTGGCGCTCGGCGCTGGCGACCGCGCCGGCTGGCCGCAAAGTCGGGCTGACCTGGCGCAGCGGCCTCATGACCGGCAAACGCCGGCGCAGCTACGCGCCCCTGCCCCAATGGCGCGAGGTGCTGGCGACGCCGGATGTGCAGTGGGTTCAGCTGCAATACGGGGAATGCGACGCTGAGCTCGCCGCAGCCGAATCCGCATTCGGCCTGACGTTCTGGCGACCGCCAAGCATAAATCTGCGCGAGGATCTGGACGATCTCGCGGCTTTGAGCAGCGCGCTGGACCTCGTGATCGGGACGCCTAACGCGACGACCAGCCTGGCCGCGGCCTGCGGGGCGCAAACCTGGTTCGTCGCCGCGCCAGGCGGATGGATCCAACTCGGAACCGACCGCCACCCCTGGTACCCGCACGCGCGTCTGTTCATCGCGCCGAGGTTTGGCTCAACCCAAGACCCTGCAGCGGAGGACGGCGGCTGGACGGCTGTCTTGGCTGAAGTTGCACAGGCGCTCCGCTCATGAGCGCCTTGACCATCGAGATCGCCCCGCCGTGCGCCTTGACCACGGCGGACCTGGACGCCTGGCGCGCGCTGCAGGACGCGACGCCCGCGTTTGGCAGTCCGCTGCTGGGCCCAGACTTCGCCCAGGCCGTCGGCGCTGTGCGCGAAGACGCGCGCGTGGCGATCTGGCGAACGGCTGATCAGACGCCCAAGGCCTTCTTCGCCTATCATTGTCGCCCCCAAGGCTTCGCCCGCCCGATTGGGGCGCCCTTCTGCGACTATCACGCGGTGATCAGCGGCGCAGATATCAGCCTAGATTCAAACGCCCTGCTGTCGGCGGCGAAGCTCAAGGCGTTTCGTCTGTCGGGCCTGGTCGATCCGTTTGGCGTTTTTAAGGGCGAGACCCTGAATCGGGAGGCGGCCTATCGCATCGTGCTCGACGCCAACCCGCAAAGCGACGCCGGCCAGGCTCATCTGGACGGCCTGAAAGCCAGCAGCGCCAATCGCTTCAAGAACTTCCGCCGCTATTCCAAACGCCTAGAGCAAGCGTTCGGCCCCGTACGGCTGGTCGCACAAGACCTCGACGCCGCCGCCTTCGAACGCCTGCTGGACTGGAAACGGCTACAGCTGGCCCGCACCGGCCTGCATGACTTTCTGCGCCCCGCCTGGGTCGGCGCCCTGATGCGCCGCCTGTTCCAAACCTCCAGCGTCGATCCGGCGGATCGGCGCTTTGGCGGCCTGATGATCAGCCTTTACGCCGGCGACCAGCACGTGGCCGGACATTTCGGCGTGCGCCTCGGCGGCTGGTACCACCCCTGGATCGGGGCGACGGCGCCGAACCTGGAGAGCTACGGCGCGGGCTTCGTGCATCAATGGAAGGCCGTCGAGGCGATGGGATCGCTCGGCCTGCACACCTATGACCTGGGCGCCGGCTCGGATCACTGGAAGCGCCTGTTCACCTCCGACGTTGTCGAGGTTGCAGCGGGCCTGATCGCGGCGCCGACGCTTGGCGGTCGCTTGGCGCTTGCGGGGGACCGGCTATGGACGACGCCGCCGCTGGATCGGATCGGCTTGGCGGGACGGCTGCGCAACCGCCTCGATCAGATCGCAGCCATAGAGACCGCCTGGAGCGGACGCGCCCGGGGCGTCCTAGCCTTAGCGTCGGCCCTCGAACGCCGCACTAGGTCACGGCGCTCCACCGGTTTCGAGGCGGTCGAAACGCCGACGCAGCCCCTGACGGAGCAGCCCTCATGACGGCGATCAGCAACTGGACGCCCGAGAACCAGGCCGCCTTCGGCCAACGAGGCCTTACGCTTCAGCATGCGCTGGCGGAACGGCCGATGTTTTCGGACGAGGGCCTGGCGAGCGTGCTGGATCGCTATCCGCGGGATCGCCTGGGAGTCTTCACCATGGGGAGCGACCTCACCGACACCTCGACTTGGCGGCGCGGGTCGGCCGGCAAGCTCAACGGCGACCAGCTTTTGACGGCGGTTCAAAACGGTCGCATCTGGCTGAACCTGAGGGACACGGACAAGCACCTGCCCGACTACGCCGACCTGCTGCAGGAGATCATCGCCGACAAGGAACGGGCCTTGGGCGTGCCGATCCTAAAACCCGATCTCGGGCTTTTGATCTCTTCGCCAGAGGTGGAGGTGTTCTATCACCTGGACGTGCCCCTATCGTCCCTATGGCAGATCCGCGGCGAGAAATCCTTTCGGCTCTATCCCCGCACGGCGCCGTATGTGGTCGATGCGCAGATCGAGCGTTTCGTCCTGCGCGAAGCCGAGGGACAGTTCGACTTCGACCCCGCGTGGGACGCCGATGCAGAGCATTTCGTGCTCACCCCCGGCGTCATGGTTACCTGGCCGCAAAATGCGCCGCACCGGGTGTCGAACGGGCCGATGATGAATGTCTCCCTGTCCATGGAGTTCATGACGCCGGCCGCCCTCTTGCGCGCAAACATCTTGTACGCCAATGGCTTGACGCGCCGGTGGTGGGGCTGGCGACCTAAGGTCCAGACACGGTTAGGCCCGACCGCGGTGTCAAAGATCTTGCTGGCGAGAGCGGTGAAGACCATCCGCTCGCAACATAAGCGGGCCTACACGCCGATCCTGAAGCCGAGCTTTACCCTGGAGAGCTAACGGGTTCGGCCGAAGGGCGCGGGCCGCAGGGCGTCAGCCGGGCGAAACGCACGGCCGTTCCGGACACCCCCAATATTACAGCTACGCTAAAGCGTTTACATCATGACATATATCTAGTGTACCTTACCTTCCGTCAGGATTATCCTGCGGCAACGAACAGCCTAACAAATAGGCTTCGATCAAAACTGTGGGCGCAAGTTCCACGGGCAAAAACATAGGGTAAGGAACGAAAATGCCAGAAACAAATGTGGCGCCCCCCAATCCGGCGGCGCTCGGTCTTGTTGGCTTTGGTCTCACGACCGTTCTATTAAGCCTCATCAACGCGGGGATACTGCCCAAGGGCGGCGAGGGCGTCGTCATTCCGCTGGCGCTGGCCTATGGCGGCCTTATTCAAATCATCGCCGGGTTGTTTGAATTCCAGGTCAAGAACACCTTCGGGATGACAGCCTTTCTCAGCTACGGCGCCTTCTGGTGGTGGTTCGCTTTGCTGCTGCTGTTCGCGGGTAATAAGCTGATCGATATCAGCGCCGCCGGCCCGACCATCGGCGTGGCCCTGATGCTCTGGGGCGTGCTGACGCTCTACCTGTGGATCAGCACCTTCAAACTCGCGCGCATCCTGTTCGCGATCTTCCTGACGCTGTGGGTGACCTTCTTCCTTCTGGGCCTTGGGGCGGCTCTGGGCATGCCGGCGTTGGGCAAGCTCGGCGGCTATCTGGGCCTGGTTTGCGGAACGCTCGCCATGTACGGCAGCTTCGCCATCGTCACGAACGCGACGTTTGGCCGTGAGGTGCTACCCATCGGCGCAACGCCGATACTCGCTTAGGCTCGAACCCGTCCGCGCCGTGCGCCGCCCGAGGCGGCGCCGGCCGGATTAGCCGCCATGGAACAGGCTGAGCGCGCCAGGGATTGCCGGTTCGTGCTGGTCAGAGACGGATCCGTCGCATTCAGCGCTGTCGATTGGAGCTGGGTCAGAAGGTCGGAGATCTGCTCGCCCGCCGAAATCGCCACATCCAGGGTCGAGGAGGGCGCCCGGTTCAGCGAGTCCGACACCGCCGATCTAACGGTATGGCGTTAACCTTGATCGGTGAAACTCAAAAACTAGGCTAGGCTCAGACTTGGGCCAGCTCAATATTAAAGGATTGTTTTATTTGCATTTTGCGGTTTTGGCACAACATTCGCAGGAGGGGAGAGGAAAACCGCAGCGCACCTCATCCTCCCTAAGCGAAGCTTGGGGAGGGGGACCGCTATAATCGTCCGGGCGGGTTCAAGCGTTGAAACGGAAGTGCATGACGTCGCCGTCGCGCACCTGATACTCCTTGCCTTCCAGGCGCATCTTGCCCGCGTCGCGCGCGCCGGCTTCGCCTTTCAGGGCCACGTAATCGTCGTAGGCGATGGTTTCGGCCCGGATGAAGCCCTTTTCGAAGTCGGTATGGATCACGCCCGCCGCTTGCGGGGCCGTTGAGCCGACAGAAATCGTCCAGGCCCGCGCCTCCTTCGGCCCGACCGTGAAATAGGTTTGCAGGCCCAACAGCGAATAGGCCTCGCGGATCAGCCTGTTCAGACCCGGCTCGGTAAGACCCAGCGTCTCCAGGAACTCGGCGCGCTCGTCCTGGTCGAGCAGCGCGATCTCGCTTTCGATCTTGGCGGAGATGGCGACGGTCTTGGCGCCGTCCCCTTGCGCCTTGGCCGCCACCTTGGCCGAGAGCGCATTGCCGTCCGCCGCCGACTCTTCATCGACATTGCAGACATAGAGCGCGGGCTTGGAGGTCAGGAGTTGAAGCATCCGCCAGGCCTTCTGGTCCTCAGGCGCCACCTTGGCCTTGCGCGCCGGCCGTCCGGCGTTCAGCTCCACCAGGGCCAGATTGACGAGGCTGAGCGTCTTGGCGGACTCCTTGTCGCCGCCCTTGGCCCGCTTCTCCAGATTGTCTCGGCGCTTTTCCAGGCTTTCCAGGTCGGCCAGCATCAGTTCGGTATCGATGATCTCCAGGTCGCCCAGGGGATCGACGCGACCCTCGACGTGGGTGACATCGCCGCCCTCGAAGCAGCGGGCCACGAAGGCCACGGCGTCGCAGTCGCGGATATTGCCAAGGAACTGGTTGCCGAGCCCCTCCCCCTTGGAGGCGCCGCGCACCAGGCCCGCCACATCGACGAAGTTGATCCGCGCCGGAATGATCTCCTTGGAGCTGGCGATCTTGGCCAGCACCTCCAGCCGCGGCTCCGGCACCGCCACGTCGCCCACATTGGGCTCGATGGTGCAGAACGGATAGTTGGCCGCCTGGGCCGCCGCCGTCTGGGTCAGGGCGTTGAACAGGGTCGACTTGCCGACATTGGGCAGGCCGACGATCGCGACTTTGAGGGCCATGACAATCTCGGATGGTTTCAGAAGCGGCCCAATATCGGGCGAAGACGCGCGGAACCGCAACGCGTGCGGACGGATACGGAAAGGCTTGGCGATCTGCAAGCGTTGGACGGGCGACGTCAGGAGGCGGCTGTCTCCTCCTCCAACGTCCCTTGCAGTTGGGCCGACAGGGCGAAGAAGCGATTTCGCACATCTGCAGCGTAAGGATTAAGCCGCTCGATAGCCAGGAAGACCTCGGCGGCGTCATAGCGCACCATGTCCACCGCCTGCATCAGCCGATCAAAGCTGGCGGTGGTCATCTGTGTGGGCAGGGGCTCCATCTGCACCAGCACCTTGGCGATCAGGTGGGTCAGGCCCTGGACCATGGCGGCCTCGCGATCATGGGCCTCGGGCGTCGTAATAAAGACCTTCAGCCGTAGGGCCTTGCGTACAAAGGCCGCGACGCGGCGCACGCGAGGCTTCGCCCCCGCCGGCGTCCGGATCGGGCAGACCGCCATCTTCAGGCCCGCGATGCCGTCGCGCCCACTCTGCGGCCCAAACAGCGGGTGCGTCCCGATCACCTCGACCGTGTCGGGCAACAGATCGCGCATCAGCCGCGCCGGGATCAGCTTGACCGAACAGACATCGAGCACCAGGGCGCCCGGCTTCAAATGATCGCGAATATCGGCCAGGGCCGCCGCCAGCCGGTCCACGGGTGTCGCCAGGATCACGATATCGCAGGCCGCGGCCACCGCCAGATCGGCATGCGCCACGCCCAAGGTCTCGTCCCAGCCGCGGATCGTCGTAGCCGGGTCATAGGCGGTCAGCGCGAAGTGGGCGCGCAGATGTGTCGCGATCAGGTGTCCGAACGCGCCAAACCCGATGATGCCGACCGTCTGGCGCGCGTGGCCATCCCCTAAACCCTCCGCCAAAATCGATCTCCCCATCTCAACACGGAACTTAGCCTTAGCCCCATGCGTTCCAAAATTTCCAACCGCCGACACGGCTGTAGCGCATTGCCAAGCTCTCCTGTAGCGAACCGTAGGCGAAACCGCTCATGAGGGTCCCATGTTCGAATCGGAGCTGAGCGCCGACGATAACGCGACCCTCCTGGATGCGCCGCCCCAGTCTGCACAGCAGCGCGTGCTGGTGCTTCAAGGCGGCGGGGCGCTCGGCTCTTATCAGGGCGGCGTCTATGAGGCGCTGGCGAAGCATGACGTTCTCCCGGACTGGGTGGCGGGCATCTCGATTGGGGCGATCAACGCCGCTCTGATCGCGGGAAATCCGCCGGAGCGTCGCGTAGAACGGCTGAAAGAGTTCTGGACCCAGGCCAGTTCGGGTCCCTTTTTCTCGCCGCCGCCTGCGATTGGCGACGGCGTACGCAGCTATTTCAATCAGCTCAGTGGCGCTGTGGTGGCGGCCCTCGGCGCGCCTGGCTTCTTCAGCCCCCGTTTGCTGGGGCCGCTGATGTCGCCGCCAGGCACGCCCGAGGCAATCAGCTTCTACGACACGGCGCCGCTCCGCGCGACGCTCGAGCGGCTGGTTGATTTCGACCTGATCAACAACGGTCCCGTGCGCCTCAGCGTCGGCGCGGTGCATATCGCCAGCGGCAATTCTGTGCTGTTCGATAGCGCCAAGATGAGGATCGGCCCGGAACATATCATGGCGTCCGGCGCCCTGCCGCCGGGCTTTCCGCCGGTATGGATCGAGGGCGAAGCCTATTGGGATGGGGGCTTGGTCTCCAACACGCCGCTCGAATTTGTGCTCGACGAGAGCGGCCACGAAAATCAGCTGATCTTCCAGGTCGACCTGTTCAACGCCCGGGGCGCGATGCCGCGCAACCTGTTCGAGGTTGATGAGCGCGAGAAAGACATCCGCTATTCCAGCCGCACCCGGCTGAACACGGACGCCAACCTGAAGATTCATAGGGTCAAGGTGGCGCTCCGCAAGCTTCTGGACAGCCTGCCCCCCGAACACCTGGAAAGCCCCGAAGTCGCGATCCTCACCGACGTGGCGAAGGAGAACGCCGTCACGGTGGTGCAGCTGATCTACCGCAAACGCCCCTATGAGGGCGGATCGAAGGACTACGAATTTTCCCGCCAAACCATGCTGGAACACTGGGCCAGCGGTTTCGACGACGTCGAGCATTGCTTTGCGACCCAAGGCGAGAAGCTGACCCGGGCCGCCCATCCAGGGGTGGTTGTGATTGATCCCGGCCTGAACAAGCCGTCGGACGAATAGGCGCCCACTCTAATCTGCTCAAGTCCAAGGAAGCCCCAAATGAGCTTGAAATCCCGCAACGCCGTGATCACCGGCTCGACCAGCGGCATCGGCCTAGCCTACGCCAAGGCGCTCGCCGCCGCCGGCGCCAATGTCATGATCAACGGCTTCGGCAAACCGGAGGATATTGAAAATGAGCGGAGCGCAATCGAGCACGACTTCGGTGTCACGGCGCTCTATTCCCCCGCCGATATGACCAAGCCCGATCAGATCAAAGGCATGATCGACGACGCCGTCGCCAAGCTCGGCTCCGTCGATATCCTGATCAATAACGCCGGCGTCCAGTATGTCTCGCCGATTGAGGACTTCCCCATTGAGAAATGGGATCAGATCATCGCCATCAACTTATCGGCCGCCTTTCACGCCATCCGCGCCGCCGTCCCCGGCATGAAGGCCAAGGGTTGGGGCCGAATCATCTCGACCGCGTCGGCCCACTCCCTGGTCGCCTCGCCGTTCAAGTCCGCCTATGTCACCGCCAAGCACGGCATCGCCGGCCTGACCAAGACCGTCGCCCTGGAAGTCGCAACCCACAAGATCACCGCCAATTGCATCAGCCCCGGCTATGTCTGGACGCCGCTGGTGGAGAACCAGATCCCCGACACGATGAAGGCGCGCAACCTGACGCGCGACCAGGTGATCAACGATGTCCTGCTGGAATCCCAGCCTACGAAGGAATTCGTGACGCCCGAACAGGTCGCGGCCCTGGCCCTGTTCCTGTGCTCGGACGACGCCGCCCAAATCAACGGCGCCAACCTCTCAATCGACGGCGGCTGGACGGCGGAGTAGCCATTTGAACCCTTCCCCCATCGAGGGGGAAGGGAGCCGCCCAGGAGGCGAGTTCAGACTAATATTCTGAATATTTTGGATTTTTCGTCACGCTGAGGCGCGAGCTTGCTGAGCCCTCGAAGCACGCACAATCGCTACAGCGGCATACTCATGATCTGCTGGTAGGCGCTGATCACCTGGTCACGCACGGCCATCATGGTCGATAGGCTGGCCTGGGCCGACGCGACGGCGGTGACGACATCGACCATATCGGCCTTGCCCTGGGTTTGGGCGGTCATCAGCGACTCGGCGGTCTTGGAGCTTGAGACCACATCGGTCATGGCCGTCTTCACCATCTCGCCAAAGCTCGGGCCGTCGGCGACGGCCGGGGCCGCGGTGGGCGTGGCGCCCATCCCTTGGACCGCCTCATAGGCGCGGGTGGCGAGGAGCGGCGACACCATCTATCAGCTTCCCTTGGTCAGGATGGTCAAGGTCTTCATCTGCATGCTGCGCACCGTGGTGATGACGTTCAGGCTGGCCTCGTAGGCCCGTTGGGCCTCCTTCATGTCCAAGGCCTCGGTCAAAGGATCGACATTGGGCAGTTTGACGTTGCCGCTGGCGTCGGCGGCCGGGTTGCCGGGATCGTGCCGGATCGTGAAGGGCGTAGCGTCGGGCCGGATGCCCGTCATCTTCACGCCCGTGGCGCCCGCCTGGGTCGTCTGCGGCTCGAACACCGGGATCTGGCGCTGATAGGGATCGCCGCCCGCGGTGGTGGAGACCGAATCGGCGTTGGCCAGGTTTTCGGCGATCACCCGCATCCGCGACTGCTGCGCCTGTAGGGCGGACGACGCGATACCGAGTGTGGCGTTTAAAACAGGATCAGCCATCTTCTCTCTCCTACCCTATCGGTTTGGGCGCCTAGGCCGACTTGCCTGGCGCATGTGAGGCCTGGGTGATCATGTTCATCGACTGCTCGTAGAAATCCACGGCCGTCTCATAGTCGATGAGCGCCTGGGTCCACTTGTTCATCTGGTCTTCCCAGC
>Ga0116227_10011415_pt1 | contig 14932 bp, 13 predicted proteins | sample S1TSphgellanicum_FD_89693 | JGI IMG/M metagenome (GOLD analysis project Ga0116227, IMG submission 89693) | Host-associated microbial communities from peat moss isolated from Minnesota, USA - S1T2_Fb - Sphagnum magellanicum MG | ecosystem: Host-associated > Plants > Peat moss > Unclassified... | reverse complement strand
TGGGCGAGAAGCTGGCCGATGCGGCAAAACGCCTTGAAACAGCGGGCGCCGATCTGCTGCTGATCTGCACCAACACCATGCACAAGCTGGCAGGCGCGGTGGAGGCAGCAGTTAGCATCCCCCTGCTCCATATCGCCGACCCCACGGCGGAGGCGATCAAGGCGCAGGGCCTGACCAAAGTGGGCCTGCTGGGCACCGCCTTCACCATGGAGCAGGATTTTTACAAGGGCCGCCTGACCGAGCGCCACGGCCTCGATGTGATCGTGCCCGGGGATGACGACCGCGCCACCGTCCATCGCATCATCTATCAGGAACTGGTGGCGGGTCAGGTGCTGGACGCCTCACGCCAGGCCTATCGCGCGGTGATCGCCCGGCTGGTGGAACGCGGCGCGCAGGCCATCATTCTGGGCTGCACCGAGATCATGCTGCTGGTCGGCCCCGAAGACAGCGCGGTGCCGGTGTTCGACACCACCGCGCTGCATGCCGGGGCCGCCGTGCAGGCAGCTCTGGGTTAGTCCGGCCAGCCCTCCAGCACCAGCTTGCCGCGCATCCGGTTGCTTTCCAGCAGGGCATGGGCCTGCTTGAGGTTGGCGGCAGAGATGGGGCGCATCACCTCGGTCAGCGTGCTGCGCACCTTCCCGGCATCGACCAGATCGGCCACCGCATCAAGCAATCTGGCCTGCTCCTCGATGTCGGCGGTTTCAAAGAGAGACCGGTTGAACATAAACTCCCAATGCACCGAGACCGCCTTGCGCTTGAAGGGCGCGATATCGAGCACATCCGGATCGTCGATCAGCGCGAAACGGCCCTGAGGCGCGATCAGCTCAACCACCTCGGCCAGATGCTGGCCGGTATGGGTGGTGGAGAACACCAGCCCCGGCGCACCCAGCCCAAGCGCCGCAACCTGCGCTGCCAAAGGCTGGCTGTGGTCCAGCACATGATGCGCGCCAAGCTGCTTCACCCATTCGCCCGTTTCGGGGCGCGAGGCGGTGCCAATCACGGTCAGATCCGTCAGCGCGCGCAGCAACTGGATCGCAATCGAGCCCACCCCGCCAGCCCCGCCGATCACCAGCACAGCAGGCGCCGCGCCGGGCACAGCGTCACGCACGCGCAGCCGGTCGAACAGCGCTTCCCATGCCGTGATCGCCGTCAAAGGCAGAGCAGCAGCCTGCGCCCAATCCAGACTGGCAGGCTTGCGCCCCACGATCCGCTCATCGACCAGTTGGTACTCGGCATTGCTACCATCGCGTGAGATGCTGCCGGCGTAATAGACCTCATCGCCAATCCCATAGCGCGTTGCAAGCGGCCCCACCGCCTCCACCACACCGGCAGCATCCCAGCCCAGCACACGCCAGTCCGCCCCCCCGAGCGGCCCGGCACCACCGCGCACCTTCGTATCCACCGGATTGACCGACACCGCCTTCACCCTGACCAGAATGTCGCGCCCCTGCGGCACTGGCTGTGGCAAATCGATGTCGATCAGAGCATCCGCTCGATCGAGGGAACCGGGCTGGGCATAACCGATGGCACGCATGGAAAGTCTCCTTCATCTGAATGTGAAAGGATCTTACCCATGGTATCGGATCATGTCATAAGCACAAAAAACGCTTATAGTATCGAAAAGGATACTGTCAGATGGTCGCCGCACAATGGGTCACTGCACAATGGTAAAAGCCCGCCATTCCCGTCTCGATTGCACGCCCGGCTGCTCGGTCGAAGCCGCTGTCAGCCTGATTGACGGCAAGTGGAAGGCGGTGATCCTCTATCATCTGCTCGACGGCCCGATCCGCTTCAACGCGCTGCGCCGCATGGTGGGCGATGTCACCCAGCGCATGCTGACCAACCAGTTGCGTGAACTGGAGGCCGACGGGCTGATCCTGCGCGAAGTGTTCGCTCAGGTGCCGCCGCGCGTGGATTATTCGCTGTCGGATCGGGGACGGACGCTCTCGCCCATCATTCTGGCCCTGAAGGATTGGGGCGACGCCAATATGGACCTGTTCGGGCGCAGACTTGTGGCCTGAGCCCGGCTCACCTCAAAAGTGATGCAGGGCGGCAATGACAACGCCCGCGCCAAGGGCCCAGAGGCCACCGCTGAGCGCGAGAGCCAGCGGCAGAGCATGCCACAAACCGCTGCCGGGGCGGTCCGCGCCGTGCCTCAGCACCATCACCTTGGCACCAGCGGCATGGAAAGGGCGAGCTTGCATGGTCATGCTGGAAGAAAGGCGGCTCATGGTCTGTAGTTCCATCATTGGTGTGATGGAACCTCTCTACCGCCCGCTGATTAATCTGCGAAATTGCTTGAAACGTAATCTGTAAGCACTTTTGCCGATCAGCAGGCCACCACATTCACGGCCAGACCACCCAGCGAGGTTTCCTTGTAGCGGTCCGACATATCGGCCCCGGTGCGGCGCATGGTCTCGATCACCTCATCGAGCGACACGCGATGCGTGCCATCGCCCAGCAGCGCGAGCCGCGCCGCCTCGATGGCCTTGACCGCACCCACGGCATTGCGCTCGATGCAGGGTACCTGCACCAGCCCGCCGACCGGATCGCAGGTGAGGCCCAGATTGTGCTCCATGCCGATTTCGGCGGCATTCTCGATCTGGGCATTGCTGCCGCCCAGCACCGCGGCCAGACCGGCGGCGGCCATCGAGCAGGCCACACCCACCTCACCCTGACAGCCGACCTCGGCCCCCGAGATCGAGGCATTTTCCTTGAACAGCGAGCCGATCAGCGCCGCCACCAGCAGAAAGCGCCGCGTGCCGCGATCGTCTGCACCCGGCACGAAGCGGCGATAGTAACGCAGCACCGCCGGGACGATCCCCGCCGCGCCATTGGTGGGCGCAGTGACAACGCGGCCGCCCGCGGCATTCTCCTCATTCACCGCCAGCGCCCAGAGGTTCACCCAATCCAGCACCGACAGCGGATCGGCCAGAGCCCGCTCCTGCCGCCCGACCAGCGTGGCGTGAATGGTGCCCGCGCGGCGCTTGACCTTGAGGCCGCCAGGCAGAATGCCGCCGCCCTGCATACCGCGCTCGACGCAATCCATCATCGCCGCCGCGATGGTGTCCAGCCGCTGGTCGACCTCGCCCTGCGTGTGCATCGCCAGCTCATTGGCCATGGCCAGACCGCAGAGGCTGAGGCCCGCGTTCTCGGCTTTCTCCAGCAGATCGGCGCCCGAGCGGAAGGGATAGGGCAGTTCCACCCCATCACCGACCGGGCCGTTGGGACCATTGGTGCCGACCTCGCCCTCTTCGACGATGATGCCACCGCCGGTGGAGAAGAAGGTCGCCTGAGCGACCGGCGTGCCCTCCGCATCAAAGGCCGTAAAGCGCAAGCCATTGGTATGATAGGCCAGCCGGTCACGCTGATGCCACTGAATGTCGGCGTAATCGCGAAAGGCGATCTCCGCCCCGCCGTTCAGCGGCAGGCTCTCCTGCGCCGCGATGCGCCCCAGCACCGCCTCGGCGGCATGGGCGTCGAGCGTTTCGGGCACCATGCCCGCCAGCCCCAGCATCACCGCGCGGTCGGTGGCGTGGCCCTTGCCCGTCAGCGCAAGCGAGCCGTAAAGATCGACCACCACCCGCACCGGCTCCAGCGGCGCGACCCGCTCGGCAAAGCGCGCGGCGGCCAGCATTGGGCCCATGGTGTGGCTGCTCGAAGGGCCGACACCGATCTTGAAGATCTCGAAAACGCTGGCGGTCATAAGGCGCTCAGAGCGGCACAAAGGCGTTGGCGGCGCGGTCCTTGCGGACCTTGGCGGCGTCGAACACCGTGCCGTTCATCGCGATGTAGATGCCCGGTTGCGCCACCTGCACCGTCGCCAGCGCCATGCCCAGGTTCATCGTGGCATCGCTCTCGGCGAAACGCGCGGGGCTGAGCGCCCCGAACATGCAGACGGTCTTGCCCGCAATGTCCTTCAGCACGGCGGCGGTGTTGGTCATCGTATCGGTGCCATGGGTGATGACGATGCGGCTTTCCTCGGCGGTCTCGATGGCATGGCGGATCGCGGCGCGGTCCGCGTCGTCCAGCTCCAGACTGTCCTTGCGGCAGATTTCCTGCACGCGGACATCCTGCTTCACCAGGCCGATCTCCATCAGGCGATGCACCATCGTATCACCCACCTGAAACTCCGACAGAGCGTCGAAATAGACCTTGTCGATCGTGCCGCCGGTGGTGAGGATCAGGATGTCTGCCATGGTTGCGCCTGTTTTGTGGGTTTTCAGGCGGCTGAGGTAGCTTGAGGTTGGGGAGAAAAAAAGGGGTTGAAGGGAGGAAAATGCGAGGGGGTTACCCCCTCGCGCTTCCATGAATGTCTGCGTTTGTGCATCAGCTATGCCTTGCGCATGGCTGGCAGCGCCGCAGGCATTTAATCCTGCGACGGCGGCGCCACGACAGCAATTTTATTGCCTACGGCGTTTTCGCCGTGCCCGTGGAAAGTTCGCGCAACATCGCCGCAAACTCGCCCTATCGTCGGGAGACATAACGGGGGTGCAGGGGGCGTAACGCCCCCTGCTTTCAACCTTATTTACTTCTCGATCTGAGTCACATCCCGCACCGCGCCCTTGGCGGCATTGGTCGTCATCGCGGCATAGGCGCGCAGGGCCAGAGACACCTCACGCTTGCGGCCCACCGGCTTCCATGCCTTGGCGCCGCGCGCTTCCATCTCGGCGCGGCGCTCGGCCAGTACGTTGTCGGGCAGGTCCAGCGTGATCCCGCGATTGGGGATGTCGATCACGATCGGATCGCCCGTCGCGACCAGAGCGATCAGGCCGCCCTCGGCTGCCTCAGGCGAAACGTGGCCGATGGACAGGCCCGAGGAGCCGCCCGAGAAGCGACCGTCGGTGATCAGCGCGCAGGCCTTGCCCAGCCCCTTCGACTTCAGATAGCTGGTGGGGTAGAGCATTTCCTGCATGCCCGGCCCGCCCTTGGGGCCTTCGTAGCGGATCACCACCACTTCGCCCGCCTTCACCTCGCCGCCCAGGATGCCGACGACGGCGGCGTCCTGGCTCTCGAAGACGTGAGCGGTGCCCTTGAAGGTGAGGATCGATTCATCCACGCCCGCCGTCTTCACGATGCAGCCTTCGGGGGCGAGGTTGCCAAACAGCACGGCCAGACCGCCATCCTTGGAGAAGGCATGCTCCGCGCTGCGGATCGCGCCCTTTTCGCGGTCGGCGTCGAGTTCCTTCCAGCGCTGCGACTGGCTGAAGGCGGTCTGCGTGGGCACGCCGCCGGGGGCCGCGCGGAAAAACTCTGCAACGCTTTCGGCATTGCTGCGGCTGATGTCCCAGCGATCCAGCCCTTCGGCCAGCGTGCGCGAGTGGATCGTGGGCACGGTGGTGTCCAGAAGACCGGCCCGGTCGAGCTGGCCAAGGATGGCGGGGATGCCGCCAGCGCGGTGGACGTCTTCCATATGCACGTCGGCAACCGCCGGGGCCACCTTGCACAGCACGGGCACCTTGCGGCTGAGCGCATCGATGTCGGCCATGGTGAAGTCCACCCCGCCCTCATGCGCGGCGGCCAGCAGGTGAAGCACGGTGTTGGTGCTGCCGCCCATGGCGATGTCGAGGCTCATGGCGTTTTCGAAGGCCGCGCGCGTGGCGATGTTGCGCGGCAGGGCGGTTTCATCGTCCTGCTCGTAGTAGCGCTTGCACAGATCCACCGCGACGCGGCCCGCCTCGCGAAACAGACGCTCGCGATCCGAGTGGGTGGCCAGCACCGAGCCATTGCCGGGCAGCGAGAGACCCAGGGCCTCGGTCAGGCAGTTCATTGAATTGGCGGTGAACATCCCGCTGCACGAACCGCAGGTGGGGCAGGCAGCCTTTTCGATCTCGGCCACTTCCTCATCGGTGTAGCTGTCGTCGGCGGCGACCACCATAGCGTCGACCAGATCGAGCGCGCGCTCCTTGCCGCGGATCGTCACCTTGCCCGCTTCCATCGGCCCGCCAGACACGAAGACCACCGGGATGTTGAGGCGCATCGCGGCCATCAACATGCCGGGCGTGATCTTGTCGCAGTTGGAGATGCAGACGATGGCGTCGGCGCAGTGGCCGTTGACCATATACTCCACGCTGTCGGCGATCAGGTCGCGGCTGGGCAGCGAATAGAGCATGCCGCCATGGCCCATGGCGATGCCGTCATCGATGGCGATGGTGTTGAATTCCTTGGCGACGCCGCCCGCAGCCTCGATCTCACGCGCGACGAGCTGGCCGAGGTCTTTGAGATGCACATGGCCCGGCACGAATTGCGTGAAGCTGTTGGCGACCGCGATGATCGGCTTGCCGAAATCCTCATCCTTCATGCCCGTCGCGCGCCACAGGCCACGTGCGCCCGCCATATTGCGGCCATGGGTGGAGGTGCGTGAACGATAATGAGGCATGGGATCAAAGACTCGTCTGGCTGAATGTGGGTTGGGCGCGCCTTTACCAGCTTGCCTCGGCAGGGGGAACCGTCTGCATGCGGGGCAAATGGCCAATGCACGAAATCTTGTTACTTCATCGGAACGCCAAAAGCAACATTCAATCAAACAGGCGGCTTCAACAGTTGCGCCTGTGCCGCAAACTCCGCATCGAGCGCTTCGATCACCGCGCGGATGCGGGGCATGTGGCGCAGGTCCGGGTGGACCCCCAACCAGATGTCGCGCGGCGGCGACCCTTCGGCGAGCACCTTCTCCAATCCGCCATGCCAGTCGCCCAGATAGCAGGGCAGCACGGTCAGCCCCAGCCCTCCCATGGCCGCGCCCAGCAGCGCCTCGAAGCTGTTGCAGCGCATCGCCACCCGCGCCTGAGGCGCCACCCCGGCCAGCCAGCGCGCCTCAGGCATATGGCTCTGATCGTCGAGCACGGTGACCACGCTGTGATCGGGGGAAGAAAGGTCGCGCCCATGGCGGGCCAGATAGTCCGCGCTGGCATAGATCGCGGAAGAGGACCCGGTGATGCGGCGGCTGACCAGCTCGCGCCCTTCGAAGGGCACCATGCGGATCGCCAGATCGGCCTCGCGGCGCGAGAGTGAGAGCGAGCGCCGCTCGGACATCACATCGACGCTGATCCCCGGATAGCGCGCCTGCAGCCGCGCCACGGCGGCGGGCATAAAGCGGCTGGCGATCACATCCACTGTCGTCACGCGCACCACGCCCGAAAGCGCCACGTCGCGCCCCTGCACCGCGCGCTCCACCGCGATGGCCTCGGCCTCCATGCGCTCGGCATTGCCCAGCACCGCCTCGCCCAGTGCGGTGAGTTCGTAACCGGCGGGGGTCCGTTGCAGCAGGCGGGCCCCGGCGCGGCTTTCCAGCGCTTCGAGGCGACGGCTCATCGTCGATTGCCGCACCCCCAGCGAGCGCGCCGCGCCCGACAGCGTGCGCATCCGCGCAATGGCCAGAAAGCTGCGCACATCATCCCAATCCATGAGGGGCCCAATCCATCAGACTATCCGTTTTCGCATATCCACAATCACGATTTAGCAGATTTCCATGCGAAGATCATTACCCTATCTCACATCTCAAGGCGGCGCGCCCCTCCCCCCATCCCCCCCAGCGCGCCGCCACCCCTTTTCGCCGGAGCCTGTCTCATGCAGCCCACCTTGTTCCTTTCGCATGGCTCGCCGATGATGCCCTTCGAGGACATTCCGGCGCGCAGCTTCATCGCCTCGCTGGGCCAGACGCTTGAGCGCCCGAAAGCCATCCTGCTGGTCTCGGCCCATTGGGACAATGACGTGCCCACGCTGAGCGCTGCGGACAATCTGGACACGATCCATGATTTCTACGGCTTCCCGCAGCAGCTTTATGCGCTCAGCTACCCCGCCCATGGCGACCCGGCGCTGGCCGAAAGCATCGCCGACACGCTGGGCGATGCAGGGCTCCGCGCTTACACCGATGCCGCGCGCGGCCTCGACCATGGCGCTTGGATCCCGCTGATGCTGATGTATCCGCAGGCCGACATTCCGGTCATCCAGCTCTCGATCCAGAGCGCGCTGGGGCCGGGCCATCACCTGCAACTGGGCCGGGCGCTGGCAAGCCTGCGTGAGCAGAACATTCTGGTGATCGCCAGCGGCGGTTTCACGCATAATCTGCGCAGTCTGGACCGGCGCGGCGGCAATGACGAGCCCGCCTGGGCCACCGAATTTGCCGAATGGATGCACAATGCGCTGATGGCCAACCGCACCTGCGATCTGGTGTCCTATCGCCGCCTCGCCCCGCATGCCGCCATGGCGCATCCCACCGACGAGCATCTGCTGCCGCTCTTTGTGGCACTGGGTGCCGCCGGGCCCGATGCGAAACCGCAACGCCTGCATGTCAGCACCACTCTGGGCGCGCTGCGCCTCGACGCTTACGCTTTCAACTAAACCCCATCCTTACAGGAGCCTTCCCATGACCAAAGTTCTTGTTATCCGTTCCTCCGCCAATGGTGCCAATTCGGTCAGCAACAAGCTGATCGACAGCTATCTCGCCGCTCTGCCAGCCGGTTCGGCCGTGGTGCAGCGCGATCTCGACAAGCACCCGGTGCCGCATGTCACCCATCAGAGCCTCGCCGGCATCGGCCGTCAGGCCCCCGAGGGCGGCGCCTTCGCCGAGACCCGCGCCCTGCAGGACGAGATCATCGATGAAGTCTTCGACGCCGATGTGCTGGTGATCGGCCTGCCGCTCTACAACTTCGGCATGCCCTCGACGCTGAAGGCCTGGTTCGATTACGTCGGCCGCGCCGGCACCACCTTCCAGTACACCGCCGAGGGCCCCGAGGGTCTGGTCAAGGGCAAGAAGGCGATCATCGCTCACGCCCGCGCCGGCAAGTATGACGATGCCAGCGGCTTCCCCTTCGCCGTGCCGCATCTCAAGTCGCTGCTCAGCTTCGTGGGCATCGATGACGTCACCGTGGTGACCGCCGAGGGCATGGCCTTCGGTCCCGAAGCCGCCGAGGCTGCCGTGAGCGAAGCCACCGCAACCATCGTCGCTCTCGCCCATTAATATCTTCAGGCGGGGCTCTGTTTTTCCCCTTTCGGGGCCCCGCCACCCCATCCCCCACATCGCTGAACCCTTCGAAAGGCCACCCCCATGCGCCCGATCCATGCCCTGTTGCTTGCCGCCGCCGCTCTGTCCGCCACCCCTGCCGCCCTTCAGGCTCAGGGCCCGGTCGCCAACCCCAACCCCGCCGCCGTTCAGGCCGGCACCTATGGCGTCGAGCCTGCCCACACCCGCGTGCAGTTCACCGTCAGCCACATGGGCTTCACCGAGTGGTACGGCGATTTCACCGGCGCCTCGGGTGAGCTGACCATCGACCCCAAGAGCCCCGCCGCCGCCAAGGTGGACATCACCATCCCCACCGCCAGCGTCGTCACCACCAACGCCAAGCTGGATGAAGAGCTGCGCTCCGACCAGTGGTTCGATGCCGCCAAGTACCCGCAGATCCACTTCACCTCGACCAAGGTGACGCCGACCGGCCCACGCACCGCGCTCATCACCGGCGACCTGACCTTCCACGGCGTGACCAAGCCTGTCGTGCTGAAGACCAGCTTCAACGCCAGCGGTGTGAACCCGCTCGACAAGGGCACCACCGTGGGCTTCAACGCCACCACCTCGATCAAGCGCAGCGACTTCGGCGTGAAGACCTATGTGCCGCTGATCGGTGACGATGTGACCCTGCGCATCAGCGCCGCTTTCGAGCGCAAGAACTGATCGCAGCACGTTTCGCATTTCGGCCATCACGCCGAATACGTAATGAGCCCCCGGCGCCTGCGTCGGGGGCTTTGCTGTGTCCTGGCAGGCTCCTAGAAGGCGACTGAAGGAGACCTCAGCCATGACCAGCACAGCACCCATCCGCACCGGCATCATCGGCTTCGGTCTGGCGGGCCGGGTGTTTCATGCCGGTTTGATCCGGACCGTTCCCGATCTCAAGCTGAACGCCATTGCCACCTCGCGCAAGGATGAGGTCGCCGCGCTCGATTCCGAGATCCGCACCATTGCCGGCCCGCAGGCGCTGATCGATGACCCCGAGGTCGATCTGGTGGTGATCGCCTCACCCACCGCCACCCATGCGCAATGGGCCCGCGCCGCGCTGCTGGCGGGCAAGCATGTGGTGGTGGACAAGCCCTTCGCCCTCTCGCTGGCCGAGGCGCGCGCTTTGGCGAATCTGGCGCGCGAGACGCAGCGCCACCTGATCGTCTTCCACAACCGCCGCTGGGACAGTTGCTTCCTGACGGTGCGGCAGGCCATCGAGGATGGCACCATCGGGCGCGTCACCCGGCTGTGGTCCTGCTTCAACCGCTTCCGGCCCGAGGTGCGCGACCGCTGGCGCGAGGATGGCTCGCCGGGCTCGGGGCTGCTCTATGATCTGGCGCCGCATCTGATCGATCAGGCGGTGGTGCTTTTCGGCAAGCCCGAGGCCGTCAGCGCCGATATCGCCATTCTGCGCGAGGGCGGCGCCTCCGACGATGAGGTCGCCATCACGCTGCGCTACCCCGGCCTGCGCGTGCAGTTGGGCGCCAGCATGAACACACCCGATGCCACCGCCGGCGGCCTGCCACGCTTTGCCGTGGACGGCACGCAGGGCCGTCTGGTGAAACGCCTGCTCGACCAGCAGGAGACGCAACTGGTGGCGGGCATGGCTCCCGGCGCGCCCGGCTGGGGCGAGGACAAGGACCCGCTGGAGGTGTATGACGCGCAGGGGACCTTCTCCACCCGCGCCGCCATCACCGGGCGGCAGGAAAGCTTCTATGCCGGGATCGCCGCTTTCCTGAACGGCACAGGCCCCGCACCGGTGCCGATCGAAGAGGCCGTGGCGGTGCAAGAGGTGATCGAGGCCGCACAAATTTCCGCGCGTGAAGGGCGGGTGGTGGCTCTACCCCTGCCGTAAAACGCGGTAAGGCGGGGCAGGCGAAACGTCCGAAAGCGGCACAAGCATCGCATTTCTTACGTGAAATCGATGATCACTCGCAGGATGACTCGCTTTTTCCTGCTATTTCGGGCAATCCTTGTTCACATATGTATTGCCCCATCTTTCCCCCTCACCCCGCCGCCATGGCGAGGAGTTGATTGTGTCGTCCGACCACACCGCCGATCCTGTCGCTGAACCGCATGTCGCGCCAGCTTCCGAGATGGAGCAGCTTCGCGCCCGCATCGCCCAGCTTGAAGCTCAGGCCGAGCAGCATGCGGCGGACCTCGAAGCCATGGCCCGCGCCCGCGAAACCGCCGAGGCCGCCAGCGCCGCCAAGAGCCGCTATCTCGCCAGCGTCAGCCATGAGATCCGCTCGCCGCTCAACTCCATCTACGGCTATGCGCAATTGCTGGAGCGCGGGCACCATATCGCTCCCGCCGAAGCCGCCCGCATCATCCGCCGCAGCGCCGAGCATCTCACCAATCTGGTCGAGGGCCTGCTGGACATCAGCCATGTCGAAAGCGGGGTGCTGCGCATCTCCAACGACACGGTGCGCATCGCGCCTTTCCTCGACCAGATCGCCAACATGTTCCGTCCGCAGGCCTCGGCGCGCGGCATCGAATTCATCTATGACAGTCAGGGCACGCTGCCCGAATTCGTGCGCACCGATCAGAAGCGCCTGCGCCAGATCCTGATCAACCTGCTGTCGAACGCGGTGAAATTCACCCGCGCGGGCCATGTCGCCTTCAAGGTGCATTTCCGCGCCTCGCTCGTGACGATCAGCGTGGAAGACAGCGGCATCGGCATCGCGCCCGAAGACCGCGAGCGCATCTTCGCCCCCTTCGAACGCGGCAACCAGCCCGAGGTCAATGCCCAGCGCGGCATCGGTCTGGGTCTGGCGATCACCCAGGCGCTGGTGCGGATCATGGGCGGCGACCTCACCATGGATTCGGTGCATGGCAAGGGCACCACCTTCACTCTCAAGCTGATGCTGGGGCAGGTGAATGTGCCGACGCAGGATGGACCGCGCACCGAAACCATCACCGGTTACGAGGGCCGCGCCCGCTCGATCCTGTGCATCGACGACGATGCCAACCAGCTCGCCTTGTTGCGCGGGCTGCTGGGGCCGCTGGGCTTCGTGATCCACTCCGCGCTGGATGGGACTTCGGGCCTCGCACTGGCCGACATCTATCGGCCCGAGCTGGTGCTGCTCGACATCACCATGCCCGGCATGAAAGGCTGGGAGGTCGCCCGCCGCCTGCGCGAGAAATTCGGCGCCGACATCCGCATCGTCATGGTCTCGGCCGATGCGCATGAGTTCCAGCGCGCCGGTTCGGGCTTCGTCGCGCATGACCAGTTCCTTCTGAAACCCATCGAGCTGAACGCGCTGGTCGATGCCGTCGGCGGCTTGCTGCGCCTGCGCTGGCAGGGCCCGAATGTCGAGCCCGCCGAGCCGGCTGCCCCCTCGCCCGATGCCATCCGCCTGCCCGCCGATGCAGCCCCGCTGCTCGCCCAGCTGGAGCGGGACATTCGCATCGGCCACCTGCGCGCGGTCGAAAAGTCAATACGCGACTTGTCCGAGCAATTTCCGCAGTCCGCCCCTATTATCCCACGATTGCACGCCTGCCTCGACCGGGTCGATCTTTCGGGGCTGGCCGCAGCCGTCAGACAGGCACAACAGGGCACCACATGAACACAGCCGCTTCCGCTTCTGCCTCCGCCGCCAATCCGGCCCCCAATTCCGGTGACGTCGATACCGTGCTGGTCGTCGACGATACGCCTGAATCCTTGCGCTTTCTGGCCGACACACTGGAGGCCGAGGGCATGCGCGTCCTGATCGCCACCAGCGGCGAGGCGGCGATTGCCCTGCTCGATCACGTCACGCCCGACCTGATCCTGATGGATGCCATCATGCCCGGCATGGGCGGCTTCGAGGCGACTCGCCTCATCAAGCGCGCGCCGCGCACCACCCATATCCCCATCGTCTTCATGACCGGCCTGACCGAGAGCGAACACGTCCTTGCCGCGCTGGAAGCGGGCGGTGTGGACTATGTGCGCAAGCCGCTGATCGTCAACGAACTGGTCGCCCGCGTGCGCGTCCATATGGCCAATGCCCGCAAGGCGGTGGGGTCGCAGGCCGCGCTCGACGCCTCGGGCCGCCACCTGATCTCCGTCGCCCGCGACGAGACCATGGTGTGGTGGACCCCGCAGGCCGGTGAGTTGATTTCCCAGTCGATCCCCGACTGGAGCCGCACCCCCGGGCCTTCACCGGCCGCTTTGCGCCCCGCGCTGATCCGCGTGCTGCAGAGCGAGGAGAGCGGCACCTCCGCCCGCGTCGATGTCGGCGGCGCCACGCTGGAGCTGGTGATGGTGGCCAAGCTGCGCGGCGAGGAAACCCTCATCCGCGTGAACGACGTCAACCCCGCCGCCACCATCGCCCGCCTGCAAAGCCGTCATTCGCTCACCACGCGTGAGGCCGAGGTGCTGCTGTGGGTCAGCTATGGCAAGCCCAACCGGGTGATTTCGGACATCCTCGCGATCTCCCCCCGCACCGTGAACAAGCATCTGGAGCAGATTTTCGAGAAGCTGGGTGTGGAAACGCGCGCTGCCGCTGCGGCTTTGGCAGTGCGGAGTATGGAAGGGTAAGATTTCAGGAAGGGATGATGCGAGGGTGTTACACCCTCGCGCTTCCGTAACGTCTTCCGACGATAGGGCAGTGGCCACGCATTGTCGTGTGCATAGCTTGATGTGTTATTTGGGCAGGCCCTTGCGGCCGAAACCGGCGACCGCCGGGGGCGGCATCGGGCGCCGTTCCAGAGGTGCCGCGCGCGGGCGCAGCGATTTCCAGTTGCGAGTTTCAGTCCCGCGCTTTCGAAACGCCTTGCCATCGAAAACATGGGTGGTTTCGACCAGCGCATGCTCGCCGCAGCGATCGCAATGCGACTGCAGTGCCTTGACACGCATAGTACCCTTTGTCGTCCGTCCACCCGCATCATCCGCGATCGACATCAGTTGCATCGCCCGTTCAGCCGGGTCCTGCGAGACGTGATCCATCGCGGCCATCAGCGTATAACCATCCGCAAAGCGCAGATAACGCTTGGCGTCCTTCTGATGGAACTGATTGCAGGCCTTGCAGAAAGGCAAGGCGTCAATCGCCGCGACCACCGCCAGATTGCCCACCAGAGCTGAGACGATATGCGTCAACAAGAGCGAATAGCCCATGCTGCCCATGGCAGCGCCGGGTTCATGCCCAATCATCGAGCGACGTGAATGCTCGAAGATATAGGAAAGAAAATCCGCATAGCTCGTAATCGGTATAAAATCACCGAACTGCGCCAAAGTATAACGATAGATACAGTAGTAATAAATCGGTACAAAGAAGATGCCGAACACCCCCAGAACCAGCACCACCTTGCCATGAGCCGGCATGCGCGAAATCCTGCAACCCGCAATGGCGCCAGAGGCCCCGATCATACCGAGAAACAAAGCGCCGGGTGAGATGAAGAGGTTGAGAATATAATGGAACGGATTGATACGAAATCCGATCATCAAGGTCAGCGCCAGACCAAGAGCAAACAACTGCGAAAGCAGCGTCAGCAGAACAAAGCTCGCTGTCAGCCTTTTACCCATCGATCATGCCCTTAAGTACCCCGGGGCATGATTTTCCTCAAACGCGTTAAAATAAATATAAAACAATCAGCGACTGATCAGAAAAATCGCCGTAGACATAACTCCAGTTCCATCGCGCTGACCCCGTGCACTACAGATAGGTTGCAGACCACGTAGACAGTCATGGGAGCGCGAGGGGGTAAACCCCTCGCACTTTCCCTTCCTTCTTACTTCATCACCGGCAACCACACCGCGCTGGCGTCCTTGCCGCCCCAATGGATGGTCTCGGTGGCCTTCACGTAATCCTCCGGCTTGGCGTCCATGATCGAGGGCACCCAGCTCTGCGGATTGCGGTCATAGACCGGGAACAGCGAGGACTGCACCTGCACCATGATCCGGTGCCCCGGCAGGAACACATGATCCACCGTCGGCAGCAGCCACTGGAAGGCATAGGTCTT
>Ga0116227_10011413_pt1 | contig 14935 bp, 6 predicted proteins | sample S1TSphgellanicum_FD_89693 | JGI IMG/M metagenome (GOLD analysis project Ga0116227, IMG submission 89693) | Host-associated microbial communities from peat moss isolated from Minnesota, USA - S1T2_Fb - Sphagnum magellanicum MG | ecosystem: Host-associated > Plants > Peat moss > Unclassified... | reverse complement strand
GAAAGGTGGGTCAACAGATTAAGACGATCTCGGTGGGTTTCGGTGCTTCACAAGGCGATTCCAACCACGTGGAGATTAGTGACGTGATTCTCTTAGGAAAATGATGCACCCTTCGTTGTTGGCAAAACTTCGAAGTCGCACAAAGTCCGGAACGTCAAATGGCACACGCTAGCCAACCCAACGGATTGCAGCGAGTAATTTGACCGTTGGCAGAGAATCCGTTTACGTGCATGGTGTGATCGGCACCAAGAGATGCAGTGCACCGGCAATAGCTGGCGATACGGAAAGGAATCGATGCGCACGTATAAGACGCTACGAATTTGGCTGGTATCGCTGGCGATCATCGTCGGCAGTTCAGTTTGCCGAAGCGTCGCACAACAGCCTGAACCTCCCGAGGCCGGCTCGCAGACCACGACACTGCATGTAACTACGCAGCTCGTCGTGCTCGATGTGGTGGTGACGGAGAAGAAGCATGAAGGGTTTCGCACGAATCTCACCAAAGATGACTTTCATGTAACAGAAAACGGTATCACGCAGAAGGTCCTTTTCTTCGAGTCTCCCGCAGACCATCATGTTCCAGTCGGGACTCTGGTCAATTCCACAGCTGACCTCGAAAGGAACGCGCCACAGGCACCCGTCACCGTGATGGTGCTGGACGAGCTAAACACCAAGTTTGAAGATATGGGATACGCTCGCTACGCCCTGGAGAAGTATTTAAACGCGCAGCCCAGCGAACTTGGCGCACCCACGATGCTTCTTGCGATCAGCGCTGAACGCTTGCAGGTGCTAAGCGATTACACGCAGGATAGGTCGGCCATCCTGAATGCGCTCAAAAAACACTTGACCAACTATCCATGGGAACTACAGCGCAATCCGAACCGCATTCGTCAGCTGATCCAGTCTCTGGGCGCACTGGAGCAAGTGGTACAGGCGACGTCGGGCCATCTTGGGCACAAAAACCTTCTTTGGGTCGGTCATGGCTTCCCCGGCGTTGAGCTCTCCAATACCAACATCGATGGGGGGGCGGCCGAGAGTATCAAAGCAGCGGTCGAACAAGCCGTCGATATGATGCGCGACGATCGCATGACGCTCAACACCATCGATCCGACGATCATGTCCTCAGCCAATAGCGTCACGACGGATGACGATTCCGATCCAAACGGAGACATCATGGATCCAGGCACCGACCCGTTCGTCGGCGACGTGAACTTTGTTGGTCTGGCAAAAGCCACCGGTGGCAAATCATTCTTCTCCAGAAACGATGTCGACGCTGAGATCGGTGAGAGCGCCAGGGACGGTTTGAACTATTACACGATTGCCTACCGGCCCACTACTCAATCGAGCGAGGAGCGAGCTTACCGAAAGATCCGTGTCACATTCGCGCAGCCCTTTCTCCACGCCAGTCTACGGGATGGTTACTATAGCCGCCACAGCGTCAAAGATAACCCTGCCGTAGGCCGCGCCGTGTATGACATCGATGCAGCGATTGAGAACACGATGGTCTATACCGGACTCGATGTTCAGGCCGTCGCGCGGCCGGGTGCGTCTGGGACTTATGTTGTCGGCATCCCCGAAAGTCAGCTCGTGTGGGATGACGATAGCGATGGGCAATCTTCGAAGCTGACGATCGCGGCCGCCGACATCGATGCAAAGGGCAAAGTTCTTCGTCGAATTACGAACGAGTTGACCGCTCGTCGCCCCTCCGATGCTTTGGCTACCTCGCAATCGAAGCTAATTCGATCCGAGATTCAGTTGCCCGTTGTGAGTGGAACAAAGCGCCTTCGGATCGTGGTAAGAGCAGCCAACGGTAGGATTGGATCTTTTTCCTTTCCCATTGTTATCGCAAAGTGAATCGGTATGTCCGTGCAGAGCTTTGAACCACGAATGGTGTCGAAGCTTTGAAAACCTGCTCTGGAGAGTGCCTAAGTATTAAGCTTCGAATCGCAGCAAGCAGTAAAGGAGAGTCAGCCATGAAATCGCATAGTTCTCAGGTCAGTCGCCGTCGCTTTTTGATGACGTCCGGTGCAACAGCGGCTGCTCTGATCTCTCCGAACAAGGCGAATGCAGCGACGCGTACAGGTGTCTTCGATGCGGGCGCTGCTGACGAGCACGTCATGGGCGTTACGAATGTTCAATCCCAAACTTTCTCCGCTGCGCTGCCGATCTGGCCAGCCGGTCGGGAGAAAGAGATGAACCTGATGGTCGGCTTTCGGGCCGTCGTGGAAGCTCCTGCGACGGGTTCGGTTTTGCTTAGCTTGGTTTGCTCCTGTCTGTACAGGACATGGATCAACGGCGAATTCCATGCGTGGGGGCCAGCACGTGGCCCTCACGGACACTACCGGGTCGATGGCTGGGACATCACGTCACTGCTCGTTTTGGAGCAGAACCTCATCTGTATCGAGGTCGCCGGTTACAACATCAATAGCTACTGGATTGTCAATCAGCCATCCTTCCTCCAGGCCGAGGTAAGGAGTGGGGGTACTGTGCTGGCTGCCACGGGGCATCAACAGGCGCCGTTCCACGCTCTTATACTCCCGGAACGTGTGCAGAAGGTGCAAAGGTATTCGTTTCAGAGAGCCTTTAGCGAGATATACCAGCTCACGACGACCTCTGCGTTGTGGAGAACACGGATAGACGCAAAGCCAACATTCGTGAGTTGGGCGACGGCCTCACAAAAACAACTTCTGCCGAGGCGTGTGGCCCTGCCGAAGTTCGTCCGCCGTGTACCGCGTGCAGTCGTCAGCACCGGAACATTTCATCGAGCGCAACCGAAGTCTTTCATAAGAGACAGGTCACTTACCGACATCGGCCCGAAGCTCCTTGGGTTCAAGGAGGCGGAGCTTGCGGAAATTCCTTCTCAGGATTTGCAAAAACTCGTTACGGACCGGAGAGAGGTCATTTATGCGAACTACGCGAAGGACGAACGCCTCTCCGTTTCTGCGGGCGAATTCAAGATACTCGACCTGGGCGTTAATCTCAGCGGCTTTCTCGGGCTACAGATTCAGACGAAATCGAAGACCACCCTCTACCTCGCTTTCGACGAACAGTTGACCGAGGGAGACGTCGATTCTCAACGTCTGCAATGCGTCAATGCGGTCACGCTTCATCTTGAACCGGGTACTCATTCCTTTGAGGCCTTCGAGCCCTACACGCTTCGCTACCTGAAGCTAATTGTGACGGAGGGCTGGTGTGACGTTCGGGACATCTATTTGCGCGAATATGCGGCACCCGATGTGTGGACGGCGTCCTTCTCCTCCAGCGATGACGGTTTGAACACGCTCTTCTCCGCGGGGCGTGAAACGTACAGGCAAAATGCCGTCGATCTTTTTTCGGACTGCCCCTCACGCGAGCGGGCCGGTTACCTCTGCGACAGCTATTTCACCGCGCAAGCTGCCGTGCTGCTTAGCGGTCACACGCGGGTCGAACACAACTTTCTTGAAAATTATCTACTTGGACCGCAGTCTGAATACCTTCCTGACGGAATGTTACCGATGTGCTATCCCGCCGACCACAACGATGGCATGTTCATTCCGAATTGGTCACTATGGTTCGTGCTTCAGCTCGAAACCTATCTGGGCCGCGGAGGCGATCCGACGCTCGTGGAAGCACTACGTCCCCGCATAGTCAAGTTGTTCGCCTACTTCAAAAAGTTCGAGAACTCCGACGGTCTGGTCGAGAAACTGGAAAACTGGGTTTTCGTCGAGTGGTCGGACGCCAACAAATATGTCCAGGATGTCAATTATCCGAGCAATATGCTGTATGCCGCCGCTCTGGCCGTCGCCGGCAAGCTCTACAGCGATGACACGCTCGTTGAGAAAGCACGGCTGCTGAAAGAGACGATCCGACGTCAATCCTTCGACGGTGCGTTCTTTGTGGACAATGCCCTGCGTCAGGACGGGCAGCTGGTGAGGACACGAAATTGCACGGAGACTTGCCAGTACTATGCGTTCTTCCTCGGCACCGCAAGCTTCGAGCGGGACCCTGACCTTTGGCAGAAGCTGGTGACCTCCTTCGGCCCGCGGCGCACTACCACAAATGCCTATCCCGAGATTGCGCCTTCCAATGCCTTCATCGGAGATGTGTTGCGGCTGCAATTGCTTTCTCGTGCCGGCCTTTCGAGCCAAATCCTGGAAGAGACCCGGGATTATCTGCTGTACATGGCAGAAAAGACAGGAACACTATGGGAAAACCAAACGGCTGTTGCAAGCTTGGACCATGGCTTCACCTCGCTGATTGTCGCCATTCTGTACAGAGACGTTTTGGGGGTCTACAAGATTGATTTTGTAACCAAGCATGTCTCGCTCCGCTTCCGACCCTCTGGCTTGCGATGGTGCCGTGGCCAGATTCCGACCACGGATGGTTTTATTTCGATGAGTTGGACGAAGAATGTCGCCAACGAATTGAATTACAAGCTCGACCTTCCTTTCGGCTATACCGTGTCAGTCGAGAATACTAGCGGAATGAAACTTCATACCGAATGACCCTGCGTCGTTTAGTTGCCAAGGTCGGTCCCTTTCATCAATACCTGACACAGTCTTCGCAAGATGCAGTCATTCGTATTTACATCTGATCCGGCGCGGAACATGATGGGTCTCTACAGGAGGACGAAGTGCATAGACGTGAATTTTTATCATCAACAGCCTTCTCGGCATTGGGGCTCGGCATTGGGGTAGACCGGGCTGACCCGGCACATCCCAGTGGTTCGCCAACAATTAATATCCTTCAGTACGGCGCTGTTCCAGACGGGAAGACGGTTAATACTAAGCAGATTCAGTTGGCGATCGATGAGGCCGCCAAGCAAGGCGGAGGGATAGTCTATGTTCCTCCTGGAACGTTCATGACCGGCGGCCTAGTCCTGCGAAGCAATGTCACCTTGCACCTCGCGTCGGCGGCCAAAATCTTGGGCAGCCCTCACGTGGAAGACTATGACTACAATCCCGGCCCGCCTACTGATGCAGACGCCAACGGGCGCCACCTCATCTTCGCTCGCGATAGTGTAAACATCGAAATTTCGGGCCTCGGTGTGATCGATGGGAACGGGTCGGCGTTTTGGATGCGAAACGGCCGGCCCGAAGCAAAACCCGAGAACCAGTGGCGCGACGTCATTGCGAATGGCTGGAGCACCGCAACCACGAGAAGACCTTCTCCAATGTTGGAGTTTGCCTATTGCACCAACATCAGAATCAAGGATGTTACACTCACGAACCCCGCAGGTTGGACGCTGCGTCCTATTGCGTGTAAGACGGTGCACATAACAGGCATCGTGGTAAGAAGTCCGGTCTATGGACCTAATACGGACGGCATGGATATAACATGCTGCGAAAATGTATTTATCTCGAATTGTGATATCGAAGCGGGTGATGACGCGATATGCCTGAAAAGTGAGAATCCTTATGGCCCCATGTTGCCGACTCGAAACGTCCTGATCACGAACTGCGTTCTCACGACAAGTTCCAACGGATTCAAGATGGGCACTGCGACACATGGAGCCTTTGAAAATATAGTCTTCACGAACTCCGTTATTTACAACAAGGACGTTCAGTATCACTATCGAGTGATCGCGGGCATCGCTATCGAAACGGTCGATGGCGGATCCATTGACGGTGTGGTTGTGTCGAACATTCGCATGCAAAATGTTCGGACGCCCATCTTCATCCGGCTTGGACATCGCAATGTAGATCCGGCAACTTTTGTGCGAAACATCACGATCTCCGGGATTGACGCGGTTGGAGCAATCCTTACCAGCTCCATCACCGGTATGAAAGATGCGTTTGTGGACACCGTCACGTTGTCGGATATTCGCATCCGCACCGAAGAGGGAGGCGAAGCCAACTGGGGACGCCCAGAGGTGCAGGAGGTCGAGAAGGACTATCCGGAAGCGCGAATGTTCGGTCGTTTGCCCAGCTATGGAATATATGTGCGCCACGCAATTAACGTTCGCTTTCGGAACGTCGAAATCATCTCGGACAAAGATGACCCTCGCCCAGCTGTCCTATGTGACGACGTGAGAGACCTCGTTGTGTCGAGCTTCGAAACCAGATGCCCTGTACCACTGGATGCAGTCTTTGAACTGAAGAACTGTCAGGACGTCTTCATCCAGGGATCCCGAGCTCCAAAGAATACAAAAGTGTTTACTCATGTTTCCGGTGCCGCATCAGGACGACTCACCCTCATAGGCAATGATCTTAGCCAAGCGAAGGACAGCTACTCCTGCAGCGACGGAGCTTCGAAAAATAAGGTATCAGTGCAATGAGAGTTCGTATTGCGTTGCAGTATCTGCGTCTTGGATTTGGTCTTTGGGTGCTGAGTCTCGCCAGCGCGTGGAACGCACAGCAAGCAAACGGTCCGCAGACGATAGTGCTTCGCGGCGATGCTGGTGGCCGCACCTTCGATGGCATCGGCGTTGTGGATGGCGGCGGCGCGACTAGTGTACTGCTCAAAGACTACCCCGAGCCCCAGCGAAGCCAGATATTGGACCTGATGTACAAGCCAAAGTTTGGTGCCTCCGTAGGTGCCTTACTTGTGGAGGTCCCAGGTGACGGCAACTCAACCCAAGGCTCCATGCCAAGCCACATGCATACGCGCTACGATCTGAACTTTCATCGTGGATATGAATGGTGGATTCTGAAGCAAGCGCAGCAGCGTAATCCTAAACTTACAATTACCGAAATGGCCTGGAGCGCCCCTGGCTGGATCGGTAATGGCAACTTCTGGTCGCAGGATGCTGCAGACTACTACGTAAAGTGGCTCACCGGCTTGAAGACCACGTACGGTATCACACCCGATGCCATTGCTATGCGCAACGAAAGGGGTGTCAGCTTTGAGTTCGCGAAGATTATGCGTACCACGCTGAACCTAAACGGCTTCCAGAAAGTGAAGTTGCAGGGGTTCGACAACTGGCCTAAAGACAAGATCCAGTTTGTTCAGCAGATGTTGAAGGATCCGAAAGAGCGCAACGCCGTGGACATTATCAGCGCACACACGCTTTCTGAGATTCCTCCTGAGGATTGGCAGAAACTGCGTCAGTGGAGCGACGAACTGAGGAAGCCCGTCTGGAACAGCGAAGAACATGTCTACAAACAAGGCTTCGATTGCGAGATCAGCATCGTGCAGGCCTTCAACCGGAACTACATCCGCGACGGCGCAACGCTGGTGGTGAATTGGTACGGCATCGCTGGCGTATACCCGGAAGAAGCGTTCTCCGAAAAGCCAGCAGCCATACTGGCACGCTCGCCTTGGATCGGCGCCTATTCGATCCGAGAGGCACTATGGGGATATGCGCACTACGGACAGTTCACCGAGCCTGGATGGCAGTATCTCGATAACGGGTATGGCGAGTTGAAAGGTGGTGGCAGCTTTGTCACACTCAAGTCGCCCGACAACGACTACAGCATCATCATTGAAACAAAAGATGCAAAGGTCGAACAGTCTCTACGGTTTGAAGTGAGTGACGGATTGTCCAGTAAAGATCTGCATGTCTGGCGCAGCAACGAGAAGGAACAGTTCGTGCAGCAGGATAGCGTCAAGCCTATCAATAGAATCTTCACGGTCAAGCTCGAGCCAAACTCCATCTACTCCCTGACGACGACGAGCGGGCAGCAAAAGGGTTCGTTTGCCAATGTTCCGACGGAAAAACCGTTCCCATTTCCTTACCGCGAGACTTTCGAGGAGTACAAATCCCCACAGGAGTATGGGTATCTGCCGCATTACACAGCGGACATCGAGGAAGTCTTCGAGGTCACCGAGCGACCCGACGGTCAGGGCAAAGCGCTGCGGCAGGTGGTCCCCGCTCCGACAATAAGCTGGGCTCCTGACTGGAAGCCCTTCACGGTTTTCGGCGATGGTCAATGGAGTGACTACGAGGTAAGCGCGGATGTCTATCTCAACCCCAATGATTCGGCTGGCGTGATGGGTCGCATTCAGGATCTTGGCGCGGGTTATGGCACTACTCCGAAAGCATACTTCTTTGATCTGGAGTCGAATGGTGAGACCCGTATCGTTGCTGTCCGCGGGAGGAAGAAGAAGGAACTCGTAGGCGACGCCGAGCAGCAAGCTCTTATCCGCCTGAACAACGACGACTCAGCGGGCGGGGAGCTTGTCCTTGCGAGCAAGCAGCTACCAGTGCTTGCCGCCGATTGCTGGCATAAGCTCACCCTTCGTTTTCAGGGACCCCAGATAACGGGCCTTGTCGATGATATTCCGGTCCTTCAGGTGAGTGATTCGCTCTACACCAGAGGAATGGCTGGCCTGATGGCCGGGCGTGAAGGAGATTGGCTAAGCACTCCGTACTTCGACAATCTGGTCATCAATGCACCGGGGGCAGAGATTCCGGCGGCCACTTCCGTGTCGTCGTCTACCCCCATTTACGGGGACATGACGCACTAATACCACAATGAGGCAGATGAAAAGAACAATGTCCAGATATACATTTCTCAAAGTTTCCGGTGGCCTGCTCGCTGTATCGGTGTTGTGGGTCATGAGTACGCGGGAAGCGACTGCACAACAGTCGGGGGACAACGCCAATTTCCAGGGCTGCTACGCGCGCTGGACTGACAAGCAACTCGTCATCGGGAACCAGCATATCGAACGTACATGGGCAATCGAAGATGGCACCCTACGTCCGACCGGATACCTCGATCGCGAAGCGCATCTGCAATGGTTGTCCCAGCCTTCAAGATTGCCCGCACCACGATTGGGCAATGCTTTCGGGGAACCTGATGCTCATGTGATGATCGCCGCAACTCATGGCGCCGCTTTGCCGGAGGAGTTGCCCTCCCTTAGCGTGACGGTGAAATCTACTGTGGCTCACGGCATCCGGTATGTCTTCCATGTGTTTCCCAAGGCACGCGGCATTTCGATGAGCGTAGAACCGGAGAGCGGTGAGTGGCCAACTGCTCAGCGAGCTAGTGACAAAGATGATTCCATTCTCGTGGACGCATTTACGATGCGCGAGGCTGATCCCGCAAAGCAGACTCCGGAGCAGAAGCAGCCTGAAGATCAGGCAGTGATCGAAGATTTATCGCTCGCTCCCCAAAATCTACGTCTCACACAGGTGTCCCTTGCGGACGACTCGGATCAACACAATGAGTTGGTGTCTACACGCGAATGGATGTTCATGACGGGCGAGGCAGAGATCTTCGCACATGGCGATCTGCTTTTTGCCGAAGATGTTGTAACCGGAAATGGACTCATCTTTCTCAAGATGGCTCCGCTGCCACGTTCACGTACCGTCGACAAGGGAGTCGATTTCCACGTCGTGCCCGGTGAGCGTATCTTCCGGATGTTAGGCCTCTCCTATCCAGAGATAATCATCGCGTATCGGGGCGGAAGGGGTGGCAGGATTGCTGCACTGCAGACATATCAGCAGCAGTTACGGCGGTATGTGCCTGGGCGAGACGGCAGATTTTTGACGAATACCTGGGGCGACCGCTCGCAGGATACGCGGATCCGTGAGGCATTCATACACCAAGAGATTGATGCTGGAGCGAAGCTGGGAGTTGACGTAGCGCAGATTGACGCCGGCTGGCAAAAGGGCCGTCGGACCAGTGAATTCGGAGACTCAGGCTTTTGGGCCTCATCGAGCACCTTCTGGGACGTCAATCCACAGCGGTTTCCCCGCGGGATCCAACCGCTAGTCGACTACTGTGCGGCACACGGGATGAAACTCGGGCTCTGGTACGGCCCCGATTCGACCGATCAATTTGCTAACTGGGAACGAGATGCGGCGCGAGTCCTCGACTTGTACCGGAAATATGGAATCTCTTACTTCAAGTTTGATCTGATGAAGGTCAATACCTTGGATGGAGATCGCAATCTGCATGCACTAGTCGACCGGGTGTTGTCCGGCTCCCAGGGAGCCGTCTCGATCGATCTCGATATCACGGGGGCCGACAAGCGACCGGGCTACTTCGGCTTGATGAACGCCGGTCCTCTATTTGTTGAGAATCGCTACACGGATTCCCACCGTTATTGGCCCCACATTACGCTTCGCAATCTCTGGAATTTGTCACAGTTTATCGATCCGGTTCGACTGCGGATGGAGTTCCTCAATAATGAGCGGAATCAGGACAAATATGTGCACGATCCGTTGGCGCCCAGCCAATATACAGCGGACGCGCTCTTTGCAAGCGTTATGATAGCTAGTCCTGTCGGTTGGTTCGAAAACTCGAACCTGTCTCCGTCGTATATAAAGGCCGTTGCGCCATTGGTCGCTGTCTGGAAGAGAGAACGAGATCGTCTATACCGCGGCGTCACAATTCCCGTTGGGGATGAACCGGATGGAATTAGTTGGACCGGTTTCGCGTCGATTAACCAAAATCAGAGTGGGGGGTACCTGCTGGTCTTCCGTGAACTGAACGATAGCCCGGAGCGTAGCTTTCCGTTGTCGATGTTCAACGAAAAGCTGAATCACGTGAACGTACTCGCAGGTAAGGGGACCGCGCGAATTTTAGGGGCTTCCGTTCAAGTTCAAATCCCGGAGAAATTGCAGTACCTGTGGGTGCGATTGAACTAAGGAATGCTCCCCTCGTCCAGCCCGAATATAGATCAGCTTTGACGAGAGCCCCTTCGGCACGCGGATATCTCGACTATATGCTGGCGTACCGAATAAGGCCTGGGGCTAACGGGATACAACACCAGCTGGCTAGCGAAATATGCTGACAATCAGGGCAAATAGGTTTTGACGCCATTGTGCTTCCATGATGGACAACGCCGATAGCCGGCGCAGGTCGTCCTGGCCTTCTCGGACACATGCTGTAACCGAAGTTCAATGATCAGTCATCAGGATAATTTGAGTGCCGACTAGGTAGAGCGCGCACTCGATAAGGTCAAAGCCATCGAGTCTCGCCGCTTTCTCGGACGCCCTGTTTATCCAATTCTGGCCCTACCGAAGGGCGGGGTCGAGGTTGAAGCCGATATCGCGCGTGAGCCGAGCTTTAGCCGCTGTCGCACGCGAACTCCCCTCACACCTGTAGTCCTGCCCAGCCCTCTCAAGACGCAACTGCATGATTCCAATTCAGGCACCGTATGATTCGACACTGCCGCGATCCTCGTAACGAGACAGGAGGGAAGAGCTTTAGACCTCTAAGCGAGGAGTTCATTTCTAAAGCTCAGGCTGCGAATCTTGCCGCGAGAGACACTGTAAGAAACGATGTGTCCGCTTAAGTTGTTGATAAAGAAAGACATAGGTTGATCGCGGAAACGCTAGCTAACGTTGCCAATGTCTTGAATCGGGGGCTAAAGTTAGGGCGCTTTCAAATCTGCAATTTGCACTTCTCCCAAGTGCCCGGATGCCCGAATGATGATGATGAATTCAAGAAATTTCTTGTCCGTTAACCCTTGTGTTGCTGCCCTGTTCGTCGGAACTTTGTGCGTTCTAGCGCTTAGCGGCTGTGGTGCCGTCGACTCGCCTAAACCGTCGCTCGATTCATTCGGGACCACCGGAACAATGGCCGGCGTGGTTCACGGGGGCCAGTTTCCCGTCTATAACTCCACGGTAAATCTCTATGCGGCTGGGACTACGGGCTACGGCCAAGGCGCAACTCTGCTGGCGATGACAACGACGAATGCCAGCGGTGGATTTCAGTTCAACAAACTGGCGAATGGTACTGCTGGCAGCGGTGCAAGCTGGTCTTGCCCAACTTCCGACCCCGACCCCCAAATCTATATCACCGCAGTGGGGGGCAATACGCAAGGCACTGGTGTGACTTCGGTCAATAACGCGGCAGCGGCCCTCATTGCAGCGATCGGCCCATGTAGCGCTGTCAGCACTTCCACTCAGGTGCAACTAAATGAACTGACCACTGTGGCCACAATTTTCGCTCTGGCGCAGTACATTAGCCCCGGCAGCGGACCGGGGGAGGCGATGATCGGAACGAATGGCGCTAATACCTCGGCAAATACACCCCAGGGTGCCGTTGGTTTGAATAATGCCGTCGCGGGGATCGCTAACCTGGCAAACATCTCAACTGGTACTGCAGTCACATCAAACGCCTATACGGGCTCGAATGCGACTACCGCGGCGACTACCGTAAAAGCGACTCCTGAAAGCGCCAAGCTAATCACGATCGCTAACGTGATCGCAGCCTGCATCAACACGACAGCCTCCAGCAGCAGTCCTTGCGCCGATCTGTTTGCGAGCGCGAGCCCGCCGCCTGTTGCCTCGGTGACGAGCCAGCCGACGGCCACCTTCGCGACTGCGCAGGACACCATTCAGGCTACGTATTATATGGCCACTAATCCGACAGATGCAGGCTCGTTTACTTCGTGCAACAATGGCGCAACCACCAAGATCGGCTGCCTGTTCAGTCTTTCTTCTAGCACTCCTCCGTTCCAGCCTGGCCTAACCTCCGCGCCTTTGGATTGGACGATCGGCATATCGTACACCCCCACTTCGACCTGCACGAGTGGACGCGGGTTCATAGCTAGTCCGTTTCGTTCGGCGGTAGACGCTTACGGGAACATCTGGTTTGTCGGCGGGTATGTAGGATCGGTTAGTGTGTCTGCCATGAGCCCAACCGGTGTGCCTCTATTTTGCGCAGCCACTACAACCGGAGGCTCGCCATACTATAACGGGATTACGGTCGACACGGCGGGCAATATCTGGATATCGATCGATACAACGGGAACTTCGGGGGAAATCTATGAAATTCCAGCCCCTGGTGCTGTTCCTGTGGTGTCAACTCTGTCTTCGTTCACCACGACGCAACTTGCATCGGCTGCCCAGGCGCCCTTCGGCATCGTCGGAGACGGATATGGGAATGTCTTTTACACGGCCGCAACTTCTGCAGGAACAAGCGTCTACGAGATACCCTCTGGAACGACGAACGCGAGCACGCCGGCTTCCTATTTGATCGGCGCGTCTTTTCCGGCAACCAGCACCGTCAACAATTCAAATATTGTTGCGCGAGCAGCTGATTCCGTCGGCCGCATTTACTTCCCGACGACAGCCGCTGTCGGAGAAACGATCGAGGTGACGCCTCCTTCGGCAGCCATCATTAGCTATTCGATCAGCGGAGGGAGTGTCACGTTCACGGCTTCGAACACTCCGAGCTTCACCGTAGGTCAACAGGTGATCATCTCAGGTTTGACGTCAACTGAGGGTCTGCTCTTGAACCGACAAGAGTTGACGTTGACTGCAGTGGCGGGGAGCACCTTCACGGCGACAACCTCGGTGGCGGCGACCTCCGGCTCTGTAACGGATGCCGGGATAGCTGTCGTCGTCCCGACGGGCGCTTCTTCTTACTCAACGATTGTCAATGACTTCCAAACCACCCTCTTTGGTGGGGCTATCGACAACAATAGCTATCTCTATGCCGGGACCACCAATTCTTCAGCCAACTCCCCAGACGAAGAGCTGTTGAAAGCCACGATCAGCCCAGCCGGCGTTGCCCTCACCGATCAAACTGCAAGTGGCAACTATAGCTTCAGTGCCCAGTTTGTTGGAGGCCTTAACGGTGCTAGATCCGTAGCGCTGGACGGGGCCGACAACGTCTGGTTTGGCAACGCGTATCCCTCTGTCGATGCTGCGACAGGGGAGAGCAAGACTGCGGGCACCTGGAACGTGGGAGAAATTTATACCACCGGAAAGGGAAGTACGGCTAAGTTCTATGCCCTGTCCCCGGCGGCGACAGGGCTCCAAGGCAGCGATACCTGCGGCGGCTCTGCAGGCTGTACCGAGGGTGGTGGCTTCCAAAAGAGCTCTCTCGGCTACACATCCGACATCAATGTCGACCCGTCGGGCAACGTCTGGGCCCTCAATACGGGGATCACGAGTACAGGTTCCGTTGGCGGCGGTACAAACATCACCGAGATCGTTGGAGCGGCTGTTCCGACCGTTACGCCTCTCTCAGTCGCTGCTGCTAACGGCATGCTTGCTACCAAACCCTAATCCAGTGTGAATGTGGGCGCGAACGACCAAGTAACCAATGAATGCCATAACAACCCGGCGGGAAATGTGAGTGGATGTGGAACGTATCCAATTTGTGAAAGAGCTCGACTGTCCGCAAACATGGTCGAATCGAAATGTATAGCGTAGGTACAAAGTGAAAAGTGAAATGGAAAATAGATCGTCTAAGGTTGCCAAAGCGCGATCAGCTGACGATGCATTTGTACCGCATTTTGTTTGTAATTCGGGAGGCTGCATCAGGCGGCCGCTATCAAGAGTAAGTTGTATCTCTTTACTAAGAGCCTGTGTTGTGGCATTAGGTGTGGGCTCATTCGTCGGCTGTAGTTCGACTGCATACGTAACTCCCGCTCCGACCATTTCGCCAGCCGGTGGCACGTACACAACTCCGCCTGTCGTAACGATCTCTGATTCCCTCTCGGGACTCGGAGCGACGATTTATTTCACCACTGATGGGAGCACGCCGACCACCTCCTCGCTCATTTTCGCCGGCGCTACGACGAACCCGACCCCGAGCGGCATTGAGGGTCCATTTAGCGTACTCCAAAGCGAGACGGTGAAAGCCATAGCAGTGACTCCGGACGAAGGTACGAGCCCGGTTGTTTCTGCAATCTATGTGTTGAACCTTCCTCCTACTCCGATGCCGACGATTACGCCCATAGCGGGCACCTACGGTTCAGCTCAGTCCGTTTCGATCACCGATTCTGCCACTGCGCCTGTGACGATTTTCTACACCACCGACGGCAGCACGCCCAGCCAGTTTTCGCCAACGTATACAAGCCCCATTACTGTGAGCGCGAACGCTACAGTGCAAGCCGTTGCCTACGCGCAGGGGGCAAGTCTCAGTGCAGTAGCCTCAGCTTCCTACATCATCCAGGCGGCGACTCCGGTCATCTCACCCGCGGGAGGGACTTATACGGCGGCGCAGACTGTCGCCATTACGGATGCCACGCCTGGTACCGTGATTCATTACACGATTGATGCCAGCACGCCGACGTCATCGTCTCCCGTCTATGGAGTGCCAGTCGCAAT
>Ga0116227_10011411_pt1 | contig 14939 bp, 13 predicted proteins | sample S1TSphgellanicum_FD_89693 | JGI IMG/M metagenome (GOLD analysis project Ga0116227, IMG submission 89693) | Host-associated microbial communities from peat moss isolated from Minnesota, USA - S1T2_Fb - Sphagnum magellanicum MG | ecosystem: Host-associated > Plants > Peat moss > Unclassified... | reverse complement strand
CGGCAAGATCAACGCTCAGCACGGGCCTATTGCGGGCGTGTGGCACACGGCGGTGACTCTGTCGGACGGCATGCTCGATGGACTGGATGAGGAGGTGCTGGGCAGTGTGCTGGCTCCCAAGGTGACGGGGGCGGACAATCTGCACCAGGCGACATTGGGACAGCCGCTGGAACAGTTCGTCATGTTCTCCTCGGCCTCGGCGCTGATTGGAAATCCGGGTCAGAGCGCCTATGCTGCGGCCAATGGATGGCTCGAAGGTCTGGCGCGCCAGCGCCGGGCAGAAGGACGTCCGGCGCTGGCCGTGCAGTGGGGCGCAATCGCCGATGTGGGCCTGCTGGCCGCGCGCGGCGATACGCTGGAAAGCCTCAGCCGCATTGCTGGCGTCACAGGCATGCAGTCCGCCGAAGCGCTGGCGCGGCTCGACAAGGTGCTGTCGCTGGCCGGGCGGTTGACCGATCCCGTGGTGGCGATTTCCGACTTTGCCGAGGCTGGCGCGCTGTTCTCGCTGCCCGTCCCGGCGTCGCCCGCTTTTGCGCGGCATTTCGCGGTGCGCGGGTCGTCGGTGTCGAGCAGCGGACAGAGCCTGGCAGAGATGATCGTCGGTCTCGATGAGACCGAGGCGCTCAGGACCGTCACCACCATGCTGGCTGAAGAGGCGGCGGCGATCATGCGCCTGGCCGTGGCCGATGTGGATCTCGATGCCTCGATCGACTCGCTGGGCATGGATTCTCTGATGGCGCTTGAATTGCGCATGGGCATCGAAAACCGTTACAAGATCGAGCTGCCGATGATGGCCATCAGCGCCGTGGGCAATCTGCGCGAGTTGGGCCAGCGGGTACTGGTCATCGCGCGCGGTTCGGGCGAGGCTGTGGTGCCTGTGGGGCTGAGCGATACCGAAACCGCGTTGATCGCGATCCATGGTGGCGGCGAGATCATTCAGCAAGCGACCGCCAGCAACCCTGTTACAGAAGGAGCGTCACCGCGTGGCTGACGATAACCACCCCCGCCGCTTGAGTCGCGACATGCGCTCGGCGCTGATTGCGGGCGTGAAGAAGGCCACAGCCTCACCCTCGGGCTTGCTGGGCGGCATTCTGGGCGCCGGGCGCAAGAAAGCGCCCAGCTTCGAGGACCTGCCCGGCTTCGAGGCGATCCGCCTGCAGCAAAGTCTGGCAGGCAAGATCGGCATCCCCGTGCCTTTCTATCGCGTGCATGAGGCCAAGGCGGGCACCGATACGGTGATCGATGGTCAGCCCTGTACCAATTTCACATCTTACGACTATCTTGGCCTTAATGCTCATCCGCGCATCGTGGCTGCCGTATCGGAAGCCGCCGCGCAATGGGGGACCAGCGTTTCGGCCAGTCGCTTGACGTCGGGCGAGCGTGCCGCGCATCGTGAGCTGGAAGGCGAATTGGCCAGTCTTTACGGTGCCGAAGATGCACTTCTTTTCGTATCGGGCCATGCGACCAATGTGACCACCATCGGCACCATGCTGGGGGAGGGTGATCTTATCATCCATGACTCGCTGTCGCATAACAGCATCGTGGTGGGGGCGCAGCTTTCGGGGGCGCATCGCGTCAACTTTCCGCACAATGATATCGAAGCTCTGGACCGCCTGCTGGGGCAGCTGCGCGGCCAGTTCCGCCATTGCCTCATCGTGACCGAGGGGCTGTTCTCCATGGATGGCGACGGACCCGATCTGGCCCGGCTGATCGAGGTGAAGAACAGTCATTCGGCCTGGCTGATGGTCGATGAGGCGCATTCGCTGGGCGTGCTGGGCAAGACCGGGCGCGGCCTGTTCGAACATGCCGGTGTCGACCCGCGTGAGGTCGATATCTGGATGGGGACGCTCTCAAAGACGCTGGTCTCCTGTGGCGGTTATATCGCGGGCCCCCGCTCGCTGATCGACTTCCTCAAATACCGCGCGCCCGGGATGGTCTATTCGGTGGGCCTGCCCGTGACGTCGACCGTCGCCGCCTTGTCGGCGCTGGAGCTGATGCTGGCCGAACCTGAGCGTGTGACCTCGCTGCAGGCAAATGGTGGGCGCTTTCTGGCCAAGGCGCGTGCCGCCGGGCTGGATGTTGGCGATAGCTGGGGGCTGGCGGTGACGCCGGTCGTGCTGGGTGACAGTCTGCAGACGGTGATGCTCTCCGAGCGCCTGCTGGAGCGTGGTTACGCCACCGTGCCCGTTTTGCCGCCGGGGGTGCCGGAAAAGGCGGCGCGCATCCGCTTTTTCATCTCCTCGGGCCACACGAATGAGCAGATCGACGGGGTGATCGACACGCTGGTTGCTGAGCGGACCCAGCTTTCCCGCTCGGGCGTGACCTTGGCCAGCATTGCAAAGAACACCATCCTCCAGCGGCTGCAGGCTCTGGAAGAGGAGGAATGATTCCTTCGCGCAGCGCCATTGTGACCGGGGCCTCCAGTGGGATCGGCAGGGCGGTGGCACTCGAGCTGGCGAAGGCGGGATGGCGTCTTGGGCTGGTGGGGCGCGATGCGGGGCGACTTGCGCAGGTTGCGCATGCCTGCGGTGGCGACGTGCAAACCCTGGCCATTGATATGCGTGATACAGGCGCGTTTGCCGAGTTTGTTGCGGGCTTTGGCGCCGTTGACTTTTATGTTTCCAACCATGGCGTGCTCGATGGCCGCCACGAAGGCGAACTGGTGGAAAACGCCAGGGTGGCGGACGACGTGCTGGCGATCAACCTGACCTCGGCCGTTGCGGCGCTGCATGTGGTGCTGCCGGGCATGCGGCTGAGGGAGAAGGGGCAGATCGTGCTCGTCTCCTCTTTGGCGGGGCTCTCGCCCTTGCCCGATGCGCCGGCCTATTCGGCAAGCAAAGCCGGACTTGTCATGTATGGCCTGTCGCTGCGCGAGGCTTTGCGTGCGACGGGTGTGGGGGTGTCGGTGTGCTGCCCCGGCTATGTCTCTTCGCCCATGCAGGCCGAGCATCTGGGCCATCGCCCCCATGAGATCACGCCCGAGGATGCCGCGCGGCGGATCGTGAAGGGGGCGTTGGCGAACAAGCGGCTGTTCGGCTTTCCGGCGCCGCTGTGGCCCGAGGCCCTGTTTTCTCTTCTGGTGCCGGAAAATGTGCTACGCTGGTTTAACAGCAAGCTGCGCTTTACGGTGAAGAAGGACTGAAGGCGATACTTGTCATAATCGTCGTTTGAATATTTTGGTTGCGCAACCATGGATCATGGATATGCGGGGGTATGATGCTCGGTTTTGTTAAAGCAATACAATCTGTCATTCGGCCGTTGTTGCGGCAAGAGATGAGGTTTTTCCGCCAGTATGTTGGCGATAACACCATTTTAATGACCACCAATGATCACATGTATATCTATCTGGATGGGATGGATGCCAGTCTGACGCCTTCAATATTGCGAGAAGGAACCTGGGAGCCGCATCTGTCCCACTGGCTGGAAACTGTGCTGCGCAAGGGTGATTGTTTCATCGATATTGGCGGTAACAATGGCATTCATGCCTTGCGTGCCGGGCGCAAGGTGGGCGAAACGGGCCGCGTCATTGTTTTCGAGCCTCAGGAGCGTCTGGCCGGATTGATCGAGCGTAGCGCCGCGGCGAATCTCATGATCTACAATTTTCATGTTCGGCGCACGGCGCTGGGGGCTGAGCATGGTTTCATTCGCCTTGGCAAATTCGCGCATCTCACGGGATCGGCGACGGTGACGCCGAACGAAATGATTGCCGAATATGTCAATGTCCCTTTGGCCCCGCTGCCGCGGGCGCTGGAACAATTGACGAAAAAACTCGGGCGCCCCTGCGACCCGGACGTGATCAAGATCGACGTCGAGGGATTTGAATATGCCGTGTGGGATGGCATGAAGGAATGGGCGCGGCAGCGGGACCGCCTGGCGATCGTTCTGGAATATTCCCCCGTCAGTTACCGTCATTGCGGCCGCGATCCCCTGGCCCTGATTCGTGAATTTCGCGATTATGGCTTCAGGGTCGAACAATTGCTGGCCGGCGGCAGGACCAGAAGGCTGGATGACGCCGATTTCGAGACGTTCTCGCAGGCGGAACGGCAATATGATATTGTCTTGATCAAGGGAAATTTCTAGCAGCTGGCGACAGGAAGGGGCACGGATCGCCGAAGATGTTCGCCTAGGGGCGGCGCATCTGGAGGGCGTGATGCACTTCGCAGGCTTCCGCAACCGTGTCGAAAAAGACCAGGGCCCCGCTGTAAAGCACTGCGCCGCGCGTGCAGTATTGCTCCAGCATATAAGGGTCGTGGGATGTCATGATCAGTGTTCCGTTGTCGCGCCGCGACATCAGTTCCTCTTCGCAGCGCTTTCGGAAGCGGACATCGCCGGCTGCCGCAACTTCATCGACCAGATAGCAGTCGAATGAAATCGCCAGCGATATTCCAAAGGCGAGGCGTGAATTCATGCCCGAGGAATAGGTCGAAACCGGCTGCCGCATATAAACACCCAATTGAGCGAAATCCTCAACATAGGCGAGCACCTGCTCTTCGTCATGCTCGTAAATTCTCGCGATGAAGCGGGCATTGTCGGCGCCTGTCATGCCCGGATCGAAGCAATTGGCAAAACCAATCGGCCAGGAGGTTCTGAATGAGCGCCTGATCTGCCCGCTCGTGGGGTATTCCACACCCGCAATCAATCGCAGCAGGGTCGATTTGCCGGCGCCATTGGCACCGCAGACGGCCAGGCTTTCCCCCGGCTGGATGGAAAAGGACAAATCGCTGAAGACGCGCCTGGTGAGGCCGCGCGTGTGATAGGTTTTCGAGACGTTGTGGAATTCGATCATGGATTAACGCCTGCTGATGGATTGGAAAATGTCAAGAGGCATCGGCGACTTGTCACGCCCGGGGGATTTCCGGCCAATATAGGTTTTACGCCTGATGAGCACGGTGCTATCGGCACCTCATGTCCTTCAAACGGTTTTTCCCTTCATTCTCCAAGGCCCCTGCCAAGGGTGCCCTGGCCGGACCACGCAACCCCCTCGTGGCGTTTCGCGACCTTCACCGTCCGTTGCGGGCAGACAATGAGGCCTTGCTGCGCGGCCTTTGCCAGACCGTCTATGTGGGGGATCATCAGGCGCTATGCCGGGTTCTGGGGCAGTATAAAATGTATGTGGACACCCGCGACGTTGGCCTCTCCTCGCATCTGATGCTTGAGGGATTCTGGGAGATGTGGGTGACGCAGGAGATCGCCTCACTGATCCCGGCGGGGGCCATTGTGGCCGACATCGGCGCCAATCTGGGCTATTACACCATCATTCTGGCGGATCTGGTCGGTCCGGAGGGGCGGGTTCATGCCTTTGAGCCCAACCCCCATTTGGCTAGGCTGCTGACCAAAAACGTGCAGGTCAACGGCTTCTGGCAGAGGGTGGGTGTTAACCAGATCGCTCTGGCCGATCAGAACGATCAGGACATGTTTCTGTTTTCCACGCCGGAAGATCCCAAAAATGGGTATTTGGCGCCGCTTGAGGAGGACATCCCGCAAGATGCCATCCCCGTTCCATGCGCCCGCCTTGATTCCCGGGTCGACTGGGAGGAGATCGAGTTTGCGAAGATTGACGTGGAGGGGGCCGAGCAATTGGTTTGGGCCGGCATGCAAGGCTTGCTGGACAATGGCCGCATGAAAACCGTTCTGCTTGAATTCACGCCCGCCCGCTACGATGATCCCAAGGCTTTCCTCGACGCATTGCTGCAACCCGGATTTGCGTTGAGCAAGGTGGACTACAATTTCGGTATCGTCGAGGCTACCGCGTCGCAAATTCTGAATCCATTGGATCCCAGAGAGGATATCATGCTGGTGTTAAGGCGCTGACATGAGGGACGTCGATCCATTTTGTTATTTCTCCTCCCATGCCAGCGCCCTGCGCGGCTATGGTGGTGAAAACCGTTCGCCCGATCCGCAATATTGTTTTCACACGCATTATATCGATGTGCGCCCGGGGATGGCCCGCTATGAGCTGCGTCTGAAAGGCGCCCGTTCGTCACAGGGGCAGCTCACTGTCCGTGTGCATGCGTTAAAGGCCTCCATTGGCGCGAATGCCTCCCTGGTTGCGGGCACACGGCTGGATTTGGTGCTTGACGAGAAGGACGATCTGGTGGCGTCGGTGCGTTTCCATGCCTTGCGCGACGTCACTTACGCCTTTTACGGTTTTTTTTCCGAACACAGCGATCTCGTGGTGGATGATGTCTCTGTCGTTCTGGATGAACCGGAAGGTGAGGAGGACGATTATTTCGAGCCGCCTGTCTCGGCGATGCGGGGCCATGATGGCCCCAGCGAGGTTCGGCCCGCCAATGCCCTGATCCATTACGATGCCCTGGAGAAGGACAGCCCCGTCTCGCAGGATTGCACATGGGGTCAGCTGTCCGGGGTGGGTGGGGATCCGCTGAATGAGACAAGCCTCAGGGCGCATCAGTTATCATGGTGCGAAACTGTCTGCCTGGCGGCGATGCCTGCCTATGGCGCCGTCATTTCCGGCCTCGACGGCTGGGTGATTGGCTCTGTCAGCCCGTTTATGCGGGATCATTTCAACGATGCCCCTTTCAGCATCCGCTTTCTCGACCATTTGCCCGATGGGATCGCTCGAAACGAGTTTGCCGATTTCCTGCTCTGGCCTGAAGGGCCCTCCGATCAGATCAGGGTGGAGGAGCGCTGGGAACAGGTTCGGACATGGCTGGGCCAGCTCAAATTTGGCGGCTTGGCTGCCATAGGGCTGCGCTACCGCCATCTGGACGCGTTGATGAGCAGCACGATCGCGGCAGAGCATCATGGCCTGACCCGCAACGAGATCGGCCAATGGGCCCTTCGCCTGATCGGGAATGGCTTTTCGGTCGCGCCTTTGGCATATGCCGATCAGGAAAATCTTGCGGTTGGCGAGGATCACCAGGCTGCATTTGTGTTGATTGTGCGAAGGCAATGACGATGGCCCCGACCCAGACCGCCGGCCGGATGGACGTGCTTCAGACCGGCCTCAAGACCCAGGCCGCGGTGATCCGTGCCTTGATGCTGCGAGAGCTGCAACAACGCTTCGGGCGTTCCAACATCGGTTATCTCTGGGTTGTCGCGGAACCCATGCTGCTGGCCAGTGTGATCACCTTGCTCAATTCGGTGATCGAGCATGGCCTGGGTGCGGGGATCAGCCCCTTCACATTCACGCTGACGGGTTACAGCATCTACATTATTTTCCGCAACACGTTCAACCGTGCCGAAAGTGCCCTGCATACGTCCGGCGCACTGCTGTATCACCGCATGGTGACACCCTTCGATATTTTGCTGGCAAAATCTCTGGTGGAGACACTGGGTTGCATGTCCGCCTTGGCGATTTTGCAAGGCGTGGGGATCATGGTCGGTGTTGCGGAGCTTCCGGCCCGCCCCATTTATCTTTTCGGCGCCCTGGCGCTGTTCAGCTGGTGGTCTTTCGCCCTTTCGCTGGTGGCGGCGGCCTATGCCTATTCAAGCCCGTTTATCGGGCGGATGACTCACCCGTTTTCCTATTTTTCCCTGCCGGTCAGCGGGGCCTTCATCACCATGAGCATTCTTCCCGCATGGGCGCGCCCCTATCTCGCGCTCAATCCCATGGTGAGCGTTTTCGAGATGGCGCGCTATGGGCAATTCATGCAAGCGCGCGACACCTATGTGGACACCGGTTATGTGGTTGGCTTTGCCGCAGTTGCCTCCTATTGGGGGTTGCTGGCCATTCGCCGGCTGCGCAAGCACATCCATGTCTCTTGAGTTTTATCGCTTCTAACGCGCGGAGAATCCGATCTTGCATGGAATAGCAATCGCCAAGAACAGGGCTGGCAGGGCCCGTTCGAAAGCCAGCATATGGCAACGGATGAAGAGCGCCGCCTTCGACAACCGTTTTTTCATCGGCTTTGTCATTGTGCCGACCTTGATCGTGTCGGCCTATTATGTTTGCTTCGCCTCCGATCAGTATGAATCCAGCGCGGATTATATTGTCCGGCATGCCGAGAACAGTTCGACCAGCGAAGGCATGGGGCAGATTCTCGGCTTTTCGCTGGGCAGCAGCGCTTCCTCGTCAGAGGCCTATGTGGTGCAGCAATATCTTCTGTCGCATGACGCGGTCGATCGCCTGCGCCATGAGGACAATCTGGTGGCCATGTACCGTCGCCCCGGCGTGGACTGGATCAGCCGGATCTGGTCTGCTGCTCCCAAGCCGGAAACTCTGCTCAAATATTACAAAAAGCATGTGACACTGCAGCAGGATGAAACGAGCGGCATCACCCACCTGGAGGTTCACACCTTCCGTCCCGAGGATTCGCGCGAGATCGCCACGAAACTTCTCCAGATGGGGGAAGAACAGATCAACCATATCAACGAGCGGACCTATATCGATCAGGTGGCCAACGCTCAGCGCGAGCTTGACGAGGCCAATCGGCAGTTGACCGAGGTTCAGGCGAAGATGACCAGCTATCGGCGGGGTACTCAGGATATCGATCCTGCCGACAGCGGCAAGGCGCAGGTCAGCATGGTGACGGGCTTGACTGCCAATCTCGTTGCGGCTCGCGCCAAATTGCAGGCCATGACGGGCGTGGTCAGCCCCGCCAGCCCGCAATATGTGGCCATGACCAGGCAGGTTCGCGCGCTTGAGGCGCAGGTCAACGCCCAGGCAGCCGAAATGGCGGGGCCAGGGCATTCTATCGCCAACCGGCTTGGCGATTTCGAGCAATTGCAGGTCAAGCGTGAGCAAATCGCCAAAGTCTATGCGGCGGCAGCGGTGCAGTTGGAGCAGGCAAGGGCCGAAGCCAAGCGCAAGCAGCTTTATCTCATCCGGATCGTGTCACCCAACATGCCGGTGAAGTCCGAATTTCCCAAACGCGGGATCATCGTTCTGGAGGTGTTTGCGTCGCTGTTTTTTGCCTATGCCATCGGATGGCTGCTGTGGGCGGGTGTCAAGGAGCACGCCCTGTAAGAGGCTTGCCGCGCTCAGTCGCCGGATGAAAGGCGGTTGAGCGTGACCAGCTGCATCCCCAGCGATGCCGGGCCGGTGCGGATGGGGGGCATGGTGCTTAAGGTGCTGGCGCATGGTCGGGGAGCGCCGACCTGATCCTGTCAATGCGAGCCCGCCCGGCACCTTGCGCCAGCGCGGGAAGGGGCCGGGGCGATGGCAAGGCGTCGCCAGTGGCTGCCAACCCAGCGAGGGCGGCAGCCACGGACATCATGTGTCGGCCAGGACACCGCGCAAATAGCGGCCATAATCGGATTTACCGAGCCGGTCGATGGCCTGCTCCAGTTGGGCCGCACCGATGAAGCCTTGCCGGAAGGCGATTTCTTCCGGGCTGGCGATCTTGAAGCCCTGCCGCTTTTCCAGAATGCGCACATATTCCGCCGCATCGAGCAGGCTGTCGGGCGTGCCGGTGTCCAGCCAGGCATAGCCTCGGCCCATGATCTCGACCGAGAGCTGGCCGCGCTCCAGATAGGCGCGGTTGACATCAGTGATTTCCAGCTCTCCGCGCGGGCTCGGCCGAAGGTTGGCCGCGATGTCGACGACCTGTGAGTCATAGAAATAAAGCCCGGTGACGGCCCAGTGGGATTTGGGTTGTTCGGGTTTTTCCTCGATCGATACAGCACGCTGCTGATTGTCAAAGGCGACGACGCCATAGCGTTCGGGATCGGTCACATGATAGGCGAAAACGCTTGCGCCGGTTTCCCGTGACGCGGCATTGTGCAGCAACTCTGGCAGGCCGTGGCCATAAAAGATGTTGTCGCCAAGGATCAGCGCCGATGGTTGGCCCGCGATGAAATCGGCACCGATAACATAGGCCTGCGCCAGGCCGTCGGGGCTTGGCTGCTCCTTATAGTCGAACCTCATGCCCCATTGCGAGCCATCCCCCATGAGCGTTTGGAACGCGGGCAGATCGCGAGGCGTGGAGATGATCAGCACATCCCGGATGCCCGCGAGCATGAGCGTGCTCAGCGGATAGTAGATCATCGGCTTGTCATAGACCGACATCAGTTGCTTCGACGTCGCAAGGGTCATCGGATACAGCCGGGTGCCGCTGCCACCGGCGAGAATGATGCCTTTCACGTTCGTGTTCCTTGCTTGCGGTGGTGGGTCAGGCCGCAGCCTCTTGCAGTCGATGCACGACGGTTTTTAGCGAGCTGCGCCATTCCGGAAGTTCGACACCGTGCACCTTGGCCAGCGCATGGCAGTCGAGCCGGGAGTTTGGGGGGCGACGGGCGGGTGTGGGATAAGCCGAGGAGGGAATTCTCTTCACCACGGCAGAAGGGCCGCCACAGGCCGCCGAGAGGACGAAGACCTCTTCGGCGAGATCGGCCCAGGTCGCTTCGCCCTTCGCGGTCATGTGAAACACGCCGCGAAGCATCGGATCATGACTGGAGGCCAGATTCCCGATCACCTTCAGGATGCCATCGGCGATATCGAGCGCGCTGGTGGGATTGCCCAGTTGATCGGACACGACGGAAATCTCGTCGCGATCACCGGCCAACCGGATCATGGTCTTCACGAAATTCCCGCCAAAAGGGCTGTAAACCCAGGCCACGCGCAACACCGCACTGCCTTGCGGATAGACTTCGAGGACAGCCCCTTCGCCTGCCAGCTTCGAGGCGCCATAGACACCCGTCGGGCCTGTGGGGTCCGTCTCGCGGTAAGGCCGATCAAGGTCGCCGGAGAACACATAGTCGGTGGAGATATGGATCAGGGGAATGCCGAGACTGGCAGCGGCCTGCGCTACAGCCCGGGCACCCTGAGCATTAACCTGATGGGCCAGGGCGGCCTCGCCTTCAGCCTTGTCGACGGCGGTGTAGGCAGCGGCCGAAACGATCGCATCGGGGGCCGCGGCTTGGATGGCGCGCGATACGGAAGCGGCATCGGCCAGATCCAATTCCGGGCGGCCAAGTGCGATCATCTCGTGACCGGCAGCGGTTGCCCTTTCCATCAGGCTGGTTACGACCTGCCCGACCTTGCCTGTAACGGCAATCCTCATGCCGAGACCTTCGGAGCGGATGTGGAAAGGCCAAGGCGCTGGCCATCGTATTGCTCACGCAAGGGACGCCACCACCATGCATTGTCGAGATACCAGCGCACTGTTTTTTCGATACCCGTGTCGAAATTTTCTTCTGCGCGCCAACCCAGTTCCGTTTCCAGCTTGGTTGCATCAATCGCGTAGCGTGCATCGTGTCCGGGACGGTCGGTGACGAATGTTATCAAATTTTCGCGGGGTTCCTTGCCGGGAGCCAGCGTGTCGAGCACGGCGCAAATGCGACGCACGACGTCGATGTTCCGGCGCTCGTTACGGCCGCCGACATTGTAGGTCTCGCCGATGCGCCCCTTTTCAATGATAACATCGAGCGCGCGCGCGTGATCCTCCACGAAGAGCCAGTCGCGCACATTCTCCCCCGTGCCATAGACGGGCAGGGGACGCTCATCGAGGGCATTGAGAATGATCAGGGGGATCAACTTCTCCGGGAAGTGATAGGGACCATAGTTGTTCGAGCAATTCGAGACCACAACCGGCAAGTCATAGGTTCGCTGCCATGCCTTGGCCAGGTGGTCGGAAGCGGCCTTCGACGCGGAATAGGGCGAGCTGGGATCGTAAGATGTTGTTTCTTCAAAGAGCCCGTCGTCGTCCAGGGAGCCGTAGACCTCGTCGGTCGAGACATGGAGAAAGCGGAAATCCGCCTTGCTCACGGCATCCAGGCCGTTCCAGTATCCCCGCGCCGCTTCCAGCAGGGTGAAGGTGCCCACGACATTGGTCTGGATAAAATCGGCAGCGCCGGTGATCGAGCGATCGACGTGGCTTTCCGCCGCCAGATGCATGATGCGATCGGGATGAAATTGCGCCAAGGCCGCGTCCATGGCAGCCCTGTCGCAGACATTGGCCTTCAGAAAGCGATAGGTTGGCTGATCTTCGACGTCGCGCAGGGAAGCCAGGCAGCCAGCATAGGTCAGCGCATCGATGTTGAGAACATCATAGCCCTTCTCGAGAACGAGATGGCGAACGAGGGCGGAGCCGATGAAGCCGGCGCCGCCGGTAACGATGACACGCATGGATGAGGTCCTCAGGCGAGCGGCATCAGCGGACGGCCGTCATAAGGGAAGGGGCTGTCGAGGCTGGAGAGCGGCGGCTGTACGAGATCTTTGGCCGACAGCTCCGGGACGATGCCGTCGGGGATGGGCCAGGCGATGGCGATCGCAGGGTCGTCCCAGCGGATGCCACCGTCATGTTCGGGCGCGTATGTGTCGGAGCATTTGTAGCTCACCTCGCAGTCTGGCTCCAGGGTTACAAAACCATGAGCGAAACCGATCGGGATGAAAAGTTGATGCCCGTTCTCGGCGGACAGTTCGGCGCCCACCCACTGGCCCCAGGTCGGGGAGCCTTTGCGCACATCGACCGCCACATCGTAAATCCGCCCCCGGATGCAGCGCACGAGCTTGTCCTGCCCGCGAGGAGGAGACTGAAAATGAAGGCCGCGCAAGGTAAAGGCCGGCGCCGAAAGCGAATGATTGTCCTGAACGAAGCGGCAGGTCACTCCCAAAGCGGCAAAGACCGGTTCCGAATAGACTTCGGTAAACCAGCCTCGCGCATCGCCATGCCGGCGTGGAGCGATCAGTTTAACAGGAGAGTCGCTGAGGTTCATACAATCGCCGCTCGTCTTGCCGATAGCGCATCCTCTGAGATGAGTCCGTCTGTGTGTCAAGAACCTGTCACGGCAGCCGGGAAAAATAAATTATTCTTAATTTATCAATTAAATATAATGAAAAAAATGGGGGAGTGACCTATATTTCATATGGCGTGCTCCATTTGATGAATTTCATCGCCCTATCGAAGTCGCTTTATCATTGTATCCCATCTCTGTTTGAGATCGTCACGAACCCCTTCCTGTCCCCGGTCGGGTAAAACGAATTCGATATGGGTCGAGGCCTTTTCCTGTTCCAGTTTCTCGCGCTGCAATGCTTGAACGGTTTCCGCGAGTTGCAGGTTCAGCGATGTCGCGTCACGCTCCAGGGCCTCCACTTTGCCGGATGCGACGGCGGCACTGGCTTCCGCCTGCCGCAGATCGGCCGCGAGCGTGGCACAATGGGCATGGGCTTGTGCAGCCTTGGCGCGTTCCTGCTCCGTGGCAAGGGTTGCCTGCTCCAGCTTCTCCAGCAGTCCGGCTTCCGTTCTTAACCACTGTTGCCGCAAGGCCGATACATCGTCTGCGATCTGGGTAAGGCGGGATTGCAATGCCGCTTTGTCCGTCACCTCACGGTGAAGTTCGATGTCCAGAATCGAGTTCTGCTCCAGCGCCCGGGCCAAGTCGCGCTGCAGAACCTCGACAGTCTTCGCTTGAAGCTGCTCCTGTTCCAGCTCTTCTTCCAGCAATTGGGCCTGCCGCTTTGCCTGTTGAGCGTCCGCCCTTTCCTGCTGCAAGGCCACCTCGCTGTCCTGGAGGTGTTCGTGGAGCTGGGCGATCTGTTCATCGGCGGATTGACGCAGTGCTGCGTGCTCATGGATCATGGCCTGATGATCGGCTTTCTGGCGGGCAATCGTCGCGGCAAAGATATCGATGTGGCCATGGGCGGATCCGGCAACATGCTCATAATGAACAAGTGCATCGTGAAAATCCGCAAGTTCACGATCCACTGTTTGATGCACGATGGCATCATCGATGCCTGGAATGCCTTTTGCAAAGAGCGACCGGACCATTGTCAGGACGCGGCCAATATCGCGCACCAGCATGCATGGTGCGGAATAGGCCTCTCTGTGATCTGCCAGATCTATGTTCAATGCCGCGCGGTTGCAGATGTCCCGCGATATTGTGTCCATATCATCCGCGGATTTTTTCTTAGCAAGATCCACAATGACATCGAAATCACCTTCATGCTTGATGTATAGGTAAATGTGCAAAGCAAGAAAGGCGATCAGCAATGTGTCGTGATTGTCTCCAAAACTGTCAAATCCGATGTCATTGTCGCGTATGAATTTGTGAATCATCAAGGTGAAGGGTGCGGAGAATTCGCTTCCCGCAGAGAGGGCGATGGTGTTGAAAAAATATCCATTCCCGTTGAAATTTTGATTTGAATAAGACAGCCATTGATTGAGTAGATTTCTTTTGAGAAGTATCTGTGTGCCGCCCAGGGCTTCCCTGATCAACTTCACCCGTGCCAGGCTGCGGGTGCATGACATGACCGGTATTTTTCCATTGCTTCTGGCCAAATCAGCCAACGATACCAGATATGCTTTCGTTCTGGCGACTCTGTATTCGTCATCGTCAGAACTGAGAAAGAATTCCGTGTAGGCCATATCTGCATCGAAGCCAGCAACCCCTTCTCCGCTTTGCAGAAGAGGGCTGAATTCCGAAAAATAGGGCGCGCCCGCCGGATGGTGAGAGTTCCAGTCGGACGGCGATTGCATGATGCTCTTGAAATCTATGGTGGAGAGGCTTTCATTGAATATTTCATAATAGCAATAGCAATTTGGATTGTTGCGGAACTTTGACCACAGCCATGTGCTTCCCGTGCGAAACGATGAGTGGATGAAAATGGGCTGAAATGTTCTCTCGCACGTATTTTTTTCTTTCATGGAAAAGCTCGTTTCCTCTCCGGTACCTTTATGATCCCTTGGGATCGCGAGAAACATACATGGAATTGACATGGAATGAAATAGGGGGTCTCCCTCCGCTCTCGGGATTGGCCTCCGCAGCCTTGTCTGAGTGCTCGCGGTGTTCCGGGGCGGCGGCAGTGTTTAATCGGCAATGGCGGAGGTCTGTCGAAACGTGGTTTCGGTCTGGTGCGGATGTGTCCATCTGGCATGCCGCCCGCCATGTCATGCAAGGGGGGGCTCCCCACCATTTAGATGGAGTAACGGTCCCGGTGCTGGCGAGCTAACCCTGATGCAGGGTTGGCGGCCTCCCGGTAGGATGGTTGAACGGCGTCAGCGGTGAGGCTGCGCCAAGCATCTTGGGAGACCGCCATG
>Ga0116227_10011410_pt1 | contig 14940 bp, 11 predicted proteins | sample S1TSphgellanicum_FD_89693 | JGI IMG/M metagenome (GOLD analysis project Ga0116227, IMG submission 89693) | Host-associated microbial communities from peat moss isolated from Minnesota, USA - S1T2_Fb - Sphagnum magellanicum MG | ecosystem: Host-associated > Plants > Peat moss > Unclassified... | reverse complement strand
GGGCCGCTCCAGCCGCCCAATAAATTGCCGGAATGGTAAGCTACAAAGCAAATAGCCGTTGCCGCAATTATAGTTAATAGCAACAGGTAGCGACGGCCAACACGATAAAGTATAAACGCGTAAACAATATTAGCAACGTACTCCCAAAATAATGACCACGATGGTGCATTGAAGCTGAACAGGTTAAAAGAGCGGTCGGCTATTACAGGGAAAGGTATAAGTAGTACCGAGCACAAAAATGTTAATATGATTTTGCCGGTACTGTACAATTCGGGATGGCCGCCAAATGGATCGAACAAGAACGCCAACAAACCTAATATTGATCCTAAGATAACCAGTGGATGCAGCCTGATGATTCTTGCTTTGAAAAATTCGAGAATACCCATTCTGGCAATACGATCATCATAAGCGTATCCGATAACAAATCCCGAAAGGCAGAAAAAGAAATCGACGGCTAAAAAACCGTGTCCGATAAAGTTCTTATCGGGAGTGTAAACCCATTCCATAAAATGAAACGTTACAACGGATATAGCGGCAATGCCTCTTAACCCATCCAGGATTTCGAAATGCTGTTTTGTTTGCTGTATCGGTATGTTGGAATTGTTGGCATCCATTTAAAATATATCTATCAGGTTGTATTCGTCATCAATCTTCTGACTTGTTTTGCCAAGTTATCGGAAATTAATAATCCAGCCAAATTTATAGGTGCAACGGGTATTTAAGCAGAGGCCATTTTCTCGACGAAACCATTACCTACGCTTTTGTAAGTGCCTCATCCGTAGAGTCAACAAAATTTACCAATTTGCCTTTGTTGCTTTCAAATATAAAGTCGTGCAAACTACTGCTATTAAATAAAGTAAAATCTCCCGTTATGCTTAGCCTGATACGGAAATTGGAGCATTTTTGTAATATCTCGCCGGCGAGGCCACTTTTAAGATCAAAAAAGGATGGATTTAATTGTTCGGCTTTGAGAATAATTAGATCGAAGCCTTGGTAATATAGATCTGCTAATAGTTGCGCACCATCTTCGGCAGTTTGAATCAATATATGGTTTGATAACACCTCGGCAATTTGGAGGTTGTTTTTAGTGTGAGTAGTAATTTGCATGATAAAAATAGGTATGCCACTTATTGGCATTGAAAGCAAAGCTACACGATAATTTTATTAAATAAATGTAACTGCCGGTTAGTATAATACCTTTAAGCAAGCTAAATGCTGATGTAAAGTTCATTAGCCACTAACATTCTCCTAACGTTACGCGGTTAGCTTTAACCCTATGAAAAAGCTGCTATTGTTCTTGATTTTTATTGCCTGCACAGTATTGTGTTTTGCACAGGATACCACACAGCGTGTTGTACCCAACAGAAAAAATAGTGCTGTGCAACAGCAAAAACCCTATGTTATTCTTATATCCGCTGATGGTTTTAGGTATGATTACGCCGAAAAGTATGAAGCCCAACATTTGCTAACATTTGCAAAGCAAGGCGTCAGGTCATCTTCAATGATACCGGTACTTCCTTCATCCACTTATCCAAACCATTATGCCATGGCAACGGGTTTGTATCCGGCACATAACGGTATAGTTCAAAATATTTTTTATGATCGCAAACTGAAAAGATACTATGATTCGGGCGAAAAAGCAGAAACTGAAAACCCTGTTTGGTATGGCGGTACACCGCTGTGGGTATTGGCCGAGCAACAACATATGCTTGCCGCTAATTTTTATTGGGTAGGTTCAAACACACCGATCAAAGGCATTTATTCTACTTACTATTACCCACATAACGAAAAGATATCTATTCATGACCGGATCCAAGACGTGGTGAACTGGTTAAATTTACCAGCCGATAAGCGGCCGCATCTCATTACTTTTTATTTACCACCTGTTGATGATGCAGGGCACGAGTTTGGGCCTAATTCACAACAGGTTATTGATGCTGTTCATAACGTTGATTCTACAGTTTACGAATTGGTTAAAGCGGTAAAAAGTACTAAGATTAATGTTAATTTTATTTTCGTGTCAGACCATGGTATGGGCGAGCCGGATACCAAACACCCGCTGCCTACACCAGCTGCACTGGATACTTCTAAATTTATTATATCTGGTGATAGGATGGTTGTTGAGTTGATTGCTAAGCATCCGGCCGATATACAAAATACCTACCAGGCACTGAAAAAAGAGAATGGCGATTATGATGTATATCTTCGCGATAATATGCCTGAGCATTTGCACCGCTCAAAAAGCGATGATAAGTACGATAGGATAGGCGACATTATATTACTACCGCATTGGCCTAAACTGTTTAACATCTATAGCCGAAAACTCGATATTGGGCAACACGGCTATGACCCCGCAGTGGTAAAAGATGTTCATGCTATCTTTTTTGCGTGGGGGCCGCAATTTAAGCAGCATATGCAGATAGAGCAATTTCCGAATGTGGATATTTACCCCTTGGTAACCGAACTGCTGGGTTTGAAATACACTGAGAAAATTGACGGTACTACCGCAGTGGCAAAAAAAGTATTGGTTAAATACAATTGATTTTGAATAGACTCCGGCTATTAAGCTGGGGTGTTAACAAAGCTTCAGCATAAAACAATCGGCAAAACGAAGCGTTATTTGCAGGTATGAGATGCAGTTGTTTGGGGATTGGGCTGGCTACGCTGTTACTGATGGTGATTACTAGCTGTGGTTTAGTGAGGCAAATGGGTGAAAACCCGAAAGGCGACGAACTTGCCCGGCTGGATACTTTGCCCAATTATAAAAACGGTAGTTTCGAAAATTTGGCTGAGCGTGCCGATTCGACAGTTAAGCATTGGGTTTTTCTGCGCAGCCACCCTGAAACCATCAGGCCATCGCGCGCATTGCCATGGGTTAAAACTGATTTGAAGGCATTGGCAGCTCCAGCTCCAACTATTGTTTGGTTTGGGCATTCATCAATGCTTATTAAAACCAGTCAGGGCAATATCCTCATCGATCCGGTTTTTAGTAACCATGCGGGCCCGGTACCTGGATTGATGACGGCTTTCCCGGGTACTAAGCATTATCATGCCGAGGATATGCCACAGATAGATGTGCTGATCATTTCGCATGACCATTATGATCACCTCGATTATCGCACCCTGAAAAAATTAAAAAGCAAGATCAAGATGGCGGTGGTGCCAATGGGCATAGGATCGGACCTGGTGTATTGGGGATTTGATCGTAAAAAGATCATCGAACTGAATTGGAACAGATCTGCTATATTGCCCGGCGGCCTTAAAATTACCGCTACCCCGGCACAACACCGCAGCAATCGTTCATATAGTTCAGAAAATAAAACACTCTGGGCTTCTTTCGTGATACAAACAGAGCATTACAGATTATTTTACAGTGGTGATAGTGGTTATGGGCCGCATTTTAAAAAAATAGGCCAGCAATATGGTCCATTTGATCTGGCGTTGCTGGAATGTGGGCAATACAGTCCGAATTGGCCGTGGACACATTTGTGGCTTGGGCAAGCCGCTCAAGCCGCTGTTGATTTGCAAGCTCGTTTGCTACAACCTATTCACTGGGCCAAGTTTGAAGAGGCTAATCATCCCTGGAATGAACCTATAGAAAAACTATTGCCTGCTGCCGAAAAGTTAGGTGTGCAATTAAATGTTCCGCGTATTGGGGAGCCTTATACTTTGGGCGATGCGCCAAAGAAAGCAGTTTGGTGGGATTTTGAATAAATTATTTAAGCACCTGATATAAACCCGGTGTTATCCGTAATTTTGTAATTATGAAACACGAAGATGTGGTTACCGCTCTTAAAATTATTGCAGAAACAGGTATTGCTACCGGTATAAGCAAAGACGATTTGCAAAGCCTGAAACAGTATAACCTGATTGACGAAGATAAAAGCGATAAAACAATAAAATACACCTCTTTTTTGTTAACCAAAAAAGGACGGGTAATGCTGAAGGCCAATACGAAAGATAAGCCTGCTTAACTTTTTTTAACAAAACCACCTCAAACCGATAACGGAATAATTCACTATTTTTGCATTGTGAAAAAAGTACACCTGTTAATTCTTAAAGCTTTTATAAGGCCCTTTGTTGTTACCTTTTTCATTGTAATGTTTGTGTTGCTGATGTTGTTTTTGTGGAAGTACATCGACGACCTGATAGGCAAGGGCTTTGAGTGGTACACCATACTTGATCTGATGATGTACGCGTCAGCTACCAACGTTGCCATGGCACTGCCGCTCTCGGTATTGTTATCCTCCATCATGACGTATGGTACCCTTGGCGAAAACTATGAGCTTGTAGCCATCAAATCTGCAGGTATTTCATTAGGGAGGGCATTATACCCCATGATCATTGTCGTGGTTTTTTTGAGTATCGGGGCATTTATCTTTTCGGATTATATGCTGCCGGTTGCCAATCTAAAATTTTATTCCCTTTTGTATGATGCACGTAAGCAAAAATCTGCTTCGTTAGTAAAAGAGGGTGTTTTTAATAGTAGTTTCCCGGGCTATTCCATCAGGGTTAACAAAAAAGAGCAGGATGCGGACGGCCAGTTACTACGTGGCATTTTAATTTATGAAAAGCCTTTAAATGGAGGGAGTAACAATATTATTTTTGCGAACCAGGGCCGTATGTACCGCTCACGTGATAATAAGTTTTTGATACTGAAACTTAAAGACGGTATCCGCTATAACGAGGATGCCGGTAATAGTGGCTATAATGCAAGGCAAACCTTTACCAGGATGCGCTTTACAGAAACGATTACCAAGATGGATCTTTCGGGATTTGGATTTCAGCGCACACCACAAAAGGATTTTAGCAGTAACTTTTTGATGTTGAGTTCAAGACAACTAACTTATTCGTACGATTCGGTGGCTAAAAATGTAAATCGGGATCAGAAGGAAAATTTGCCGCTGATGAAGGCTTACATCAAATACCTGGTTATACCGCACAAGCCTTTTCCAACAATTATCCCAACTATTAAAAAGGACGGTTTGCTGGCCACAGTTGAAAGCAACTATGATAAAAAGTTAGCCATATTAAACAATGCCATGGGCGAAATACGATCTATCAAAGATGTTGTAAAGCCCCGCATTGATACTTATAACGCCAACCAGAATAATTTAAGACGTTACCTGGTAGAGTATCAAAAAAAATTCACCTTATCTGCGGCTTGTTTGGTACTGTTTTTAATTGGCGCACCGTTAGGTGCCATTATTCGGAAAGGGGGGCTGGGCCTGCCGGTTGTTATCTCAGTTATCTTCTTTTTGATCTATTATATCATCGCCACCATTGGCGAAAAATCGGCTAAAGATGGCAGCGTATCGCCATTTTTTGGTACCTGGATAGCCATTATCGTTTTAACGCCCATTGGTTTATTTTTATCCTATAAAGCCGCTAACGACTCCGTATTATTTGATGTGGAGGTTTATAAACGCTTTTTTATGAATCTGTTTAAGAAAAAGGAAGCCGGCGACCTACCATCAAATTGATTTTACAATACACCGACCACTAAATTTACTTTGTTGATTAACTTTGTGCCCATGTGGTACGTATAGTATTTAAATGATGATGCTATAATTCCACATTATTTATACCCAAACGTATGTTAAATACTATAACAGAAGCAATTGAAGATATAAAGGCCGGTAAAATAATCATTGTTGTTGATGATGATGACCGCGAGAACGAAGGTGATTTTTTAACCGCCGCCCGCCACGCCACGCCGGAAGCTATAAATTTTATGGCCAAATACGGTCGCGGATTGATCTGCGCTCCTATTACTGCAACCCGCGCTAAAGAATTGGAATTAGGCCAAATGGTAAGCCATAATACCACATCGCACGAAACTAACTTTACCGTATCGGTTGATCTGATCGAAGGTTGCACAACCGGGATATCGGCTACCGATCGTTCTAAAACTACCCTGGCATTGATCGATCCGGCTACCAAGCCTGAAGATTTGGGACGCCCGGGACATATTTTTCCTTTGATAGCCAAGGATGGTGGTGTATTACGCCGTGCAGGGCATACCGAAGCTGCTGTTGATTTAGCCGCTATGGCAGGTTTAGAGCCTGCGGGTTTAATATGCGAGATTATGAAGGATGATGGCGAAATGGCCCGCTTGCCTGATCTGCTTGAAATGGCGAAGGAATTTAACATGAAGATAGTTTCTGTTAAAGATCTGATCGCTTACCGCATGGCTAACGAAACTATGATTCGTAAAGAGGTATCAGTAAAACTACCTACAGAGTGGGGCGTGTTTGATATGGTTGCTTATACTCAATTAGATACCAACGAAAACCATTTAGCTTTGGTAAAAGGTACCTGGGAGCCTGGCGAACCCGTTTTGGTAAGGGTGCACAGCTCATGTGTTACCGGCGATATCTTCGGCTCTTGCCGATGCGATTGCGGTCCGCAACTTCACAAAGCGATGGAGATGATTGATAAAGAAGGTAAAGGCGCTATCATTTATATGAACCAGGAAGGCCGTGGTATTGGTTTGGTAAATAAACTGAAAGCTTATAGCTTACAAGAGAACGGTTTTGATACGGTGGATGCTAACTTAGAGCTTGGCTTTAAAATGGATCAGCGTGATTATGGTATTGGCGCACAGATCATCCGTAGTTTAAACATTACTAAAATGCGTTTGATGACCAATAATCCTAAAAAACGTGCCGGCCTGATAGGTTACGGTTTAGAGGTGGTTGAAAATGTACCTATGGAAATTAAACCCAACCCACATAATGTAGCTTATCTTGAAACTAAGCGCGATAAAATGGGACACGTTATTTTGCAGCAGCATTAAATTATTCGTCGTTTTTATCGTCCAGAATTGCTGGGTTACTTGATGTTGGTAGTTCATCCTGTTTTCTTGCGGGAGATGTTTTTTTGCGGAATATACTTCTGAAAAACTCGCCGAAGGTATCAAAATCACGTCGGTAAACTAAACCCAATCCGTTTACATATTGAACGTTTAGTTGCTGAGTACCCAGCGTTGGGGCCGAATTATTCAACACCCTGTATGAATAAGTGGCCTGCAAGCTGCCATCCTGCTTTATTAAATATTGCATGCCAAAATCTTTGGTCAGATCGGCATAGTTTGAATTGAATAAAGATTGGTTGCTGTAGCCTAAGTTTTCGGATGTTGCAAGTGGGTTATAAACACTATAGCTTATCAGTAACCTGTCGCTAAAAAAGTGTGCATATGCGCTGGCATCTGTAGCAGACCGGAAATTGAAATCAAAGTACTTAAGATTTGATTGTGCTATAAACGTATTGATCTTATTGAATACAAACTCACTTGCCGCCGATGTTGCAGTTTGATTTACTACGTTGCTTGATCCGGACGAAAACCTGCGCTGTACAATTAAACTTACAGCCTGTAAACTGCTATTGGTTGGGTCGTTTAAATAAGTGCCTAGTTCATCTTTAATTGATGGCTCGGTAGGGAAGTTAAAATCAAAATCAAACTGTGGCGCGGCCAGTGTTTTAGATAGTTTTAGTACAGCCTGTACCAAAGCTTGCTGGTGCCCTTTGGGTGATTGTACACCTGCCGCGGTATATAAATCGGCAATATCTGTCCGCACTTCGTATATAGCGTTTAAATTGATCTCGGCATTGGCAGGGTTGCCCGTCCAGCGGATAGTTCCACCCTGGTTCACAGTAAAGTTTTTGGTAATAAAATTCTTAGCTGTAAACTCAAACTTTCCGGTTGATATCAAAAAGTCGCCGTACATATCAAAATCGCCTGCGCTGCTTATTTTGAGTTTTAAACCATCGGCTGTACCGCTACCGGTAAGCAAGCCGTAATCAGTGTAAATTTTAACCGTAGTCTTTTCATCTGCCGATAGATCAAAATTTAGAGTTACCCCCTTAAACTGGTTTTCCCTTTTTACAAATTGTGCAGTATCTTTTGAGCTCACAAAATGTATAAACTCATATTCAGCGGCTTTACTTGATGTGTTAAGCGGTATGTTAAATATTGTTCCGGCTTCGGTTTTAGCCTTAATGTCTATCTGCATATTATCAATAGGGCCAACAAAACTAAAATCGCCAGTACCAAAGGCTGTACCATAATAAAGTCGGTTATCCCTAAAGGTAGTTTTAAGCGCTAAAAGATTTTCGGCTTTAAGCGTAACATCAAGTTCTGGGTTTGATATATCGGTAAGGTCAACGGTGCCGTTAGCAGTGCCTTTGCCGCCATAGTTATCACGTAATACCAAATCTTTAATGTTTACTACGCTGTTTTCTACAGTAACCTTATCATTAATTACATAAGGCGTTTTTAAATAATTAACAGTTACCCCTGTATTCACAAAAGTAAGGCTACCATTTAACATAGGTTTTGATAAGGTACCGGTTAGCTTAATATCCGATGATAAACTTCCTTTCAGATCAGATACCAGGCTATTCACAAACGGATCCAGAATAATGGCCTCCGTTTGGTTCATCTTTAGGTTAAAGTCAAGGCTGTTATCGGTAGCGGCAAGGTTATAGTTACCTGTAGCTTTTAACGTTTGCAAACCATGGTTCATGATGTTGAGATCAGTATTTAATAGTTTGCTTTCGTTATCAAGTTTGGTTAAAAACTTCACATCACCAATTACCGTTTTGTTAAACATGAGCGAGTCAATCTTCACATCCGAATCAAAACCGGGCTTGGTGGTTAGGGTAGATAGTTTCACATCGCCGTTAAGGGAGCCTTTGAGCATAATGCCCCATGGCTTACTCAACTGGTTCAATGTAGACATTTTAAACTTGTTGAAGTTTACGTTCAGAATATCCTTCGGATCGGGAGAAATAAAACCGTCTATTTTTACTTTTTGCGATTCGTTAGAAATACCAAAACCGATGATCTGGGTGCGGCCACCGTTAAAGAATTTGAAACTTACCTGGTCTTCAAGCTTCCATACTTTGCGCTCCAATATAATGTCGGACGGTAAGAGTTTCAATTGCGCCGTAGTGTCTTTACTAAACTCAACCAATCCATATAAATCGAGCTGATTGGTGGCATTTTTATCAGATAACTTAACGTTGAAGTTCAGACTGTCCCTTTTCAAAAAGTTGGTTATGTTAATGTCTTTAACAAACAAACTGTCCGTCAGGTCAACTTTTTTGAGGGATATGTTGAGATTCAGCATATCATCGCTGGTGCTTTCGTCTAAGATCAAGTCCCTGAAAACAATGTTATCAAATTTAAAGGTTTTAATACCCCCTGTAAGTATAGCCGTTTTCTCTGACGAGTTAAAGATTCCTGTAAAGGTAGCTGTATCCAGTAATTTAAGCTTAGGTACAAATAGGGTACTTATGGCGTCTAGGTTTTTAACTTTTAGGTTAAAATCGAAAGTTTGAGGTTTGTATTGCGGCGATTCAAATTTGAGAGACGGGATATATTTTTTGGCAATAGCTCTAAAATAATTAGGAAGCGTTGCCAGGTCATAATTACCTTTTAAGCGCCCTTCGGCAACGTCGGATTTGAGTACCAACTGGCGTGTGTTACCTGTACCCTCGGCAGCAAAGTAAATTGAATCCACCTGGATCTTTTGACCGGCCTTGTCAATTTTTATGCCTTGCAAAAGGATGCTGCCAACAATATTGTTAATGTTATTGCCAGTAAAATTGCTCTTTATTTTAGTATCAATGGTAACCGTATCCTGGTATAGTTTCAACTGGTTTAAACGGGCGCCCTTCACCTCAGCTGTGAAATTGAAATTAGGCAAAGCTTCGTTTAGGTTTACATCACCCGCAAAATTGAGGTTGATGTTATGGTCGTTAATAAAAACCTTACCATCAAATTTCTTTTTCAGGAAGGTACCGTTCACAGCAATGTTATTGTAACGGTAGCCTTTAAAATCGAAGTAAGTGAGCTTAGCATCCAATTGCTCGGTGAGCTGTTTAACATCGGTTCCGCGACCCTTAACATTGGCTGTTAACGTAGTTCGGCCGAGGATATCCTGGTCTAAAAGTTCGCCTAAATTAAAATCGTACGTGTTGATTTTACCGGTATAGCTTGGTATGTTAGCCTTATCTATTTTTAAGTTAATATCCGATGTAAACCTACCCAGCTTGGTTTTAAACTCGCCATAAGCAATAAAATCATTCTGAAAACCGGTGAATTGACCCTTGAAGTTAACGTTTCCAAACTTAGCAATGATAGCCGGAACCTGCCTGTTTTTTACGCCGGTGAAGCGGCTGTATAGTAAATCAATATCTTTTTTGTTGGTTGCTATCTGATCAAATTTTAATTCGAGGAAAGTTTTATCCCAATTAGGAAGCCCTTTTAAGCTGAAATCACCTTTAATATAAGTTGCTTGTCCGGTAGTAATGGTAAGGTCTTTCGCCTTCAGGTTATTAACCAAACCTTTAATGTGGCCGTTAACACCCAGATCAAAAAAAGTATGGGTTAAACTACTTGTAAAATAAGCAATATCTAAAGATGAGATCTGCGAATCTTTAAAATCGGCATCCATAGCAACGCTGTTCTCAAAATCGCTAAAGGCATCAAAAGAGCTAAAGCGCATCTTAAAATAATCTTTAAAATTGGAACGGTTGGTTTGGATGAAGAGTTTGGTGAGAACGATCTGATCGGTATCAACTACTGCGTTGGCTACAAAATGCTTAATGTTAAGCCCGCTTTTTTCGCGTAAAGTCAGATCGTGAATATTAGCTTTAAAAAGATGTTTCTTCAGATCAATCTCAGTTAAAGTTGTACTTAGGTTTCGTATATCAATATCGTTAAAGTTTACCTGCTGGCTGGTTTCTTCCTTGCTTAAATAATTTTTATAACGGAAGTGAAAATTGTTAATGGCCAGCTTTTCGAAATCGATTGTCCAGGGTTTACCCTTTACTTTTACAGTATCTTTTGACTTAAAATGATCGATAATGAAGGAAAGGTTGGAGGTGCTGTCTGTCAGTTTTTTGAGATAAAATGAGCCGTTATCTAACTGAATGATTTTAAAATCGAGTACTTTTTGTTTAATACTGCTGAATACATGGAAGTTAGCCAGTTCAACAGTGAGCTTTGGTGTGCTCAGGATGGTGTCTTTCTGCCTGTCTAAAACATAAAAACCTTTAAGTTCAACGCCGCTAAAGGGTTTTATCCATAGGCTTTTGATAGATACTGTTGTACCCAGTTCTTTAGAGAGTATATGGGTAGCCTTTTTAGCCACCCATGTTTGAACCGGTTTAAAACGTAACGCCAATAAACTCCCGCCTATAATTAATATGAGCACAAGCAATATCCATAACGTTATTTTGAGTACTTTTTTAATAACTTTGCGGCGTTAAATTTTATATAGTGCCTGTAATATTAGGAATAGAATCTTCGTGTGATGATACCTCGGCCGCGGTTAGTGTTGATGGGGTGATCATGAGCAATGTTGTTGCAAATCAATCCATCCATGCGGCTTATGGCGGCGTTGTGCCCGAACTGGCTTCACGCGTACATCAGCAAAATATTATTCCGGCAGTACAGCAGGCTCTAATTAACGCAAAAGTAAGCAAAAATGATATTGATGCGGTAGCTTTTACACGCGGACCCGGACTTTTAGGTTCACTTTTAGTGGGAGTATCATTTGCCAAGGCATTCGCACTGGCGCAAAATTTACCGCTGATAGAAGTTAATCATATGCAGGCGCACGTACTGGCACATTTTATTGATGAGCCTAAGCCTAAATTTCCGTTTATGTGTTTAACCGTAAGTGGTGGACACACGCAAATTATTTTAGTTAAAGATTATTTTGACATGGAAATTATCGGCCAAACGATGGACGATGCCGCCGGTGAGGCCATGGATAAAACGAGTAAGATATTAGGATTGCCTTATCCGGGTGGACCGTTAATTGATAAACACGCCCGCTTAGGTGATCGGGAAGCATTTAAATTTCCGGAGCCTAACATTCCCAATTACGATTTTAGCTTTAGCGGATTGAAGACTTCTATACTTTATTTTATCCGTGACAACGTAGCTGCTAATCCTGATTTTTTGACTAATAGAATGGACGATATTTGCGCTTCGGTTGAGTATCGTATCGTAACTATCCTATTAAACAAATTAAAGAAAGCTGCTTTGGCCTACGGGATAAAGGATATTGCTTTAGCAGGAGGAGTATCTGCTAATACAGGTTTACGACAAGGCTTAACCGAGTTATGCCAAAAAATGAACTGGAACTGTTTTATACCCCAGTTTCAATATTGTACAGATAATGCCGGAATGATTGCTATTGCCGGGCATTATAAGTATCTGAATAATGATTTTGTTGGGCAAAACGTTGCGCCTTTAGCGCGGATGCCTTTTAATTAATATAGCTTATGCCTTTTGCTTCGATTGTTTTTTGGGCCGTTTTTGTAGTGCCATTGGTGATATTTTTAGTGTGGTTAATGCGCCAGGACAAAAAGAAAGGCATCACAGGTTTGGTAGTACTCGGCATATTGATTGTTGTGGCCGTTGTATATATGTACCTGATGACGAAAGGCCAATAGCTTATCTGCGTTCGTGTTCTGCAAAAGTTAACACATAGCCATTATTATCTTTTATCGAAAATTCGTTGGCGCCATAAAAGGTTTTCTCGAGGCTTGCCAGTACGGTTACTTTATCTTTGATATTGTCGAAGAAAGTTTGAATCTCTTTTACATCAATATAAAGCAGGAGCGAGCCACCATTGGTCCGGCTGATATCCGGTAATGTATCGCCCAAACTTTCGAATGTTTGGAACATGAAGGTTACGTTGCCGTTCACAATCATGGCCCATACGTAATCGGGGCCATCTTCGGGTACGCTCATCGTTAGCGTAAAGCCTAATATTTTGTAGAATTCTATTGTTTCGGTAATGTTGCGGGTGAAGATGTTTGGCGATATTGATTCCATTTTGATTAAGGTTAATTGCTAATAAAATTAGTAATTAAATATAACTTTGCAACAAAAAATAAAATATTACTGCTGCCAAAGCATTTGTTTAGACAGGGATAAATGATACCTTGTACCAAAACATTATCGCTTTTTATGGTAGAAAGTATAGATCAAGTTTCGCCCCCTGCTACCTGGCCCTGGTGGCGCAAAATTATATTCAGGTTCTTTTTTATTTATCTTGTTTTTCAAACCCTACCATGGTTACATTTGAATGATATCCCTGGAGTAGGTTTTATCGCCAGGCTTTATGGCAAGGTAATAAGCTGGGCGGTGCATTTGGCGAACGATAAAGTATTCCACGTACGGCCCGTTTTAGTTGAACCTAATGGCAGCGGCGATACCTCATACTGTTGGGCGGAACTATGGCTTTGTCTAAGCATAGCTGTAATTGGTTGTATAATTTGGTCGGTTTTGGATAGGAAGCGCGATAATTATACTAAATTAAACTATTGGCTTTGCCTGATTGCCCGTTATTACCTGGTTATTGTAGCCTTTGCTTATGGCATTATCAAAATATTTTGCTGGCAAATGGTTTTCCCGAGCCTGCACCAGTTGGCTACGCCACTTGGCGATTTATTGCCCATGCGTTTATCGTGGTTATTTATAGGGTATTCATCACCTTACCAGATATTTTCGGGTGTGATGGAGGTGTTTGCAGGTTCGTTGTTACTTTACCGGCGTACCGCTACTTTGGGCGCTTTTGTAGCAACGGGAGTTTTCATCAATGTAATGATGCTCAATTTATGCTATGATATCCCTGTAAAGATATTTTCGATGCAGTTGGTATTTGTAAGTCTGTTTTTGCTGGCGAACGAGAGTAAGCGGTTGATCTGCTTTTTTATCCTGAACAGGCCTGCCGATACCTGTAGTATTTACCATTTTAATTACTCCAAAAAATGGATGAAAGTTACCCGGTATATACTGAAAAGTGTTTTGATATTATTGATTGTTGTAATTCCGTTTGGCAAAGGTTTGTTTTCGCTGATTCCGGATTTTAGAATAACAAAAGCTAAGCAGCCGATATTTAAGAATGGTTTTTATGAGGTGTCTGATTATAGTGTTGGCAAACGCAATGCCCCACTTGCTTTTGCCGATACAATGCGTTGGAAAAACATTGTTTTAGAAAATGGTGGCGGGAGTGTTGAAACCGGTGACACCACTTTCAAAAAACGCTACAACCGGCATTACTTTGGTTATACATTTAATGAAATGCAACGCACGGTATCGTTTGTTAGAAAGATGCCTAACAATATAGATTCTGCTTTAATAACGATGCGGTATACCAAGCCCGACAGCAATACCATTAAACTTTGGGGAACGCATGGTAAGGACAGCTTGTTTGTTGAACTGAAACTTACCAAACGTCACTTTCAATTAGCAGAAAGGCAATTCCATTGGTTAAGTGAGCATAACAGGTAGTTTTGGAGTGGCAAGCTATAAGTGGCAAGCCTCAAATTTATAGAAATATTTTTGTTGTTTTTAATAAGAAAGGCTCCCGGAAACCGGGAGCCTTTTGGTTATAACTTGTAGCTTAAAGCTTGCACTTGCAGCTCAATTAAGCATGTTGCTGACGACGGATGATGTTTAGCGCGCCACCTGCTTTAAACCACTCAATTTGCTGAGCGTTATAAGTGTGGTTTACATCGATAGTGTCGGTTAAACCACCTTTGTGGTGGATAACGATTTGCAATGGTTTACCCGGTGCAAAGGTTGTTAAACCAATAATATCGAATGTATCGTCTTCTAAAATCTTATCATAATCAGTACTGTTGGCAAATGTTAGGCCAAGCATACCTTGTTTCTTTAAGTTGGTTTCGTGGATACGGGCAAATGATTTTACCAGGATGGCACGTACACCTAAGTGGCGTGGTTCCATTGCCGCGTGCTCACGTGATGAGCCTTCACCATAGTTCTCGTCGCCTACCACGATCGAGCCTATGCCTGCGGCTTTGTAATCACGTTGAGTGGCCGGTACAGGTCCGTACTCGCCGGTCAGTTCATTTTTAACGGTGTCAGCTTTATCATTAAAGTAGTTAATG
>Ga0116227_10011409_pt1 | contig 14940 bp, 10 predicted proteins | sample S1TSphgellanicum_FD_89693 | JGI IMG/M metagenome (GOLD analysis project Ga0116227, IMG submission 89693) | Host-associated microbial communities from peat moss isolated from Minnesota, USA - S1T2_Fb - Sphagnum magellanicum MG | ecosystem: Host-associated > Plants > Peat moss > Unclassified... | reverse complement strand
CTAACCACAGCATCACCGGTGCCAATGCCGACCACAGAGCTACCTGCAAACCATCTGAAATAGGTGCAGTAGCAACAGCACTGTACAATGCCGTAACTACAGGTGCAAAACCAGCTTTCAAAAGCGAAAAGCTGAATGAGCTGATCACTAACGCAGCCAATGACCTGAAAAAAGGTAATGGCCTGGTAGTGAGTGGCAGCAATGACACTAACGTACAGATAATAGTTAACGCTATCAACGATAAGACCGGTGCTAACGGAAATACTGTGAACTGGACAACTACCAGCAATTACAGACAAGGTAGCGATGCTGATATGATGGCCCTGATGGCTGCTGTGAAAAGCGGACAGGTAGGCGCTCTATTCATACACGGTGTGAACCCGGTATATGAACTTGCCGATGGTAAAGCATTTGGCGAAATGCTGGCTAAAGTACCTGTGACCGTATCTTTTGCGGACCGCATGGACGAGACAGCACAAAAATGTAAGTATGTAGTTCCCGATCATCACTTCCTGGAAAGCTGGGGTGATGCAGAGCCTAAGCCAGGCTATTATAGCCTGATGCAGCCAGGTATAGCGCCGTTGTTCAAAACACGTGCTATGCAAGACAGCCTGATGGTATGGGCAGGTGCTACGCAAACATATGGTGACTATTGGAAAGCCTTCTGGACCAACAAGCTGGGCGGCGCAGCCAATTTTGATAAAGCACTGCAAGACGGTGTTGTGGAGCCAGCAGGTGATATGCCTAACGGTGGTGCAGCATTTACCGGTAATGTAGCTGATGCAATAGCAAAGATACAAGCTAAGAAAGCGGGTGGCGAACTGGAGCTGGTCGTTTACCAGACAGTAGCGATAGGCCACGGTGGTGTATGGACGAACAACCCATGGCTACAGGAAATGCCTGATCCTATCACTAAAGCAACATGGGACAACTATGCATGCGTATCGCCAACAAGGGCGAAGCAACTGGACGCTGAGCTGACAGGGCAAAATGAAGTAGATGCTAAGAAGCATGTAATAAAAATAAAGACCAACGGTGCCGAACTGACATTGCCAATAGTGGTAGTGCCGGGTATGCACAACGATGTGATAGCAGTGGCTACCGGTTATGGCCGCGATGCTAAGGTGGGTAAAGCAGCAGAAGGTTCTGGTAAAAATATCTATCCGTTCGTAACTTATAACGGGCAGACATTTGATAACTACAATGCTAACATCACTGTAGAGAAAACAACAGAACTGTATGAAATAGCTATAACGCAAACGCACCATAGCTATGAAGGTCGTCCTGTACTACACGAACTGACCCTTGAAGAATTTAGCAAGGATACCAATGTAATACTTAAGGAGCGTTTTGAAGAGATTGGTAAGTTTACCGTATTGCCAGCCGAGCCTGAAAATGCAGAGGATAAAAAAGCAGACACTAAGGGTGAAGAGCACCACGAGCCAACTGAAAAGGAACTCGCTGACATGGATGAGAACTTCCGTGCAAATGGTACTTTATATCCTAACTACGAATACCCTGGTATCAAGTGGGGTATGTCAATAGATCTGAACAGTTGTATAGGTTGCGGCGCCTGCGTAATGGGTTGCCAGGCTGAGAACAATATATCAGTAGTAGGTAAAACACACGTGATACTGGCGCATGAAATGCACTGGCTGCGTATAGATCGCTACTTTAGCGGTAAACCAGAAAATCCGGATAGCATCCAGACCGTGTTCCAGCCTATGCTGTGCCAGCATTGCGATAACGCACCTTGCGAGAACGTATGTCCGGTATCGGCAACCAACCACAGCAGCGAAGGCCTGAACCAAATGGCTTACAACCGTTGCATTGGTACTAAATATTGCGCAAACAACTGTCCTTATAAAGTACGTCACTTCAACTGGATGGACTGGAATGGTGCGGATTGCTTTGATGATAACTTATACGAAGATGGTCACCGCGATGACCTGAATGATGACCTGACACGTATGGTGTTGAACCCAGACGTAACAGTACGTAGCCGTGGTGTGATGGAAAAATGCAGTTTCTGCGTACAGCGCCTGCAGGATGCTAAACTTACAGCTAAGAAACTGGGCCGCCCAATGAAGGACGGTGAAGCACGCACTGCTTGCCAACAGGCATGTCCTACCGATGCGATAGTATTTGGTAACGTGCATGATACTGAAAGCGCTATACACAAATTGCGTAAAGAACAGCAGAGAGAGCGTACATTCTACGTACTGGAGCAGATACATACATTACCAAGTGTGAACTACCTTGCCAAGGTGCGTAACACTACTGAGATAATGGGCGGTAACCCTGCGCTGGATGAGATGATGAACCAGCACATATAGTGCCTGATAGCAAAAAAATATAGTGTTGTTGTAAAGAGCAGCATTAAAAGATAAAAGACAAGCCCGCACGGTGCGGGTGATGACAGAAAATAAATTAATAACAGAATTCACTAATTAGGTGCTATGCATTTAAAGTACGAATCGATCGTAAGGGAGCCGCTGGTAGATGGTGAGAAGGATTATCACCAAGTGACGGAAGATATTATTGGTCCTATTGAGCAGAAGCCAGGCCGCATGTGGTATGTGGGTTTCTTCTTCTCAATAGCATTGCTTTTGTTCGGGGTATTCTCCGTATCATGGGCAGTGTACTGGGGACTTGGTACATGGGGTGTGAACAAGACAATAGGCTGGGGTTGGGATATCACCAACTTCGTATGGTGGGTAGGTATTGGTCACGCGGGAACGCTGATCTCGGCCATCCTATTGTTGTTCCGCCAGGGCTGGCGTACCGGTGTGAACCGTGCTGCGGAAGCGATGACGATATTTGCGGTAATGTGCGCAGGTCAGTTCCCTATCTTCCACATGGGTCGTGTATGGGATGGTTTCTTCGTACTGCCTTACCCGAACAGCCGCGGACCATTGTGGCCTAACTTCAACTCACCGCTCCTTTGGGACGTGTTTGCGATCTCTACTTACTTTACCGTTTCTTTATTGTTCTGGTATTCAGGTCTTATCCCGGATTTTGCAACGGTTCGTGACCGTGCAAAAACAAAGTTCAGAAAGATGATGTATGGTTATGCATCATTCGGATGGACGGGTACCGCAAAGAACTGGCAGCGCCAGGAGGCATTGGCCCTTGTACTTGCAGGTCTTTCTACTCCACTGGTACTTTCGGTACACACCATAGTATCTATGGACTTTGCTACCTCGGTAATACCAGGTTGGCACACTACCATCTTCCCTCCATATTTCGTTGCGGGTGCTATCTTCTCTGGTTTTGCGATGGTGAATACACTATTGGTTATTACCAGGAAAATATTGCATCTTGAAGAATACATTACCGTTGGTCACCTGGATGCGATGAACAAAGTAATAGTGCTTACGGGCTCTATAGTTGGTGTGGCTTATCTTACTGAGTTGTTCATGGCATGGTACAGTGGTGTTATCTATGAGCAAGCGGCATTCCAATGGCGTATATTAGGTCCATACTGGTGGAGCTACTGGGCTATGATGACCTGTAACGTGGTATCGCCTCAGCTGTTCTGGGTAAAGAAACTGCGTCGTAATATACCGTTCACGTTCGTAATGTCTATAATAGTGAACATTGGTATGTGGTTCGAGCGTTTTGTGATCATTGTTACATCGCTATACCGCGATTACCTGCCAAGTAGCTGGGCATATTATAGCCCGCAATGGCCTGAGGTTGGGTTCTACCTGGGTACATTCGGTCTGTTCTTTACTTGTTACTTCCTGTTCGCTAAATACTTCCCTGTAATTGCTGTTGCCGAGATCAAGTTCATACTGAAAACGTCTGGCGGTAATTTCAAAAAGAAAATGGCACATATAGAGAACATGAGCGAAGAAGAATTTGTACATGTAATAGAAACGCATCACGAAGAGGAAGAAGTGCCACACCACGCATAATTTTCAATGCGGTAATGTGATAATGCGGTAATGCGACAATTGTGTTACTACAGAAATTTGGAAAGAGGTGTGAGTGAGGTGAGAGATGTTTGAATAAAAAAGAATAATAAAAGGAAGCGGTCGGTAATGGCTTGCGGACCACTACAAACTATATATTAATATGGCTATTAAGAAATTTGCGGTAGCGTGTTACGATGATGAAGATGTGCTGTTCCCGGCAATAAAGAAAGTGCGTCGCAGTGGTCACAAGATCCACGATGTGAATACGCCTTTCCCGGTACATGGTCTTGATCATGCAATGGGCCTTAAGGATACAGATCTGCACACAGCGGGTTTCATATTTGCACTTTGTGGTACCAGCACAGCAGTTGGATTTATCTCCTGGATATTTACATCTGACTGGCCTATTAACTTTGGTGGTAAACCACACTTTTCATTACCGGCATGGATACCCATTACCTTCGAGCTTACAGTATTGTTCGCAGCGGTAGGTATGGTGCTTACGTTCTGCTACCTGAACCAGATAATGCCAGGTGTGAAGAAACACGTTTTCCATCCACGCCAGAGTGATGATCTGTTTGTAATGACTATAGAGATCACCCAACATGTGAATGAACTGGAAACTATTGAATTCCTGAAAAGTACAGGGGCTAAAGAAACTTCAGTACAAATAGCAGAAGAAGGTTGGTGGTATGGCAGGTTCGATAAACAGGAACCATACGAATTGCTGAACGCTTAGTAGCGGTACAGTACAAAGAGAACAAATAGCATTTTGACAAGATTTTTTGACTTTATTTATATGAATAAGACCAAAAGCATAGTAGCAGCAAGCCTGATGTTAGGATTTGGCGTGGCAGCGTGCAACAGTGGAGATATCCGCCGGAACCCCGGTAAGATATATGCACCGGACATGACCTACTCCCGCGCTTACGATGCTTATACATCAAATCCGAATTTTGCGGACAGCCAGTCAAGCCGTCAGCCGGTAATGGGCACAGTAGCCCGCGGCCACCAGCTTCCTGATCACCTGACAGAAGGGGATACTGTAGCGTATAAGAGCTTTACTACAGACATGCGCTTTAATGCGGATGAGCTGAAAGAAGGCAACAGGTTGTTCAACATATACTGCGCCATCTGCCACGGGCCAAACCTGGACGGGCAAGGACCGCTGTATACTACGGGAAAGTTTGCTGCAATGCCTGCCAACTTTAAAGATGGCAAGTACCTGCACATGCCTGTAGGCCAGATGTATGCTGCTGTGAAATATGGTAAGAACATGATGGGATCGTACGCCAGCCAGATAGATGTAAAACAAAGATGGCAGATCATCTCTTACATAAAGAAAGTGCAGTCTGAGAATGGTGGTGATGCTTTTGCTTTCGGTAATGCAGCTACAAAAGCTACTGACAGTACAAGCGCTAAACCACAGGTAAGCGCGACAGCGGCAAAACCAGCAGAAGCAACAAGTAAAAAAGGATAACAGTTCAAAAAAAATAAAGAAACTTCTATCTATATAAAAGATTTCAGATGACAGAACGTTTTGAGGTACCAGCAAGGTTAAAAAGGACTAGTATAGCTTTGATAGCTATAGGGTTGATAACTCTGATATTGGGTGGTGTAATGCTTTTGGGACCAAAAGCAAATGAATTTGACAAGACCCGTTTTTGGTTGGTGTTGCTGCAGGATGCAGTATTCTTCACGCTGATCACTACCGTAAGTGTTTTTGTTCAGGCAGCTTCATCGCTGGCACAAGGTGCATGGATAGTGGCTTATCGCCGCATACCCGAAGCTATTGGTGCTAACGTTTGGGTATTTGGACTGATACTGCTGGTAATTGCATCTTTCGTTATCTATGGTTTTAATATAGGCGGACATAATCCTATCTACGAATGGGTATACCCTAAAGGAGATAAGATACTGGAAGGTAAAGCAGCATTCCTGAATCCAGGTATGTTCATGGCATTTTCTATTATTACCATTGGTCTGTGGTCTTTCTTCGGTTATAAATTCCGTGCTATGTCCCTTGCACAGGAAAAAGCCCCGAAGAACAGCACTAAGATATACTGGAACATGGTGCGCCTGGGTGGTGGTTTTCTTTTGGTATATGGTCTTACACAAATGAGTACTATACCTTGGTATTGGGTAATGAGTACACAACCGCATTGGTATTCTACATTGTTTAGCTGGTATACATTTGCAAGTGCCTTTGTAAGTGGTATGTCTATTATACTACTGTGGGTGGTTTACCTGAAGAACCAGGGCAACCTGCAACTGGTAACCAAGGAGCACATGCATGACCTGGGTAAATTTATGTTTGCCTTCAGTATCTTCTGGACCTACTTATGGTTCGCGCAGTACATGCTGATCTGGTACAGTAACCAACCCGAGGAAACAACTTACTTCAAACTTCGCCAGCAAGGTCCATACAGCATTATATTCTATGCAGTATTCATCATCAACTTTATTATGCCGATACTGATACTCATGATGCGCCCGGCTAAACGTAATTACTTTACTGTTACGTTCATGGCGATGGTCATCATCTTCGGTCACTGGCTGGATTTTTACCAAATGATGATGCCTGGTCCACTGGGTGCTAACTGGCACATCAACTTTTACGAGATAGGTATATTTATGGGTTTTGTAGGTATACTTATATTCACGGTGTCGAGAACACTTGCGAAGGAGTCACTGATACCGCATAATAACGTATTGCTGAAAGAGACCATCATACACCTGAGCTAAGGCACTTGTGTAAATAGCATTGAATTGATAAGTTCGTTAGAAATAACTTTTGTTAAGTAAATAAGAATAACTGACCATGTCGGCATTTATAACAGTAGCATTAATAGTCCTGGTATTCATTATCATATATCAGATAGCGCGCGCAAGCGAATACGCAACTATAATACGTGGAGAAGAAAAAGTAAAAGCGAATACCAATCGCACTATAGCTATATTGCTGGTGATAAGCTTTATACTTGGCTTGTACGGTATATGGGAATGCCATAAGTACCTGGTAGATAAACTGTTACCCGTGTCGGCATCAGTACAGGGTGATAACTACGACTTCATGTTCAATGCCACACTTGTGGTAACCGGTATCGTATTCCTGGCTACTCAGTTCGTATTGTTCTATTTTGCCTTCCGCTACCAGAGCACTGAAAAACGTACCGCATTCTTTTTTGCACACAGCAATAAACTGGAAATACTTTGGACAACAGTACCGCCAATAGCCATGGCATCGTTGGTAGCTATAGGGTTGCGCAACTGGATGGCTGTGACATCTGAGCCGCCTGCTAACACACAAAAAATCGAGATAGTTGGTAAACAATTTAACTGGATCGTCCGTTATCCTGGTAAGGATGGGGAAATAGGTAAGAGAGATTTCAGAAAGATAGATGATGCCACCAACATACTTGGTTTGGACTGGACAGACAAACACAACATGGATGACGTTATAGTGCCGAATGGTGAATTACACCTGGTGGTAAACAAACCAGTGCAGTTGCTTATTGGCTCTCGCGATGTGATACATGACGTTGGGTTACCACACTTCCGTATGAAGATGGATGCGGTACCGGGTATAGTGACCACGATGTGGTTCACCCCTAAGTTCACCACTGATGAGATGAAAAAGAAAACTGGCAATGACAATTTCGTATACGAGATATCATGCGACCAGATGTGTGGTAAAGGTCACTACTCTATGCGTGGTACTGTAATAGTACAGACCCAAGAGGACTATGACAAATGGATGGCTTCGCAACAGCCTTACTATGCACAGGTGAATGCTGCACCTGCTGCATCAACAAAGACCGACAGCACAAAAGCAACCGTAACGATGAGATAATCGGCCATTACCCAAATGGTCATAAATGAGAAAAAATGAGTCAAGAAATTATTATCGAGGGGCCTAACGTAGAATTTTCACAGGGTGAGGCAGCACATCACGATCATGAACATCATGAGCAGCATTTTATCTGGAAGTATATATTCAGCCAGGATCATAAAATAATCTCAAAGCAGTTCCTGATCACGGGGATGATATGGGCCATCATCGGCGCATTGTTCTCCGTTTTCTTCCGCCTGCAACTGGGTTTCCCGGATAGCACATTCCCTATCATGGAGAAATTCCTGGGCGAATGGGCTAAAGGTGGCAAATTGTCTCCTGAATTCTACTACGCATTGGTAACCATGCACGGTACCATACTGGTATTCTTTGTATTGACGGCCGGCCTGAGTGGTACGTTCAGTAACCTGCTGATACCTCTGCAGGTGGGTGCGCGCGATATGGCATCTCCTTTTATGAATATGCTGTCTTACTGGTTCTTCTTTGCTGCCAGTATCTTTATGTTCGTTTCTCTTTTCGTACAAACCGGTCCTGCATCAGGTGGATGGACAACTTACCCTCCACTAAGCGCTTTGAAAGAAGCGTCTCTGGGTTCAGGTGTCGGTATGGATCTGTGGCTGGTATCAATGTCACTGTTCGTTGTATCTTCTTTGTTAGGTGGTCTTAACTACATAAGCACTGTACTGAACATGCGTACCAAGGGTATGACCATGACACGTATGCCACTTACCATATGGGCGTTCTTCTTTACCGCTGTATTGGGTGTACTTTCTTTCCCTGTATTGTTCTCTGGTCTTGTATTACTTATATTCGACCGTAACTTCGGCACCAGCTTCTACCTTTCTGAGATATTTATAAATGGTAAAGCATTACCGCACATTGGTGGTTCTGCTATCCTTTATCAACACTTGTTCTGGTTCCTGGGTCACCCCGAGGTGTACATCATCATGCTTCCGGGTATGGGTATGGCATCGGAGGTGCTTGCTACCAACAGCCGCAAACCGATATTTGGTTACTTCGCCATGATCATATCGCTGGTAGGTATCACATTGCTGGCCTTCCTGGTATGGGCGCACCACATGTTCGTGACCGGTATGAGTCCGTTCCTGGGTTCTATATTCGTATTGCTGACATTGCTTATCGCTGTACCATCGGCCGTTAAAGTGTTCAACTGGCTTACCACGATGTGGAAAGGTAACCTGAGGTTCACACCAGCTATGCTGTTCGCTATGGGCTTTGTATCTATGTTCATATCTGGTGGTCTTACCGGTATCTTCCTTGGTAACTCTGCACTGGATATACACCTGCACGATACTTACTTCGTTGTTGCACACTTCCATATAGTAATGGGTGTATCGGCCTTCTTCGGGATGTTTGCCGGTATCTACCACTGGTTCCCTAAACTGTATGGTCGCTTTATGAATAATACATTGGGCTATATTCACTTCTTTGTCACTTTCGCAGGTGCTTACCTCATATTCTGGCCAATGCACTATGAAGGTATAGCAGGTATGCCACGTCGTTACTATGACTACAGTGCATGGGAGTCGTTCAAACAATTCCAGAGCCTGAATGGTTTCATCAGTATAGTAGCTATCATTGTATTCTTTACCCAGTTGCTGTTCGTCTTCAACTTCTTTGTAAGCATTTTCAAAGGACGTAAGATGACCAACAAAAACCCTTGGGGTTCTACAACACTGGAATGGACAACACCAATACACCCTGGTCATGGTAACTGGCCTGGTGAGATACCAGAAGTACACCGCTGGCCGTATGACTTTAAAGATGATGGTCATGGTAATGACTTCATTCCACAGACCTTGCCTTTAAGAGAAGGTGAAGAAGCACATTAGAATAATGATCTTTTAATAGACAAAAGCCATCCCATTTGCGGATGGCTTTTGCGTATATGCCCCAATTAACAGTTATTTATGGTTTGGGAAATGGATGGGTATGTATCTTTAAAACCTATTCTGGCATATGATCATTTGACGCGTAGGCAGGCCCATATTTTTACGATCCTATTTAACCTGTGACCATAAACAGTGTCAAAAAAATAAGCGTGGCATTATAATGGTATGAATGCGTTAACTCAGAAACATATTTAGTTGCAGCGTAACCTGAGAAAAATACTTTTGTTGGTTCCTGTTTTGGCTGCTCTGAATGGCAGGGGCCAGGATAACAAAGCTGTGCCTATACCTGTGCATGATTCTATTTACGCGCCACACAACGCACACGACAAAGAGTATGTTTTTGACGCAAGCAAGGAGCTTGACCTGATAGATGTGATCCATGAGATAAAGGATAAACACGCTGCCAAGCGAGTAGATACATCTACCCAAAGCCTGAAACCACACATATCGGCTGTGCCGGCTGCAGGGTATACGCTACAAACGGGCTTTGCCGCACTTTTTGTAGCCAATGCAGCATTCTATACAGTAAGAGACCCTGAGGAGAATATATCAAGCATACTGACCAGCCTCACTTACAGCCAACGCAACCAGATCATATTCCCGCTTCAGTCCACTATATGGACGCGAGACAACAAATATTGCTTTGTATCAGATTGGCGATACCTTAAATATCCGTCTTACACTTATGGATTGGGCGGCTACTCATCTTTCGATGATCAGTACACCATAGATTATTACGCGCTGCGTATCCACCAAACGTTGTTGCGAAAGGTTGTAACTAATTTGTATGCCGGTGTGGGATATAATTTCGATTACTTCTGGAAGATACAGGAACTGGACCCTCCGGGAGTAACAGATTTCCAAAAATACGGACTGACGACAACAGAGCAGGCTTCAGGAATAACGTTCAATGCGCTTTACGATTCCCGAAAAAACTCTATTAATCCTCAGGGTGGGGAGTTTGCCAATATCATATACCGTCCCAATTTTACTTTTTTGGGAAATGCTACTACGTGGCGCTCGCTGGTCGTTGACCTAAGGAAGTATATCACATTCCCTAAAGGGAGTGAAAATATACTAGCCTTTTGGAACTACGACTGGCTGACACTGAGTGGAAACCCACCCTACCTGATGCTGCCCAATACCGGTGGTGATCCATATAGCAATACCGGCAGGGGCTATATACAAGGCCGCTACAGGGGCAAGAACATGGTATATGCCGAGGGGGAATACCGTTTCCAGATATCGCATAGTGGTTTACTGGGCGGCGTGATATTTGCCAACGCACAATCCTTTACCGAAGAATCCAATACTAAGTTTGAGGTGATATCTCCGGGTTATGGGGCGGGTATCAGGTTGAAGCTGAACAAATTCTCGCGTACCAATGTAGCGCTCGATTATGGATTTGGTAGTAATGGCTCGGGTGGTTTCTTTGTGAACCTGGGAGAGGTTTTCTAACTTATTGAACCGGTATCGCCTTGACTGCTTTGTCCAGCATACTCTTGTTCTTAATTCTTATTCTTTTGGCTACGATCAATCTGAAATTACCTGCATTCACATCTTGGAAGGTGCGGGAAAAGGGCGCGCTATTCTCTGTTATTAATCGCACGTAGGTAATGCCGGCAAAGTACTTGTCTGAATTGTAGCCGGTGGCAGCACGGGCTGTTAGGTTGTATTCAGGCCCCAGGCGCGACGACCGCTGATATGTAGTGGTATTCTCTATGACGGAGATATTAAGACCCGCACCCCCACTGAGTGAACCGGTAAGGAAATAATGCTTTTTGTAGACGTAAGTATAAGTATAACCAAGGCTAACTGCTATGCTATTGTTGGAGGTAGTATTGAACTGCCGGCCATCATAGAAATTACCGTAATTAATATTGGGTGGGATCAATGCAGAGTCGGCCTTTACATCGGTATGATAGATACCTGCACCTGCAATAACGGATCCTGCACTTTTTTTCTGGTACTCGTTCTGATAGTAAGCAGCGTTGTAAGAAAAGGTCTTGTAGTTGAATACATATTGTACCACAGCGCTAATATCGCGGGTATGGATGTCAGGACGGAGCACATAGCCGGTTGCCGTAGGGTTGAGTATGGAAGGGTTGGATAGATAATATCCTTTATAGAACTGGCCGTATAAGTCTACCAGGAACCGTTGCAGATATAGGTGTGTTTGCAGGTCAAGAGTTTGTGTATAGCCATACTTGTTGTGGTCTTTACTGAGGAAGGGAACAAAGAACCCGAGGTTGATACTGATGAACTTATAGTTGAACCCCAGGCCAATGTTGTTGTGGTTATTAGGTTTGTAGGTGACCTTGTTGCCGTTGTCCAGGAACTGATAGTTGTTGAACTTGGTAGACTCGTAGAGGCGCAGTACCACATACCTGCGGTAATAATCTGCAATGTAGGCGGTATCGGGCTTATTGTGCCTGATAGTAAGCACAGGTACCTGGGCATGGCTATGCAAGGCAATGAATAGCAACAATATGATAAATACAGGGCGCACGATAATAGGTATAAAAAAATAGGTCCACCAAAAGGTAGACCTATTCGTATGAAGTGCCAAATGCCCTTAAAGCAAGGCAATAGCGTTATTTATTCTTTTTACAGTTTCTTCCAGGCCTAACAGTTCTGCTATCTGGAAAACGCCGGGGCCATGCTTGCTGCCTACCAGCATCACACGAAGGGGTAGCATTACATCGCCTTTCTTGATGCCATGTTTCACAACTGTATCTGCGCAATTTTGTTCCAGTGTTGCAGCATCCCAGCCAATGCTATTTAGTCCGCTTAACCAGTCTGCGAAGAACGCAGCTTTGGGTTCGCTCCATTTATCTTTAATTGCCGCTATTTCGATGGTCTCAGGTGTTTTGAAAAAGAAATCGCCCTGGCTGTGGAAGTCAGTGAGCAGAGTGCAGCGGTCTTTAATGAGCGCTATTACCTTTATGAGATAGTCAGTATCAGCAGTGATCCCTTTTTCTTGTAAGAAAGGTGCGACCATTGTTGCCAGCGTATCGTTATCAGTTTGTTGTATGTATTGGTTGTTGAACCACTTGGCTTTCTCAAAGTCGAACTTAGCACCACCCTTGTGTACACGGGTAATGGAGAATGTTTTTACCAATTCATCAAGCGAAAATATTTCCTGCTCTGTACCGCTGTTCCAGCCCAGCATAGCCAGCAGGTTCACAAATGCGCCTGGCAGGAAGCCTGTTTCTTTGTATCCTTTACTATAGTCACCGGTCTTAGGGTCAGTCCACTCCAAAGGGAAGGTGGGGAATCCCAACCTGTCGCCATCGCGCTTGCTTAGCTTGCCATTGCCATCGGGTTTTAGTATCAGTGGCAGGTGCGCCCAATGAGGCATATGGTTCATCCAGCCGAGGAACTTCCATAGCAATAAGTGTACGGGGGCACTTGGCAGCCACTCCTCGCCTCTAAAGGCGTGAGTTATTTTCATCAGGTAGTCATCCACAACAACCGCGAGGTGGTAGGTGGGCATTCCATCGGCTTTCAGTAACACCTTGTCATCGCATAGGTTGGTATCGAAGGAAAGCTCGCCACGTATCATATCCTGCAGTAGGATCGTCTCATTTGCAGGCACTTTTATACGAATGACATATGGAGTACCATTGTCTATAAGTTCTTTTACTTCTTCGGGTGTGAGCCACAGTGAATTGCGCATGTGTGTACGGTGTGTAGCATCGTACTGGCCATGCCCGGTGTTGCGCATTTGTTCCAGCTCCTCAGCAGTATCAAATGCGTAGTAAGCGTTGCCCTCATCTACCAGCATCTGGGCGTACTGGCGATACATGCTTTTGCGCTCGCTCTGGCGGTATGGGGCATATGGGCCACCGTGCAGCGGACTTTCATCGGGCTCCAGGCCGCACCACTTCAGGCAGTCGTAAATATATTGTTCTGCCCCTGGCACGTAGCGGCCCTGGTCGGTATCTTCTATACGCAGTATGAACTCGCCACCGTGATGGCGGGCAAACAGGTAATTATATAAAACTGTACGTACACCACCCAGGTGCAAGGCCCCAGTTGGGCTGGGCGCAAAACGAACGCGGACATTGTTGCTCATAAGGCTGCAAAGGTAAGCAAGGCAGGCAATATGAGTTATGTCAGGAGAAAAGCTTTTGCCAGAGATAACGAGTATGGCTATTGCCAAATACTTTATCGCCAATATTGCCTACCCAGCGGATCTTTCTTATGGCATTGGTGAGGAAGGCCTCATCGGCTTGCAAGAGGGTATTAAAATCCAGGCTTTGTTGCTGAACAACAATATTGTGTTGCGCCAGCGTAGTTATGATATGCTCCCGCATCACCCCAGCCACACAACCGTCTTGTATGGGGGGCGTATAGACTACTCCATCTTTTATCCAGAAGAGATTGGCGATAGTGCTTTCTATTATGTGGTTGTTGGTGTTCAGTATCAGGGCATCGTTCCATTTGTTGGTCATGGCCAGCTGCGCAGCCATTGCGTATATGAGTGCATTGCAGCTTTTCAGGTTGGCAAGGCTGTCGGGGCTTTTATTCAGGCCGGTAGCGAGTCCTACTACTAAACCATTTTCATTGAGTTGCAACGCTGTTTCTTCTATTGGAAAGCACTCAATAACTATCCCGGGGCGTGCATCCTTTTCGTATAGGCCGCCCTCACCGGCATGTATCTGCAGGCGTACCCTGGCGAGGTGATCGAGGTTATTACGCTGTACCGTTTGCATTATCTGCTCTTCTATCCATTCCTGCGTCCATAACACAGGCAGTACAATACCCAATTGTTTCAACCCGCCTAACAGCCGTTTGATATGCAGGTCTTTCAATTGCAGCACACCTCTTTTATATAGCATGGTCTCGAACAACCCATACCCATAGCGGAAGGCCCGGTTATCGGGGGCTACGGTTGCTTTTTCGGCTGTGGTTATTTTACCGTTTATGTTGATGAAGTTCAAGATGCTTGGTACATAGTGTGAGATGTAAAATAATACATAAGTTACTACAGCACAGTATTTAATTTAGACATAATTTCGTCTTATGAAAACGACAATTTTTTGTATTTTATTGGTTTGTTTATCATTTGTATCCTATGCACAAACACAATTTGATATGAATATTAAAGCAGATAACGACTGCAAAAGCACTGAAAAAACACTTAATACTATTTATAAGCAGATAAGAGACGAAAACAAAGAAGACTCTTTATTTATTATTAACCTAAAAAAAGCTCAAAAAATCTGGCTTGCGTTTCGTGAAGCACAGT
>Ga0116227_10011407_pt1 | contig 14945 bp, 12 predicted proteins | sample S1TSphgellanicum_FD_89693 | JGI IMG/M metagenome (GOLD analysis project Ga0116227, IMG submission 89693) | Host-associated microbial communities from peat moss isolated from Minnesota, USA - S1T2_Fb - Sphagnum magellanicum MG | ecosystem: Host-associated > Plants > Peat moss > Unclassified... | reverse complement strand
ATTTATTAATTTCTTTTTATTTTTTAATTTTTTTTTTTTAAAATATACTTTTTTTTTTAGTATTTTTTTTTGTTTTTTTTTAATATAGAAGGTTTTTGTTTTTTTTTTTTTTTTTTCCTACTTTCATATCTAGTGTTTAGCCAAATTTGGCTAAATTATTTTCTGGATGATTGCCATTTTCACTACATCACAAAGTCCTGGAAAAAAAAACCTTGATGATATCAGAAAAAAAAATTCCCAAGAAAATCAGAGCAGGTCCTTACACTCAGTAGCCCTCCACCTTGGACTTTACAGGAATTGGGCTTTACCTGACACTTTACTTATGAAAGATGACTTTGAGACCAGAAGTGAATAGGGAGGGACAGGTCTTAAAAGGGCAAAGGGTAATGGGGGTGTAACCCTAAACCTAAATGTAGCCATAGGGAGGGAGGGGTCCCAAAAGGACAAAAGGTAATGGGGGTGTAACCCTAAACCTAAATGTAGCCATAGGGAGTGAGAGGTCCCAAAGGGCAAAAGTTAATAGGGGTGTAACCCTAAACCTAAATGTAGCCATAGGGAGGGAGGGGTCCCAAAAGGGCAGAAGGTAATGGGGGTGTAACCCAAAACCTAAATGTAGCCATAGGGAGGGAGGGGTTCCAAAAGGGCAAAAGTTAATGGGGGTGTAACTCTAAACCTAAATGTAGCCATAGAGAGGGAGGGGTCCCAAAAGGGCAAAAGGTAATGGGAGTGTAACCCTAAACCTAAATGTAGCCTTTTGTGGACTAACTTAACAGGTGACCAAAATTGCATCATCCAGTCAAAGCATGTTTTTGAAGGGGGCTCATTATTCGGCCACTTTTGGGCGCTTTGTGAAGACCTTTGTATAGACTAGTGGCTTTTTTAATCTGCCACTTTTTGGGCCTACTAAAAGTGCAATGCTGAGCTCTCATGGTTCTCCTTCTTCAGGCTTTGAATTTGACTCATTTGATTTTGGTGACTTTCTTTTTTTCCAGTTTGGTGGGTTGTTTTTTTTTAATTGAAGTTTTTTGTTTTTCTAATTGGGATTTGAAGTTCTTTGCTTCTGTAGGCCCCGCATGGATTTTTATATCATTCCTGATGAAGAGGACATTTGATTTGTGAAAACCCAAGAATGTGATGTTGGCAAACTGGAATTCCCAGCTTTTGATTCGGGAATTCACAGCAGCTTTTGATTTGGGAATTCGCAACAAGTTCAGACCCAAATTCGGGAATTTGGATCGCTGCAAATTCTGGTGAGAATCCTGAATTGTTGAGGGTGGTAAGCAAGCATGACGCAAACTTCAAAGCATAGATGGATTTTGGGTGTTTGTCATCGAATTTATGGTTTTTTGTTTGAATCTATTTCAGGTTTTGTGCACTTGTTGTGGCCGATTTTGTGGAGTCTTAAGAGGTATTACATTCAGCATTTTTTGGGTTTGGTGGAAATTCTTTTATGTTTGTTATTGCCCCCTAATAAGCATTGCTATGATGGTGGTGGTGGTGGATTTCACAGTAACCCTAAAGATTTGTGTAGGAGAAGAATATGGCAGCACTGTTGGAGACTGAACGAGAGAATGCAGATTCTTTCTTTGCCTCTGCACCTCCTCTACAAGACCGTGAATTGATCACATCAGATGTGCAAAAATTTGTGAGTCGCCGCTTGCAATTAGGTATGTCAGGATCAATTCCACACTGCTTGAGAAACCAAAATTCTTACACTCAAGATATGCATCATGCCACTATGTATCTGTTGGAATCTTCACATTTGTTAGCAGTTTTCATAAGCATCCATGCTATGGGTTTTAGGGTTAGAGGGGCATAGTGTAAGGTGCATGGTACTTAGGGTTTCAACTGGGAACCAGATTATTACAGCCATACATCTTCAAGCATGTTCTCAGAGTGTTTTACAATGATCAATTGAAAAGCCAACCCGACAGAATCATTGTCCAAAACCTGAAGACGCAATGTTTGCTCTTTGTCCAGAACCTGAACACAAGACGTGCAACCCCTGGGCAAGAGTTGTGTGTGTAACATCAGGCGGCACCACTGTCCCACTTGAACGTCGATGTGTTCGCTTCATTGACAACTTCAGTTCTGGACATCGTGGAGCTGCTTCCACAGAGTATGAATTAATTCCCTTTGTGATTTGTGTTGTTTTTCTACCAGAAAGTAATTGTGTTTAGACCTCACCTTTGGAAACAAAGGAAAAGTCTTACAAAGGTGTAGTAGGGTTTATGGGTGTCAGATCATCGCCTTTGGCTTTTCTCCATTTTTCTTTCTTATTTGGCCATCATTTGTTGCCCTAACAGATACTTCCTGAAGGCTGGATATGCTGTTATCTTCATCAATCGAAGGTTCGTCCTTTTACTCCCAGCAAAAGGATTTTCTCACCTCTTTACAACTCTTCATTTGATAATGAGGAATTTCAGCTTGCAATTTGGATGCCTTTCTATCCTTTCTTTACAGCAAGGATGAGTTGTGATATATTATGGAGTGCACTGGGTACAGGCCATTGTGCCCAGTGAGGTGCCCTGAAGGATTTGGGCAAACCTGTATTTCTGAATGGACAGAAAAACAGGCACAAGGGCCTGTACCCAGCACACTCCATTGTGTAATGGTTTTTATGAACTTGCATAGTGGTCATGTGAGTATACACAATAGTCATTTGGCCCAAGTTAGGTCAGGTACACCCAAGAGGACCCTCCATTGTGCCTGATAAGGGAACCAAATAGAGGCAGAATAATCCATGTGAAAACCATTAAATCCTTTGTTTGATTAATGGTTACATATTCAGTTGACTTGACTGGGCAGAGGGAGTGCACAACCATTTTGTCGCAGTCTACCTGAGGATCCATTACTGACATGTTTTGAACCTGATGACAAGGGAGCCATACGACGTATTCAGCTTCTACCCTGTCATGATGCAATTGAATTGTGGCTTTTCTGCATCTTGAATCAAAGAGTGATTATTCTTGTGGTGGCACAAGCAACTGATTCTTTCTCTGTTTAGATTACCAAAGTAATTGAAACCATTGTAACCTGTTTGCAGCAACTGCAACTCATGCTGCAACAGTGCAAAGAGCCATCAAAGAGCACCATTTGGTACTTCCCTTCTCTCTTTCCACATCTGCAGGTCTCTTCAAACAAATTTCTTCCAAGATACAAATGTCAACTACCAAATAAGGCAGTTCCTGCATCTCAATATGTTAGGTTTTTCCATTAGGTTTACGTAGGTTCATGCCAGCAAAATGATATGGTAGTAGTAGTAGTAGTAGAAGAAGAAGAAGAAGAAGAAGACCCCATTGTCACTATCATACCTGGATTGGCTTTTATAGGTAGAAACATCTGACCTCGTGTAGTACTGAATTGAACCCACAACCTCTTGGGAAGTGATTGTACTACTAGATGGACATGGCATTGTTGATTCTGATGGGTGTACACACTGGGGATTATGCTTGAGGTTACAGGCTATCAAGGGAGGAAATCTTCTCAATTTGCAATACACAACTCTCTTTGAGTATATCCAGGTATGCTTTAAATGCTCTGAGGCATCTTGGATATGCTATTGCCAAAGCCATGTGACTATAACATCACTAAGTATGTACAGATGGTCATGAATTGTACAATTGAGGCAAAATTCAGCAAGTAGAAAGTATGTTATGTAGTGGTGAAGGCATATCATCCATATACTGTGTTACATAAGGTGATTCTTTTGAAAGTCTTCCCACCAATCCAGCATTCTATGCAGCTGATTCCCAACCCCAAAATTTAGCCTTTACCCATATGTCCCCATTGTGCAGATCTTGCAAATAGTTTCAATTGCGATGAACCCACTCAGGCAAAACGGCATGTTCTATCTGGCTGCAGCCGTCTCTGATTTCTATGTCCCCTGGAACTCCATGGTAAAAATTCTCATCATCTGCAACAGCCTGATTACTATAAGTCAAATCATAAGCTTCAACGACTTGGGTCTAAAAAAATACAACCATCCATCCTTAACGTTTTCTTTGCAGCATGTTAGCAATTGTTTTTGAAGCTTGTATGTAAAATTAAGTCAGTGGTTTAGTAGTAAAGTATTTGGGGCAAGGGCAGGTGGAGCATAAAATACAATCACGCTCAGGGCCATTGGCAATGGAGCTTGCACAAGTGCCTAAGATGTTGACCCTGCTTCGCCAGCTATGGGCTCCCCTTGCCTTCTGCGTCTCCTTCAAGGTTTGTCCACTGATTGCATCACTTGCTCATCTCCCACTCTGATGCCTTGATAGTTTACGGATCGTGGAATTTTTGGTTTTAAGAGAATGGGGACTTGAAGGTTCAAAGTTCCACAATTGGGGATTTGTTCTATTGTAGTTGTGCTCTGGGGTAGTTGCTGGATTTGAAAGAGGAGTTATGACTGGTATCTCTTGCTTTCCCTCTTGTGAGAGTGCATGGCCAAGCTCTAAGTGTTCACTAACTCCAAGTTAGTTTTTCGCCATGCAGCTGGAAACAGACACAGAGATACTGATCAAAAAAGCCCAACAGGCTCTGAAAAGGTACAGGATGCATGCAGTTGTGGCAAATGAGCTTCAGACTCGCAAGCAAAAAGTAATCGTGGTGACTGACAGGGGGGAGACAATAGTTGAGAGGGATGAATCACATACAGATGTTGAGATCCTGCTTGTTGATTTCCTCATCAATCAACAAACATCTTACATAAATGCTAGTGCTGAGTAACCATTTCAGATCATTTCAAATCTTGGTTCATTCTCATGGATATTGTTCAATGATCCTGCCATTTTACTAACTACCAACAGCCTTGGGTTTCGTGCTTGCCATGGAATAGTCTAAGATTTTGGCAGCTTTCACGTGTCAAAATTCAAACAGATTCAGTTTGGACCATCCAAGCAAGGAACAATTGCATATTCTGCTCATTTGTTGCTATACGGTAGGGTATACTTGAATCAAATTACTAACCAGACTGATCAAATCAGACCATCAAAGAGCTAGCTTAATAGAAAAGTGTGAGGAAGAGACTCTGCAGCAGCTCTGTTATGCTTTCTTTCCGAATTCTGAAATAATCACTCTTTTAACTTATTTGCAGAACAAGGAATGTTTATGCCTGTAAATGGTGTGGACTTTGAACAATGAAATTGATAGGGTGTGAAATGGATTTCAGCACCTGCTGCAAGAATCCAAAAACTGACCACAAGTCAACCTGCAAGTAGCACATTCATGGCAAGTTTTTCAGCCAGTGCGATCTCAAACTACTCATCCTATTAGTGCAGAGATGCACAGTGCCAGCCCTATTTGTGTGCAACACAATGACTTTCATTGATGCACCTTGTAACCATGACATTTGCAGCTCCAATGACTGACCTTGTTAATATCCAGAGCATTCAAGAAGTGTCCTGAAGGAAATTCTTCTCCATGATGACTTTGATGTTGGTGGCTTTGTTGATAGGCAGCAGACTCTAAACATGGATTGATTATAGAGGTTTCAAGGATATCTGTAGACTCTTTAGCCAATACAGCAAGAAAAACTTGGGCCAGCATTGTCCTCAATCTGTCAGGTAACCAAACATTCTAGCTTTGCTAAAAATTCACACACTGTGGAACAATGATGATTCCATAATCTTAAGCATCAACACACTCCAAAATTGCACTTGAAAAGGACAAAAGAATGTCATGATCAAATCTTGATTGCATGGATCCTCCTGGGATCACAAATTATCTTGAGGAACTGAAAAGCCCAATGCCATTTACAAGAAGAGCTCAAGTGACAAATTCAAGACAAGCTTCTTCAGAGCTTCTGATGCCAGAGACCTAATAAGTATACATATCTATGGGATTGTGGAGAAAACTCCACAAAATGTAACATGACAATGAGTGCAGTCATAAACTTATCAGAGTCACTCATGAAGTGTCAGACCACCACCACCATCGTGAGTAGCAGTGACAAGCCGCCATGACTGCCCACTGACTTCATCAGCTCCTGATGGTGGGTGCAGATTTGTATATAATAATCTGCCTGACTATTATTTTGTGCAAACTATTATACAAAAATTTGCATCCTGAGTTTCTGTTGCACTTCCAGAAGCAGGAAGACTCAGTCATGACATTGTAACACTCAAGAGACATTGCTAATCAAAGAACTCTATACTATCCTTTCCAGCTGAAACAAGCTTGTGTGGGTATGTAGACACTATCTCTTTCCTTTGTAAAATGGAGCTCCCCTCTTCTGTTGCCATTTTAATGGGTACTCCAACACATGCTTTTGACTTTTGGGACACTCCAGAAGCTTTCCTGGGATTCAGAGAAACCTTGAAAACTCTGTGGTTGCTCATTTGCCCCCATATAATATCCCATTTTCACACAAGACAAAAGACCTGATACTGAGTTTTCCATCAACACTGTTGGTGGGAGTAATCATTTGAAGGATGTGGTTAAGAAGGGCAGAAAAGTGTGGCTAACCCTTGTTGTACTGATACTTCAATTGTTGGCCCATACACCATTGGATCATTACTGGCATCACCAAAAGAGCCCTGGCCCCGTGCAAGGATCTCCCCATCTAGGTCCACATAGCCCCCTTGTTTATCACTTGCATATTGCCCACCTGGAGACAGTCGAAAAGCCTTTACCTTGAAGTGCCACACATTCCCACCACCCAAAAAGGGTCCAAATTAGAGGCAAGTTTCTCAATAATAATAGAGCAAGCACATAGATACCAGAATTCCACACAGAGCACACTAACTTCTGGTGGATCAAGTGCCAGGGATCCTCAAAGTTGAAGATCCCATTTTGGGTTGGTGGGTCCACACTTTGGAGCTTCAGGTGCATGCTGGCAATGTTTTCAGTGGCACCCTGGAGTGTGAATTAAAACATGCATAGGATTTTGAGCAAGGTTTTACCTTCAAGTATTCAATGGACTTTGATTTGACATGGGACCCACTTTGGAGCTTGAAGAGAAGACCAAAAAGTTCCCATCGAGAACAATCTCTCAACACAATCAAGTCCAAGAATCCATCTGAGAACTGCATCACAACATGCGGTATTTACCACATCAAATCCTCATTACATTCTCCTTCCTACATTTGAAACCTGTCTGATGATGATGTGCCCATTAAAGTCTGTTATCAACAAGACATGCCACTGAATCAAACTACTGCAGGCTGCAACATCACCCTAGAGCTTGACAGTCTTCAGTCCTGGCTAAAAGAGGCAGTCAAGAAGCTTCTGCAGACACAATATGTAAAGGAATTATGTAATTCTCCAATGTAAGTCACTGACTTTTGAGCTATTGGGCCTAAGACAGTACCTTTGCTAAAGGTGCCGGCATAGCTTTCTCACTAGTGAAAGGCACATTATTAAGCCAGACAAGGACAAAAGCCCCTTCCATGGATCGCCATTCAGCAGTGGGAAGGGAGTGCAAAGGCCCTGAGTAACCTTTTCGCCATGATCTCTCACTGTCAGCCTCACCACTTTGTAACAACTTGTTCACTTCTAGCTCACTGCTATAAGGACCTCCTGTTCCTTCTGAGCCTGCAGCTGGAAGGTAGGAGAAGCCACCATTGTAACGTCGCAAATTCACAATCCTGATTAAGGTCTGCAAAGATTGGAGTGGAGACAAAATATACACATACACTGAGCATTTAGTTTCGGTTCCCTGCTACTGGGAGACTGCTATAAAAATCAATAGTCCGTCAGAGAACCACTACAGATACAGAGCTCAGATGAATTTAGATCAGAGACAGCTATGCATCATTATACCCATAATAAGGCAACCTGACATTATAAAACTACAAGAGCAGACAACATCAATGTATTTAGTGGCAAAAGTAATTTGTCACAAGAAAAGTTTGGATACCTGAACATCAAAGCGGAATGCACCCATCCACCGAAACTTTTCTGACTCAAAGTCCACATCTGCCACTAGTCCTGCCACCTCCACCAAAAATTTTTGCTAAGGACTTACTATTACACATAGTAATGTCTAACAAGAGCAAAAAACGAGGAGTCACTATCTCTGGTGTCACCTCTTGTCATTGTGTTATGACAGTACTGCAGCTGGTTTCTTGACTGTAGAACCCACTATGCATTATCAAAACATAAATGATCTCAAACTGCATGGACTGCCTCTAGAATTGATGTTGACCTGCCACTATCAATATGATAACTTCATACCTATCAAGAACTTCTCCACACTTCACAATTTAAGTAAACCAGAATTAAGAGACAATAAGGTCATAGAAATTTCTCATATAAAAACCTATCAGTGAACAGGAAAAGAGCTCGTGGTATTGCAATATCATCCAAAATATTACAGCAAAAGATGAACAATGTTTGAGAATACACACTGATGACATCCCTAGCTCTGAAAAAATGTACACATCAGTAACACTTCGCAGCACACTAATGATGAAACAGTGGGAATTAAAGATTTATGCCATTGTGTTTGGACAGCTCATTCCAAAGCACATGCTGTGCATAGAGTTGTGTGCAGGACAGGAAGTAGCTTTAATCTTAAACCTAGATCCCCTTGCCCACTAAATGTATAATGAACATACCCCATGAAAGCATCAAGAGGCTGTGAAACCTGACTTGACCTTGCACCACTGTGGCAACATCTAGGGCATGCTTTTGGCCTGCCACACAAAGCACATAAAAATATGTCACTTGATATCTGAATTGGGTTCACAATCACTTTTAGTGAATTTTTCACCTTCTGTTTGGAGAGTAGCAAATGCATAAATATAAATCCAGTTCTGGAGGTAAATATGAGCACATTACATTAAATGAACATCCACACTGTTGCACACAAATGGATGCTAAGTTCCAAAACTTTTACCTGGATAGATGCTAATCAGATTTCAGTGCCTTAAAAGAAGTACCTCGGATAATTAGAAATGTTGCACTTGCTATGTCAAAAAACTCTCCAGCATGATGAAGCACAGACTTTGCCATCCCATTCCCTGTTCCTGCATTCAAGAATTATAAACTGCTAGTTAGTAATCCTGAAGAGCTCACAAGAATCACACCCAATGAAAGGAATGAAGACTTAAGGCATAGCCTACTGCCCTTGATCACAGGGTATGTAATCATACAGTCAACAGAGTGAGTGAACCATATCAATGCTATGACTGAAGAAGTTACAAACTTTGCAAGTCAAGATGATCTTTACTGCAATCTAAGTGTGGGCTATTGATTGTGGACTCTATTTCTCTTAGTGGCAATTAGAGAATGCTGCCCTCCTGAGTGTGGACCCTGTTAATGTCCAGTCCAGGACAATGCACTAGAAATTAGGTTACATATGACTCCTGCAAACCTAGTCATAAAATGCTAACATCTTGGAATTTGGTTTCTTGATACTCTATTGCACTTCTGTGCGTGTCAATAAACTTCTGGTCTGCTTTGCAAGCTGCATTCAGTGCATTCATTCCATGGAACTTTCCAAAGACCAGGCCAGGTTGTAATCAGGAAAGTTTAGTGACCCAAAAATCACTTCTGCAATGATGATTGTACCAGCAGGTATAATGCCGAGAGGTTTTCTAATGGCATGCTTCCAGTCAACTCTCTCCAGCAGGCCATTTAAGATCTGAGCATCAAACAACTTGGTGATCAGAACATTAGAACTGAAAAGTCAAAACATTCAGTGGAATGGAACCATTTGATGACTACTCATAAGACTCCTCATCTCTGGATCTCTGCATTTGCCAAACAGTTTCAAAAGGGGGGCTACTGAATAAGGTTAGTGTATGATCAGGCAGAATGCTTATTCATGTATTGGTTCCTGAGATTACCTACAACTACAATGTTGCAATGAAAAGAGAGAAACTAATGCAAGTTGAGAGGACTATTGGAGTGTCACCTAAATAGATTATCCTCAACCAAGAGGTCACCTTGTTTGCATTGAGGTCTGGGGTAGCAGATTATGTCATTTTCTTGACCACATTATATGACATAACCCTTCATCAATAATTAGACCTCAATGTTATGGAATGGCCTCACTCTTGCCTGTTATGTTGGGTGCATCGCCTCACTCAACTAGTACCTTACCCAACATAATGGGCAGGCCTGTTTGACCATTCCGTGGTACATAAAGCCACTGGAACCTCCTCAACTGGTGTTGTACAAATACAGATAGACTAGCATTTGTTTACTCTGACCACAGAAAGACATCCTTTTTTAATCATCCCTAAATCCAGAAGGCTACAGGAGTCAGGGTTTAAGCCACAGTAATTTCTCATGAGAGATTATGCATTTATGAATTGACTTGAGGTCAGGCCTTTGTTTTTTACCTCCACTAGAACTCCATCCCCACTCACACAGACAATACCATCAAATTGAGACAGATCAAATGACTTGGCCAAATCTTTGGCATGACCTTGAAACAATGTCTCTGCATGCATGCCCACAATGAATGAAGTCAACAAAAACGACAATCAATTAGTGCTCACAAAACAACAACAAGGAAAGAGTTGATGAGCATGTGCCATTCCACAGTTAGTTGGAGCTCGTAGCCAGGAGGAGACTCCTAAACAAGAGAGCTCTCAGAGTTTAAAGAAGATTCTTAACTACTAGATCTTGTCCAAAAGTTTTTAAAGACTGTTGTAACTCCAGCAAATTTGAGAGAGAAAGGGAAGGGATGAGAGGAGAGGAGAGGGGAAAGAGAGAGCCTGGTTGGCACCTTTCATTGCGTAAGCAATCCTTGCAGCTTGCAGCATCGGTTCCACAATCTGGACAAAAATTGTCTTCCCCGCGCCTTGTCCCCCAAAAGGATTCACAATCACCAACAGTTTCCTTGGCCGGCCTGTCAAAATCCACAAAGCGACTGGATGTGTCATATGCAGAGCTTCCTCACTCATGCCGCCGCCAAACTTCAAACCGTCATCAAGGCTACAAATACGAGGGTTCGAATCGATTCCGAGAACCACGGCGGCCGTTTCTCATCATGTTGCAGAACAACGACAGACACAGAGACAAAGACAAAGACCAAGAGCGGGAATTGCCTGCTTCAGTGAGGAACATTTGGATGTTTTCGAACCATAGCTGTTGAGAAGCGTCGTTGGCGAAGCTCAAGCGCAAATCGTTCCGTCTCCGCTTCCGGATGAAGCCTCCACACATGGTGCTCTTCGAGGACATGCAGAAAGTGTACAAGATGATGCTCAATTCTTCCCTCTTGATCCCAATAACGTCGTCTTGCACCATCAAACACCCCTGCTTAGTCCTCCCGTGCCATTGCAGTACCCCGGAGTATCTAAGCGTCGCCGTAACTTGTGCCCCGTCCAGCCGCACCTCCTCCTCCACTAGCGACTCCATCTCTCTCCTGCTCTTATCTTCCTCTTATCCTTCTCCTTTTTCTTTCTTCCTTTCTTCAATTCTCTCAGATCTATCTCTGTGCCTTCTTCTTCTTCTTATCTTCTTTGCTCATAAAGATCAACACAGAAGCCGCAAGTTCGTCGTCACTACTACCAGTTACGGAACGAAGCTCTTCTTTTGTTGCTTCCCAGATCGGTCTGTTTTCGAATCTGTGGCTACAAAGTCTTTAACACAGACAGAAGAAGAGATTCTGCGCGTCTCTGCAACTGAAAATCTGCGACCCATAGCTGAAAACCCGCAACAGAAAACAGTTCAACGTCTTGAGGATCGCAACAACAACAACAAACAGCGGCAGCACGGCATTCTCCCTTCCCGCCTCCCCCACCCAGCGCCTGGAAGGAAAAAGCAAGGCAAAGATTTACAATAAAATAATAGATATGTGAAAAAATCTAGATTCTGCGGAGACTGGTACATTTACCGTTTCCGTTGCAACTAGGAAGAAAGCAAGCCCAAGATTTACATTAAAATGAAAGCAAGAAAGCAAGCTCAAGATTTACACTGAAATGATAGATATGTGAAAATCTAGATTCTTCGTAAATTGGTACATCTAGCATCGCCCTGGCACCTAGCATGAAAGCAAGCTGAATATTTACACTAAAATGATAGATATTTGAAAATCTACATTCTTCGAAAACTGGTACATCTAGCATTGCCCCCAGGCCTAGAGAGAAAGCAAACCGAAGATCTAGATATGTGATAACCTAGAATGTTCAAAAACTGGTATATCTAAGCTTTGCACCGGCAGCTAGAGAGAAAGATTCACACTAAAATCATAGATCTGTGAAAATTATGGATTTTTCGAAAACTGGTACATCTAGGCTTTGCCCAGTTGCCTAAAAAGAAAGCAAGCAAAAGATTTACACTAAAATGATAGATATGCAAAAGCCTGGATTCTTCAAAAACTGGTACAACTGGCCTTGCCCTGGCACCGAGAAAGAAAGCAAGCCAAAGATTTACACTAAAACTGTAGATATGTGAAAACCTGGATTCTTCAATCTTCAAAGCTGGTACATGTAGGGTTACCCCAGGAACTAGAAAGAAAGCATGCCGAAGATTTACACTAAAATGATAGATATGTGAAAAAAGTTCTGATACCTGCTTATGTTCTAAATATGAACTAATGTCCAAATCTAGTTATTTTTAAAAACTTTTTCCCTTGAAATCTGGCAAACTTTTTTGAATTAAAAAAAGGAATATTCCAAAGGGAATCTTACCAGAAGATGAATCTGTTGTTTGTCGTCTAGGTACCAAATTTTGGCTGATCAGCGAATGGATGATTGCCACGTCGACTACGTCACAAACTTGAGAAAAATAAATTAAAATAAAATAGACTCTCACAGTCTTTGCCCTTTTTTAGTAATATATTTTTTTATTTTTTTATTTTTTATTTTTTTGGAATAAAGTAAGGTGTTCCTGCGTGGGCTTAACAAGTTGAGCTAAAAACAAAAAGCCATAAATAAAAAAATAATACCCTGAATCTGGCGTGTGACTCTTTTTCTACCAACTAGAAAGTCAATGGTCTTCATCAATTTTGTTTTCCTTTTTGTTTTCCTTTTTTTCTTCTTCTTCTTTTTGTGGTAACTTGTAATCTAGAAGACTTGGGTTTTGGGTTTTCTTTTTTTAAATTGTTGGGCTAATAACTTTTGTTGGCCAGCCTTCGCCTTGGCCTCTAATGAAGAGACCACTATGGAATGGCCATTTCTTTTACAACACGCGAAATTTCGCCAGAAAGAGAATTTTGAAATTTTGAAAATTTTTTTTAAATGAAGTGATTTTGGAGTGTTTTCATCAGGCAAAAATGAGGAATTAATTGAAATTATCAGATTTCTTTATTGGTTTCAGTGTGTAGCCAAAAATACAGAAGCTATTGTCAGTTTGACCCAGTGTTCAGTGGATGCCTATTTGAAGTTGTTGGTATCCAATATTCTGCTATTCTAAAATAATTCTAAAAGGATATTAACAAAATCAAATGATCGCCCAACACTGGTTTAAAGGTGTTCAACTTGGGTTCAATTTCTTTAAACCCTGGGGTTCAATTTCTTGTGACCTAAACCTGAATTAGGTAAGGTAGAACAGCCCATGAATAATCACTTAAGCACTCAGGGCAAGCTGGATTCAAGGGGAGGGCTCCATTGTTTTTGGTGTCCAAACAAAACTTAAACCCTTCCTATTGACGCATCTGGTGCATTACAAATCATCAAAAACAGATTAGATTAAGAAAGTTATAGCACATTATTTGTGAACACACTGTCCACAAGGACAATAAGAGCTCAACAAATCTACATGCCTTGTTATTGGGTTTTCCTAGTGTGACTTTCTTAGAGATAACACACAAATTGTCCAAAAAACCGTTTTTTGGATATCCAAGCCCTAATACAATACCGCACAAATCTCTACACAAATTTGATTTGGTTTAGTGTGTTTTTCTGGGCCCGGTCCCCTTCTAAGTTCTGAGTCTCTCTAGATTATGCAAATGCTGAAAATTTGGAGACTGAGGATGGTGGGTTGGAATCACCAGCAACTTTTACACTTGTTTTTTTATGAAGAGTTTTAGTTACCGTTGGAGCTACGAACTTTACTTCTTCGAAAAGGTTGTGGCTTTATTTCTTCAGTTAGGAAAGTAAGGCAACAAACAAAATGGACTTTATTGGGAGCTTTGTTGAGATTTAAGGCTTTGGATGAACCCATTCACACCCATACCATAGTAAAAATGAAAAACCTCAAAATCGTATTGGTCGCCCTCTAAACATAATAGAAATACAATTCAAAAGTGTACACTAGAGCTCAAGTCCTTGGAATAAGGGCCACACCAGTTGGAGCCAAGCACAGGCCTGCCTTCAGTAAAAGCCCATGGCTGAGGGCTTTACCAAGTCTTAATACCCTAGTGCCTTGGCCAATTTGATGCTAATTATATTATTTTCAGAAATGTTGAAAAAAATATTATTATTATTTTCCAAATTAAAAAAATATTTTGAAAGATAATAAAGGATATTTAGAAATACTTGATTTGTTGAAATGATTTTTTCAAAATTAATTAATTATTTGACAAACATGTGTTGAAATGGCCAAGGTACTACAGTACTTACTTTGATTTTTTTCTTGCTTTCCCATGATAATCAAAGGGTACCACCAGATACCACAAGGAATAACAAAGTGAGTAGATGATTTGAAGAAGGGAACATTCATTAGATAGTGAAGCATTACATGTTTTGAAAAACCCTAAAAACAATGGAGGAAAAAAGTATGCTAGGTAACATGCCCTCTACTTAGGTACATTAAAAAACAAAACAGATCTTTACAATCAACTCATGATCTTTGAGTCCAACTGTAACATTTCCCATGTTTATTACGTGCATAAGAGGCCTCACTCAAAAAGGTAAAGGTGCGAGTCTACTAAACTCCAACTACACAACCGTCCTTCCATTAGTCTCTTAGAATATTAATAGTTTTTTTTTAAAAATTCTTTGGTGCTTTCTTTCTTTCTTTTAATTTAACGTCAATACTCGGACCAGAGAGATCCATTTGACGACAATTACAAAGTTGACTTGATCAAAACACTCCTGTTGTCTAGGCAAGAAACTAAGTACAAAGCT
>Ga0116227_10011406_pt1 | contig 14945 bp, 13 predicted proteins | sample S1TSphgellanicum_FD_89693 | JGI IMG/M metagenome (GOLD analysis project Ga0116227, IMG submission 89693) | Host-associated microbial communities from peat moss isolated from Minnesota, USA - S1T2_Fb - Sphagnum magellanicum MG | ecosystem: Host-associated > Plants > Peat moss > Unclassified... | reverse complement strand
CGTAGTGGGAAACTTTGGGAGTACCACGTTCGCGAAGCGTGTGCTTTGCACAAGGAAGTTCTGGAAAGATAATTTCTGCCAGAAGCCTACATCTACTCGCAAGAGAGATGTAGGAGCGTCACAAGATTAGATTTATTTGCCCCACCCAGGCATGATACCGCTAACAAGTAAGCAACTCAATATCAAGAACGAATGCTTAAAAACCTTAAGAAAAAAGGTACCTATTCAGGTCAGATGGGCTGTTTCCAAAGTCATTGGGGTCAATCCAGGGACATCACCTGAACTGCTTGCTGAATTAAGGCAACTGCCTTGGCCAATACCTGCGATCGCCACTGGGGATCTGCTGGGGCAAAGACTTCCTTGATCCGCTGTTTAGTCCAGTGTTGGTGAGTAGAATTGCCCCACCAGTGAGCCTGGTTTTCAGCTCTTAAGGCTTCAACTACCTGAATACTTGGATATGTGCCAAACTCAGCTGTTAACAAATCATACTGACGTTCAGGAAATTGATTTTGGCACCAGTCTTCCAGCCCTCCCCGAATTGGGTAGGCAGTTCCAGAATCGGGAGATTCAATCACTTCAGGGCTAAACCAACCCCTCAGGCGCTGAAGTCGCTCTGAGTTGGGAGCACTAGTTAAGAGTTTACAGGTTCCCCAGGCACCAAGACCAGTATGTAAATCAAGGTGGATGACTCTAGTCGCATCTTGAAGCCAACGAGGTAGATTTTCTACCAGCAATTGTTGGGTTTTCGTAGGACCATGTCCACCAAAGAACAACCCTTGGGGAAAGTCGTATTGTCCGCTGGCTAGAATCACTTTTAGTTGGGCGAAGCCTGCTTTGACGATTGTGGCGATCGCCTTGGGGTAGAATAGGTTTAACCGAGCGGGGGGACTTTGGCTATTGAGGAATGAATTAAGTTGAGCATAACCGTCAGGACTACCTTGGTAAAGTTCTCCTGGCAGCAGGAAATTACGGTTTAGATCTACATTATCTTCATTCGATCGCCGCAGGTAGAAAAATCCGTATGGATTCAAAGCATGAAGCAGAATTAATGTCTGGTCTTTAGCTAGGCTGGGGAGATACCTCTGCAACAAAGCTAATTGCACGGCAGACCCGAAGAATCCTTCAACACCATGTAGACCACTGGAGACAACTACAATCTTTTCCGGCTGGATAGCCCCTAAACGAGCAACATCAATGGTGAGTGATTGACCATCGGGGCCAGGATGGTCAATCTGTAAGGACTCTAAAGTGCAATTCGCTCCCTTAGCAGCGGTGCGGAAGCGATCACGTGCCATCAGGTAATCTGTGGAAAAGGCTGCAATATTTGCCTCGTTATTGACACTCTCACTTATTTCAAAATTATTTTGCATAGGCATAACTTTTCCCGCTAAGTCGTGAACCTAGAAATGATAAGGGTTTTTCAGTAGAGCCTAATTCTCAACAAGCAAGCTTTAGTGAGAATAATCTATAAAACAATAGGACTTGTTGTTTCGGGTGTTGTGGAAAGTGTTGGCGTAGCCGCCGCCTCGGCAATCTCTTACGAGACGCTTCGCGAACGCTCAAATAAAAAGATAACGGGAAAAGTCAGATCCCCACAAGGGGACTAGACATAACACTTCCGAATCAAGCGCTGATGAATCTTCCAACTGTCCCCCCCAATGTTGATGAATATATGAAGCGTGAAGAAGGGACAACCCCCAATACTGCTAGGTTAAGGAATTTCTTGGTTGAGGCAAGCTGTTCTTGATCAGTGTTGGGACAACCCCACCCCTTAAATCCCAAACTTTCCTGAGATTCGAGGAGGAGAATAAGGGAGTTAATCATTCAACAATGGGAAAAAACTTGGGTTGCCAGAACTTGAGTGTTGGAAGGCAGCAGGTAAATATTTAGGGAGGAAAGTAGAATATAGTACAAAAATACCTAGACAAACGCAAGTTACTATCTTATGATTAACGGTGTGATTGGCAAACCAAAGTGAGGGCAAAAAACCCGGGGTGTCTGCCAAATCGCCAGAACCTTGACAATACAATAGTTTTACGGTTTCAATCAGATTTTATTGAGGAGTGATCGAAGGCTGAAATGAAGTTTTTGATCAGGCCTGCCAAAATCGCTCCCAGAATCTGCTGTCAGACTCGGTTTCAAAGGGCGGTCTTTCCACTAACCTTTACCCCGCAAGGGGATTGAAACCTACTAAAAAGTGTGGAGTATGTAGGAATTATGGCTTTCCACTAACCTTTACCCCGCAAGGGGATTGAAACAACAGGTCCACCAATTCAGATTTTCCTGTTTGTTCACTTTCCACTAACCTTTACCCCGCAAGGGGATTGAAACTTTTATTAATTTTCTCACCAAGATAAGAGAGAATCCTTTCCACTAACCTTTACCCCGCAAGGGGATTGAAACGCCGGATAAATCGATTGGCTTAAAAGTACCCTGTACTTTCCACTAACCTTTACCCCGCAAGGGGATTGAAACATTTCCTTGTCTACGAATTTCATGTATTCGTAATCTTTCCACTAACCTTTACCCCGCAAGGGGATTGAAACCCACCCATCAGTCTTTCTTTGGCGACGTAATCGGCAGCTTTCCACTAACCTTTACCCCGCAAGGGGATTGAAACATTTCTTCCAAGCAAGCCATCATATTGCTAAGGCTGTTTCCTTTCCACTAACCTTTACCCCGCAAGGGGATTGAAACATTCCAGGATAGGCTAATCCTAAGTTCTCCTTCTACTTTCCACTAACCTTTACCCCGCAAGGGGATTGAAACAGTTAGCAGTTGTGAAGTCTGAGAAAGATTAGATAAACCTTAATAGCCATGATCCCTAAAATCAAAGGGGAGTGGATGAAACTAATCATGGGTGGGGTAAAATACGAACGGCTACGCCCCCTTCCTCCTTCCATATCCCCCATGAGTCAAATAATCTGGATGGCAAGACATGCCAACCGCATCGATTTTGTCAACCCTGATTGGTTCCGCACAGCTGAACGTCGCTATGATCCACCTTTATCAGATGATGGTATAATTCAGACCCTGAAGTTAGCTAAACGGTTACAAAAAGAACATATTGCCCACATTTTTGCTTCTCCCTTCCTGCGAACAGTACAAACTGCTAACGCTGTAGCAGAAGCCCTGGATTTACCCATTAAACTAGAGACAGGACTGAGTGAATGGCTAAATCCTGCTTGGATGACCGAGGAACCAGAAAAACTATCAATTCCTGCTTTAGCTGAATTATTTCGCAGAATTGACACTAGCTACACCTCACGCATTGCCGCCAAGTATCCGGAGACTCTTGCCCAAGTGCAGGAACGTTGCGGACAAACTGCTAGATGTCTAGCTGAGGAATTTTTCCCAGCGGATATTCTTTTGGTAGGACATGGTGTCTCTGTGTTGGGGGGAGCAATTGGTTTAGTTGGGGAGATGGCAGAAACTGAAGTTAAAGCCTCTCTGTGTAGCCTAGTCAAAATCGTCCGTCAAGACCAGACATGGTTGCTAGAACTAAAAGGGGACACTTCCCATTTAAGCCAGATAGAGGAAGTGATTAGATTTGTCTAAATTCTGGCTGTAATAGGGTACTGAATCAATTTCTCTACGGTTGGCTGATTGTTATGACCTTGTTGATAGCTGGAGATATCGGCGGCACAAAGACTATTTTGCGACTGGTGGAAACATCAGATTTATTAGGGTTACGAACTCTTCATGAGCATACTTACCACAGTAGAGACTATATTGATTTAGTCGCAATGGTGCAGGAGTTTTTAGCTGAGAGTGATACACCAACACCGGAAAAAGCCTGTTTCGCCATTGCCGGGCCAGTGGTTAACAATACTGCTAAGTTAACCAATTTGGCTTGGATATTGGATGTGGAACGTTTAGCAGAGGAACTAGCTATCCCTTCGATCTCCCTCATTAATGACTTTGCCGCTGTTGGTTATGGCATTTTCGGTTTGACCAAAAATGACTTACTCACTCTACAAGTTGGTAAACACCAGCCAGAAGCCCCAATGGCAATAATTGGTGCTGGCACAGGGTTGGGACAAGGATTTTTAATTAGACAGGGAAGTCAGTATCAAGTTTTCCCCTCTGAAGGTGGACACGCTGATTTTGCTCCCCGTAGCGAGTTGGATTTTCAATTGTTGAGGTACCTGTTGGATAAACACGATATTCAACGGGTTTCTGTAGAAAGAGTCGTTTCTGGACAGGGAATTGTCTCTATTTACCAATTCTTGCGCGATCGCAAATTAGCCACTGAATCACCAGATATTGCCCACGTCGTTAGACAATGGGAACAGGAAGCAGGACAGCAAGAAAAAAGCATAGATCCTGGTGCCGTAATTGGCAGGGCTGCTCTGGAAGGACGCGATCGCCTCTCGGAACAAACTATGCAAATTTTTATTGAGGCCTACGGTGCAGAAGCCGGTAACCTAGCCCTCAAACTTTTACCTTACGGTGGACTGTATATTACTGGAGGAATTGCCCCCAAAATTCTACCTCTGATTCAAAACGGTAGTTTCCTCTTGAATTTCTCCCAAAAAGGGAGGATGCGTCCCCTCCTCCAAGAGGTACCAGTGCATGTGATACTTAATCCTCAAGTGGGACTAATTGGTGCTGCTTTGTGTGCTGCTAGGTTATAACTGGCAGCATCTTCAAACACAAAAGTTATGGACATTCGAGTATTGTTATCAGGTACCGCTGCTACTTTTGTCTGTGTTAGCTACCTGTCAGCCGGGGTACACCTACCCAAAACTTTTGCTTCTGTGATTAGTCCGTCGGGGACTTCCACTTTGCCACCAGTTATCCCCATTAGAAAACCTATCATTCCACAGCAGCCAACTCCCACTCCCACTCCCACTCCCACTCCCACTCCCACTCCCACTCCTACTCCTACTAAGGCACCTGTAATCCAGCAGCGGCCAACCCCAACTAAGGCACCTGTTACTCAACAACAGCCAACACCCAAAAAGCCACCAATTGCTAAAAAAGTAGTGCAGCCAAAATGGAAAGTCTTCACACCCCCGGACCGAAGCTTTACCATTTTGATGCCTGGAAAACCGACAATGGTAATTCAAGCCCAAAAAACTTATATGGGGGTAATACGTTTAAAAGTATTTGTCGCCCAACCACCTCAACAAGAAGTAGCTTATGTAGTTACTTACAATGATTTTCCATATAACTATGCCCAAATGAATAGCCCTCAGAAAATCCTGAATCAAGCCGAATCTACTGCCGTAAAAACCACGCAAAGTAAGTTAGTCAGTCAGCGCGATATTAGTAATGATGGTTATCCAGGGAAAGAGATTCGGTATGTCAACGCTGGGGGTAAAATTACGATTAATAGGATGTATGTTGCCGATGGCCGACTGTATCAAGTAATGGCTATAGTTTCTAAGAAGCAGTCTAAGACTTTAGCTAAAACTCTAGTCGGCTATTTAAATTCATTTCATCTGGTTCTGTAAAGGTAAGCCTACGGGAGCATGTCACTTTTGAAGGTACATAAGTACTTGAGCAGAATTAATTACACAAACTCTGGGCTGAAATCCTTTATCCAGTCTAGATCAGACTAGATATTAGTTTGTAAATATTTCTGCTCGGTTACTTAATTTGAGTACCTTGGGAATAAGATAGTTGAAAGCCCGAATGTAGAGCGTTTTAAGCTATGAGTATAAATACTCAATTGCAAAGGTGATATGCTCCCCTGCAACTGTCACTGCTTTTTCTCCCAATAGTTAGCTTGTATTAACTACTTTAACAATGCCTCATGCAGAAACTGTGGCTACACTATGAAATGAAGGATGGGTGCTTACTCTACGAGATGCCACACGCATACATCGTCCGATTTACCAAAATTCCTACAAAATTAATCTCTTCTGCTAAGTACTTGAATAGAATTAATTACACAAACTCTGGGCTGGAATTCTTCATCCAGTGTAGATAAAACTAGATATTAGTTTGTCAATATTTCTGTTCAGTTACTTACTTCCCTAAATGACCTCAGTGCATAGTTAGACTAACTATTCATCACTAATTTGCTGTAATGACTTCAGCATAAGCATTACAGCGCATGCTACCTGTTTTTGACAAGCCTCGTTAATGATTAGCTGTTCTTATTAAATTGTTAAAAACATACTAAGTACAAAGGAGCGTGACTATCAAGTGACAAATGTCATGATGTAACCATGATATTTGTCATAGTAATTAGTATGACTTTACTCCTCTTGTGACTACTGAAGATTAAATCCTATGATAACAGCGTCCAAATCTGAAAAAACCTTGAGGTAACAAATGAAACTCACAGCATTATCACTAATAACTGGTGTAATCACTGTTGCTCTAACTGCTAGCCCTTACAGCCTTCAAGCCCAAGCACACTCCCCTTCATTATTGCTAATTGCCCAAGATGATCAAGATAAAGGACCACTGTCCCAACTGAACCTAACAGATGAGCAAAAGCACCAAATCGAACATATTAATCACAACGCCAGCCAAAAAATTCACCAACAACTCAATCTTCCCGCAGGTGAACAGATTAATTATAAATCTTTAAGTCCCGACCAAAAACAACAAGTCAGAGAAATTAAAAAGCAAGTACAGCAAGAAATCTATCGCAAAGTTTTGACTGATGCTCAACGCCAGCAGGTAGATCAATACCGTCAGAATCATCACCATACAGGCAATTAACAAAATAATTAATTACCTAATCAATTGATCAAATGGAAAAGGGGTGGAAAAGGCGTATGAAGGATATTTATCCTTTTTCCTGCCCCTGAAATTTCCATAAATATTTGGTTATTCGGTACATTTTATGCTATATTGGCGAGTAGTGTGGAGGATAATCTTAAGAGGGAAAAGACTTCAATTTTCGAGTTTTTAAATGAGATTAATAATCATCTCGCTTGACTATTTTTAATAAGTGTCTTTAATGTCTGTAAAGTTTGACTTAGCTCTATACGTAAGAGTATCGGCAAACAAGTCATGTGCTTTTTTAAGATTTAAGCCAAATTTTTCCCTGACCAGTGTCCATAGCAAGACACTAATTACAGTATCAATTATGGTTTAAGTCATCCAAGCCTACCTTCAAGAAAAATTTGCCCTGCATAAATCTCAAGAGGAGAAATTTTTTACCGACTGGGCTGATAATTCCTCCCCAATCTCCGAATTAGAAGTTTAGTATTTCTGGCGCTACGGGTCTCGAAATCCAGATTTGTGGGTTTTTCATCAATAAATTTAGGGGCTTGGTGACCCTATGGCATAGGGCAAAAAATATATTTTCCGACTCGTGCAAGAACAGCCCTGGAACCCTGGAGCCTTTCTTCGGTGAAATTTTTTTCATTGGGACTGCCTTCAATTCACATATACCCTTGATAACAAGGATCAGCTATTCTAGAAACTACACAGCCACAGGATCTACCTTGATGACTACCCATTTTATTACCGCTGAAATCGACCTACAAAATACTGCTACAGAGTTACAAGCAACTATCGAGGCAGAATTAAAGAAACAAGGTGAACCCCTACGCTGGGCAATTACCTCAGTAGACACTGCAAACCAAAAAGCAATAGTGGAAGCTGTTGTCACCACCACAAGTACAGCATCTTAGATGAGTCCCCCATGCGGCGACCATACACTGCTATTTTGATTGTACCCACTGGCATTGGCGCGACCATAGGAGGTTATGCCGGTGATGCCCTACCAGTTGCTAGAGTCCTGTCCCAGGCATGCGATCGGCTAATTACTCACCCCAATGTCCTTAACGGTGCTAGCTTGTATTGGCACCTCCCTAACACTTTTTATGTGGAAGGTTATGGACTTGATAAATTTGCTACTGGCTGCTGGGGTCTGCGTCCTGTACATAGTAATAGGGTCGGGTTGCTGTTAGATCAAGGAATTGAGCCAGAGTTACAACTAAGACACCTGCAAGCAGCTGATGCTGCCCGGGCAACATTAGGGTTGACGATTACAGATCCCGTAATTACAGACGCCCCTTTAAATGTACAGTTGCGGTCTTCGCCATCCGGTGCCAGTTGGGGGACAATAGGTAATCCAGATAGCTTGTTACGGGCAGCAGAAAAATTAATTCAGCAAGCAGGAGCAGAAGCAATTGCCGTGGTAGCCCGATTCCCAGATTATCTTGATCAGGCAGGACAAGACTACCGTTACGGTCAAGGGGTAGATCCCCTAGCAGGGGCAGAAGCAGTCATTAGCCATTTAGTAGTGCGAACCTGGAAAATTCCCTGTGCTCACTCCCCTGCTCTAGCCAGTACACCCCCAGATCCCCACACATCCCCCCGCGCTGCAGCGGAAGAATTGGGGTATACCTTCTTACCCAGTGTACTTGTGGGCTTGAGTCACGCCCCAAGATTTATCCTTCCAGAGAGGGAATTCAGTAGTGGAAAAGAAGATATTTGGGCAGATCAAATTGATGCGGCCATAGTCCCTGCAACTGCCTGTGGTAGTCAAGCCTTATTGAGTTTAAACCAGAGAAAATGCCAGATAATTACAGTGGTAGAGAATCAAACTCTCAGCCAAGTTCCTCCCTCAGCCATAGCTATCAAATCTATCCAAGTAACCTCTTATTTAGAAGCAGCAGGCGTATTAATAGCTCATAAAGCTGGTGTTAATCTGTCTGCTGTGAGTCCGAAATTTGGGGACAGAGCAGGGGAGTCTGGGAGAGATTGATCTGTGATCCTCCCCTAATCCACAATCCCCTACGGGTATCTCCTGGGGAGCCACTGCTCGGCTAGTCTGCACCAACTTGAAGCAAGTGGCATGAGCCAGTGCCATGGGTAGCTCCCCCCAAGACTGCTGATCATCACAAAATCTAAAATCTAAAACAAATTCGCTTGTGGTTAAACAAAAGAATCAAGAACCGGAAATTACTCACCTGACACGCACCCAAGTACTTGTGGCAATGGGTGTAACAGCAGTTGTTTTGTTGATAGCTGCCAAATTATGGTCACATTTTGGCAATGTGTCCCTCTTCTCTTGGCATTGGCAGGAAAAGGATTTCTTCTTAGGGTTGGGGTTGGGTTGTCTCATCACCGTTGTCAGTGGTTTAGCTTATCGCTTATTCCCTGGCTATCATAGAAGTGCAGATCATTACCTGGAATTGGTACTTAAACCTCTAGTACTGCCTGATTTGATTTGGCTAGGATTACTCCCAGGGTTGAGTGAGGAATTATTATTTCGGGGTGTCATGCTGCCAGCTTTAGGCGGAGACCATATAGCGGTGATTGTATCAAGTCTTTGCTTTGGTGTCTTACACCTCAGTGGCTCCCAGCAGTGGCCCTACGTAATTTGGGCAAGCATTATTGGACTGACTTTAGGGTATAGTGCCTTACTCAGTGGGAATTTATTAGTGCCAATTGTTGCCCATATTTTGACAAATTTGATTTCTAGCTATTTGTGGAAAACACGGCATCTGTAAATACAGGTTGATACATGGCAAATGTTTGTGTGGACCCTTAACAGGGAATTCTTAACTCTCAACAGAAAAGAGGAGTAGAAGTGTACGGAGTTTTTTTCAAAAATCAAATATGATTCCTACATAAGACCTCTTGCAAAAGTTTTTTATGCTATAACCAGAAACTTTAAAAACTTATCTTGATCTGATTTAACGCTAACCAAAATCTCCCTTCCTTCCTCAAGGCTAAATTTTTTTAACATATAGGAATCCTATCTGATTTTTGAAATGAACTTAATCATAGTAGTTTTACGGTTATTAGTATAATAAAAAACAAATAATTAACTGAGTGGGGACCGAATTTTAGATGGGTAGCAGTGTAAAGCGGGATAATTTAGGACGGTTATTGCCCTGAGAGCTCGGCAGTTACTGTGATTCTATAGACTCTATGCTTAGAGGGCTAAAACCCCACTATAGAGCATCGTTCGAGTAAAAGTAGTTGACAAAAGAAAGATATAATTTATGTAATAGACAAGTTAGTATAAAATACGTTAACAAATGTTTCAATACTTATAGAGGTATCACTTGAGTGTATGTTGTAAATTACACTTAAAACTCACGCTTTTCCCTACACGATAGTCTAGTGAATTTGTCAATACTCTCTACTTGACCGGCGCTCTAGAAGCTAAGCGATCGCTAATAAAAAAATCAACAATAAACTAAGATGATTAGAGAAAATTTATTAGGACAAAAGATGAGATAATATCAAGACTTAGTTAAGTTAATAGACAGAAATTTTGTCATGAAATATTGGAAAATAAAACAATTATCTTTATATTGAAGATCCTCATCACCGATAGGAAAACCTCGGTGACTAAAGTCACCGAGTCGCTTCCCTCTCAGGGCTGAAGCCGCTGAGTTTCCCGCTTACCGAGTGTTTCTATGAGGGAATTAGGCATCATCTAAAGCCGCAATTCCAGGTAACACCTTACCTTCAAGTAACTCCAAACTAGCACCCCCACCAGTGGAAATATGGCTCATTTGCTCAGCTAAACCCACCTTTTCCACCGCAGCCACCGAGTCACCACCACCGATAATTGTGGTAGTGCCAGTTTTGCTCAGATCAGCTAGAGTCCGGGCGATCGCCTCTGTCCCCACAGCAAACTGATCAAACTCAAACACACCCATAGGTCCGTTCCAAATTACCGTTTTGGTATCTGCTAGGGCTGCTTGGAACACCTTCACTGAGTCAGGACCAATATCCAAACCCATTCCATCACTGGGGATGTTTTCAATACTTACAGTTGTGGCATTGGCATCGGGTGCAAACTTATCTGCAACTACCACGTCTGTGGGTAGGAGTAGGGTGACACCTCTTTCCTTGGCCTTGGCTTCCAAAGTCTTAGCCAGTTCCAGTTTGTCATCCTCCACCAAAGACTTACCGACACTCAAACCCCGGGCCTTGTAGAAGGTGAAAATCATCCCCCCACCGATGATCAATTTGTCGCACTTATCCAACAGAGTTTCAATTACCCCAATTTTGCTGGAAACCTTGGAACCACCAATAATAGCAGCCAAAGGACGTTGGGGACTTTCAATGGCGCTTTGTAGATATTGCAACTCCTTCTCAATCAAGTATCCAGCAACGGAGGGTTTGAGGTAGTGAGTCACACCTTCAGTGGAAGCGTGGGCACGGTGGGCTGTACCAAAGGCATCATTTACGTAAAAATCCGCATTTGCCGCCAATTTTTTCGCAAATTCTGGATCATTTTTTTCCTCTTCCTTGTAGAAGCGGACATTCTCCAGTAACAGTACCTGGCCATTTGCCAAGGCTGCAACTTTAGCAGCCACATCATCACCGATGGAGTCATCAGTCTTCACAACTTCTTGCCCCAGTAACTCAGAGAGACGCTTGGCAACGGGAGTAAGGCGCAGCTTATCATCCACACCCTTAGGACGACCAAAATGACTTGTTAAAATTACCTTAGCCCCCTTTTGCGTCAAATCTTGGATGGTTGGCAGGGCAGCACGAATCCGAGTATCATCTGTAATGTTACCTTGGTCATCTACAGGTACATTAAAATCTACCCGTACTAAAGCGCGTTTACCAGATATATCCGCCGCAGACAAACTTGCTAACGTTTTTTTGGACACAGCCAAACTCTCCTGATTACCTTTTTGTTATTGTTTTGAAAGTAGAACCATCCGGATTTTACCGGAGTCAGGGGTGCGGAGGTGAGAGATGTTTAAGACAGTTCTATTTCCTATCGATCAAAGTCGGGAAGCGCGGGAAGCTGCCGATGTGGTTGCCAACATCGTCCAACAGTATGGTAGCCGCTTGGTACTACTGTCCGTTGTAGAAGAACCTACTCCAGATGAAACCACAGGCGATCCCATGCTGTCACCAGAGGTAGTTGCCAAACTGCTGGAAAATGCCCAACTTTTATTTTCCCAGCAGGGAATTAAAGCTGAGGTCGTGGAAAGGCAAGGGAAACCAGCCTTTACGATCTGCGACGTTGCAGATGAGATTGAGGCAGATCTAATCATCATGGGCTGTCGAGGCTTAGGCTTGACAGACGAGGGTGCAAGCGATAGCGTCACCACACGAGTGATTAACCTTTCTCCCTGTCCAGTGTTAGTTGTGCCCTAGTAGAGGGGACTGGGGGGTTGGCACTACCACTACCATCCCCTCATCCACCTTTACCCGAGCCAAACCAAACTGCTCAATTATTGTGGCATTGGTTGTGAGATGGGTTGTCACCTCTGCTACCCAATATTGGCTTGACTGGGATGCCACAGCGGCAGGTAACAACAACTGATCCCCCAGAAATTCATCCACAGGGGCACCATGGTAGTGGAACCTCAACAACTGCTCACAGGCTATGTCTGCAACTTTTTCCGCCGCTAGCCGCAGTTTCCCCAACCCAGCAAAGGCCGCTACACTATTTTTATACTCGGCCGTCAGAAAAATACCTGCCCCAGGGGCAACACCTTTTTCTCGCAGCGCCTGTATACTATGCCTGATTCCCGCTTCCTTCAAAAGATTCTGGGCCCGATTCACCATCCGCTGGGGGATATGGGCAGGTAATTCTGTAACCACTGCTAGTCCCCGGACTTGTTGCAGGTCTCCTCGTGCCCGTAAATCTATACCATCTAGTTGACAACCACCCCGGATTTGTAGCTGCACTTCTCCCCCACCTTGGGGATACCAACCCCAAGCCCCTAATTTAACCCTGGCATCAACCCCCATCCGCTGCAACATGGGGAGATAGACCTGTTCAATATAGGACATACTGGGGCTGTAACTGACATGAGTTCCACCCCGCAGCGTTACCTGAGAGTCCCCACTTGCCAAGGCCAAGGGCAATAGAACTGTTTCTAAAATCAGCGTAATTGCCCCAGCAGATCCCATCGGCTGTGCTTCCTTCACATCAAAGGTGTAAAATCCTGCTTGCACAGTACTACCGGGAACAAACTCCAGCATCATGGAACCTAAGGCATCACCCCGGAGTTGGGCTTGGCAGATTGTGGCGGCAGCCCGCACGGCAGTTAAATGTTGGGGTGCTAATCCTGGTGGGTTGCGTCTAGCCCGAATGCCGACAATGCGGATTGGCTGCCCCGTGATGGCAGCTAGACTCAGGGAGGTGCGGAGAATTTGTCCACCTCCCTCCCCGTAGGAGCCATCAATTTCCATCATCATATTGAATTTTAGGCTAAATGCTTATGTATTAATATCTTTGCCAATTTTACTGAAATTTTTTCAACCTCTTATTTTGGCACAACTATACTGAAGACGGGTTGTAACTTTACTTTTACAACCGCTAATACTATTTCCTGAAAATCTTGATAGAGTCCAACCCCTTTGTTGCCTTGCTCCCTGCCTCCCTAAAGGTATCAAACTTAAAGTGAAATGGTATAAGAGGTTAACAGGGAAAAATTTTTTTGCTTGGACAAAAATCCAGCAATCAGCGGTTTTTAGTATATTATTACTGGATGAGAATTTGGACAAAAAAATTAATTTCCCGCACCTAGTACCCTACTCTTACCAGGATTCATTAATCCATAGGGGTCAACCATCTCCTTAAATTTTAACTGCTCTGGATCAATTACTTTCCTACCTCCATCTTCAATGATGTAGCTGTGCGGGTTGGCAATAAACACCCCCTGCCCTTCCAGGTAGGAGATAATTTCATTCAGTCTTTCCTCTGTGGTGTAGCGTACCAATTGCAAACCAGCGGCAGTAACTCTGCCCTGGGTCCGAATAAATTCAACGTGCATTATCACCTCGTCCCCGAAGTAATGATACATATCTCCTAGGAGTTGCAGATTAGGATCAGGGGGGAAGAGACTTTGGAGGTAGGTGATAGAGGTATCCACTGTGCGAGCATGGAGGGTGGTGTGATTCCAGGTATACTCTCCTAGATTGATCCCCTTACCTGTCTGCTGATAGGTAATCTGTCCGTGATATTCCTGCACCAACCCCGGTAGCAGTTCTAAACTGGGTTCAGCAACCATCAACAGTGCAGCATGTATTCCCTGGGGGAGATAGGGTTGCAACCCTAGGAAGTATTGGGGGATAGGGGAGGCAAAGATGGCAATCATCTTCTTGATCATGCCATCAGCAACACCCAAGGCTTGTCCAAATTTTGCCGCCGTCATGAAGTCGTTGAAGGTAACAATGACCTCTGCCCAAGGGTAGGCTGGTCCTAAGGGGATTTCCACTTCCGTAATAATCCCGTTAATTCCCCAGGCATGGTTGACTTTTTGCACATCATCACCCCTTAATTCAATGACCTGGGGTTCATCTTCCAATGTCACTACCCGCAGGGCTAAAATGTTGCCGCGATCAGCTAAAAACCCATACTCGATTGAGCCAATTCCACCGCTGCCACCAGCTATAAACCCACCAATGGTAGCTGTACGGTAGGTGGATGGTGCCAACCGGATTTCCCAACCTGCTTCCCGTGCTTTTTTATCTATGTTTGCCAATTTTGCTCCGGCTTCTACCCGTGCTACCCCTGGTTGTACCCAGAGAACCTCTTGCATTTGGGTCATATCTAAAATGACACCACCGTGCAAGGGGACACATTGTCCATAGTTCCCTGTCCCCGCTCCCCGCACAGTCACGGGTATCCGGTGTTTGGCACAGGCTGCGGCTACTTTAATCACTTCCTGTTCATTGTCAGGACGCACCACTATGTCCCCCACTTTCCCAGCTAATTTTGGCACTAGCACTGGGCTGAAGGTATGGTAGTCTTGGGATAGTTTGGCTATTTGGGCAGGATCGGTAATTGTTTTTATGCCTTCTATGGCTTGGATAAAGGCATCTAAGTTAGTTTTTATCATGGGTTTAGCTAAAACAAAAAGAAGCCCCACATCTGACCCGTTCGCGCAGCGTCTCCGCTAGGAGAAGGGCAGTGTGGGATGAATTTTTGGGCGATGACGAATTGACCACTAACCGAATCAAGCTATAGGCTGGAAAGGGCGAGGGGTCGATGAGGAATCGCCATCTTAATTGCTAGAATAACTCAAGACAAAGCT
>Ga0116227_10011405_pt1 | contig 14946 bp, 15 predicted proteins | sample S1TSphgellanicum_FD_89693 | JGI IMG/M metagenome (GOLD analysis project Ga0116227, IMG submission 89693) | Host-associated microbial communities from peat moss isolated from Minnesota, USA - S1T2_Fb - Sphagnum magellanicum MG | ecosystem: Host-associated > Plants > Peat moss > Unclassified... | reverse complement strand
TGTCCTTTTCAAGCTCCATTTTAAGGTATCGGTAAATTTTGATACTATCTGCCATGTGGTAATTGGGTGGCATCTGCTTATCCCTTTGTTCTTTATTTATTTTCCTAAAATCTATGTGCTGTTCTTCCGTTGGTACCGGTGGGGCAGTTAGTACTGCTGTTTTTTTTAGCATATCGGCATTTAGCTGTACTTGTTTGGCTCTTGCTGCCTTCAAAAACTTCACATGTTCGTCAAACAACCGGCTGGCCTCTTTATTGAACGAACTATCGCTTACTTGCCTTGGATGCATATTGCGCAAACGGAACAACTCCTTCGACTTACGTTGAAAGGCAGTATCATTATCCCGCGGAGTTAAGGCGAAAGGGTTGGAAACACTCTTAATTAACTCTTGCTGCTGCCTGTGTAGCCTTGCGGTATCAGAAACCGCCATTTTATTCAGATCGCCACCTGGCTTTAACCGTCGCATCACGTTGTCCATATCCTCCATTTGAAAGGCCCACATGATGTGCCCTAAAAGATTAGGAACATAAAATGATGTTTCGGTAAGTAGCGCGGGGATACTCTGGTTTCCTTTAAAAGTTATTTTCCTTTTATAGTAATCTAAATTAGGTTTCCGGATGGTGAAGGGAGCATTCGTTATCATAAACGCGCGTTGTGATTTATGCGCTATCCGGATATCATAAGTTATATTAGTTGGATCGGGTGCTTTGTTTGTGTCTATCTGGATCACATAATCGGGCGAGGACAGTTTTTTAGTAATCACTACTCGTATCGAATCAAAATAATCCTTTTTACAATCATCCATCGCGCGAAGCATGGCGCTGTCAATATCGCTGTCGAACTGTTTTTTGTTGATGTGATAAGCATTAACCGTCCAATATCCCTGGAAAATAATGATCCCGATCAAAGATAAAGTGATAAGCGTGAACGCGATGCCAAGTTTCCGTTTCATTAAATTATGCTGCCTTAAGGTAAATGTAAAAAGCCATGTGCCAAAATACCAATCGCTTAACAATCGTTAACATAAAATAACTTAATGTGCAGGCTATCCGCAACGCCCATCTGTTAACATTAACTTAACACAAAGCCTTTATCTTTGTATTATATTATAAATAATCATCAATGTCTTTAAATAGCATATTCCAGTATTTTGTCCCTAAAGACAGAAAAGTGTTTTTCCCTTTGTTTGAGCAAGCTGCCAATAACGTAGTTGCCATAGCAACTGTGCTTGTTGAAACCGTAAACTCAAACAATCCGGCCACACGCGAAGAGCTATACAAACAAATAGATAAACTGGAAAACGTTGGTGATGAGCTAACTCACCAGATTTACATTGAACTAGGCAAAAACTTTATCACACCGTTCGACAGGGAGGATATCCACTCTTTAGCCACTGCAATTGATGATGTTGCCGACAATATTCAAGGAGCTGCCAATCGCATGAACCTGTATAGCATTGAGGATTTTACCGCGCCGATTAAAAAACTGGCCGATTTGATTTTGCAAGCCAGTATTGATATGGAAAAGGCTGTTCGTGAATTAAAAGATTTGAAAAACGTAAGGGCTATTGCTGATTCTTGTATTCGGATCAACAGCGTAGAAAATCAAGCCGATTACGTTTTCGACCGCGCTGTTGCCGATTTGTTCCTTTATGAAAAAGACGCGATCAAGCTGATCAAATACAAAGAAATTTTAGCTACGTTGGAAAACGCTACCGATATGTGCGAAGATGCAGCTAATGTTATGGAAACCATTTTAGTTAAAAACGCATAAGCTTATATGACCTTACTGGTTATTGTTATCGCTCTGGCGATCATTTTCGATTTTATCAATGGTTTTCACGATGCCGCGAACTCTATCGCGACCGTAGTTTCCACCAAAGTGCTATCACCTGTAATGGCGGTGCTTTGGGCTGCCGCATTTAATTTTTTGGCTTATTTTATCATTAAAGAACATAGTGTAGCCAACACGGTTGCAAAAACCGTTTTTGAGGAATTTATTACCTTACACGTTATTTTGGCCGGTTTAATTGCTGCCATTACCTGGAATTTAATTACCTGGTGGTTTGGTATTCCATCAAGCTCGTCGCACACGCTGATCGGTGGTTTCGCTGGCGCCGGTATGACGAATGCCATGTTTAAGGGAGTTAACGCCTTTAACGCGGTTGACCCAACCCCTATTGTTAAAGTAGTTGCTTTTATATTTTTAGCTCCTATTATTGGAAGCATTATTGGCTACCTAATAAACCTGGCTATTTTGCATCTCTGCAAAAATGCACGTCCATCTAAAGCCGAAACCTGGTTTAAACGTTTACAACTGGTGTCATCCGGAGCATTAAGCTTTGCGCATGGTGGTAATGATGCTCAAAAGGTAATGGGTATAATCTACGTGGCCCTGATATCTGCAGGTGTGCTTCACAAAAGCGATGCTATGCCTGAGTGGATCCCGTTGACTTGTTACTCGGCCATAGCCTTAGGTACCATGAGCGGCGGCTGGAAAATTGTTAAAACGATGGGAACCAAGATCACTAAGATCACTCCACTGGAAGGTGTTAGTGCCGAAACAGCTGGCGCGGTTACGCTATTTGTTACTGAGCATTTTGGTATCCCGGTATCTACCACCCATACCCTTACGGGATCAATTATTGGCGTTGGTTTAACTAAACGCATTTCGGCAGTACGTTGGGGGGTTACCATCAATTTAATTTGGGCCTGGATAATCACCATCCCAATTTCAGCTTTAATTGCGGGTTTGGTTTTTGCTCTTGTACATAAGCTTTAACAAAAGCTTATATTCGAATTGTTAAAACTATAAGGTGTACTGTTTGTACTATCTGTAACAATCCATTTCCATGAAGATACTTCGACCTACCATACTGGCCATCACTGTACTTATTGGCAGCTCTAACTTTGCATCGGCACAGTTTTTAAAAAACATCATTCAACAGCTTGGCAACAAGCAAACCGCTAGTACCATCGGTACACCCAGCACACTCGAAATAGGCACAGCACTAAAACAGGCACTTGAGCAAGGTACTACCAAAAGCTCAGATCAGCTTTCGGCTTTTAATGGTTTTTTTGGCAATGCTGCAATTAAATTGGTTTTTCCACCTGAAGCCCAAAAAGTAGAAAGAACCTTACGTTCTTTGGGTTTGAATCAGCTTTGCGACAACGTGATATTATCCCTGAACCGAGCTGCCGAAGATGCCGCCGGACAAGCGAAACCGATCTTCATTAATGCCGTTAAACAAATGACCCTGCAGGATGTAACCAATATTTTGTTAGGCGGCAACGACGCGGCTACCCAATATTTTAAACGTACCACATCGGTATCATTAGCCGATGCATTTAGGCCGGTTGTACAGAAAAGCCTGGATAAAGTTGGCGCAACTCATTATTATGGCGATGTGGCTAACCGTTACAATAAGATCCCCTTTGTATCTAAAGTAAATCCGGATATTAACGATTACGTTACCCAAAAAGCCATTTATGGTTTATTTGTGCAAATAGCAATAGAAGAGTTAAATATTCGCCAGAACCTTTCGGCACGCACAACGCCTTTGTTGCAGAAGGTATTTTCTTACGCAGGTAAGAATATGAAGAGCAATTAGTTACTTAAACAGGATCAGCAACTGTCCTTTTTCAACTTTATCGGTTGGTTGGATCTTGATGGTTTTTATTACCGCGTCTGCCGGGGCTTTGATGATGTTTTCCATTTTCATGGCCTCGAGTACAAACAGGTTGTCTCCTTTTTTAACTTCATCACCTTCGGAAACCAATACTTTTAAAACCAGACCAGGCATTGGGGCTTTGATATCGCTTATCTTGTTGCTGTTAAGGTTGGCCATGCCTAATTGCTCTAACAGGGCATCAAACTGGTCCTTGGCCTTAAGCTGGTATATATTGCCATTAACTTTAATTGTGGCAATTTTTTCGGTAATATCTAAACTTACTATTTCAACGTTGTACGATTTTTGCTCGTGCAAGATATGATAGTTGTTGGCATCCAATTTTACAGTATCGGCCAAAAACTCGCTCCCGTCAAGGGTTAAAGTATTTGATTTTAATTCAACCTCGTGGTCGAATTTGCTGTTTACTTTGATCTTGAACATAGCTATTGCGTTAATGCGTATTGAATTAGGTTAGCACCCATTTTAAGCGCTTTTAAGCGCGATTCCTGGGTATCGTTAGGGTATGTGCCAAAATCTTCCCAGCCGTTGCCTAAATCACACTCGTAGGTATAAAAACAAACCAGTTTGCCTTTGTACAATAAACCGAAACCTTGCGCGCGTTTGCCGTCGTGCTCATGTATCTTGGGTAAGCCGTTGGGAAAGTCAAATTTTTGGTGATAGATAGGGTGATTAGACGGTAGTTCTACAAAATCCAATTCAGGGAAAACCCTTTTCATTTGTACACGGATGTATTTATCCAGTCCATAGTTATCGTCAATATGCAAAAATCCCCCCCCGGTTAAATATTTGCGTAAGTTTTTCACTTCGGCATCCGAGAAGATCACATTACCGTGTCCGGTTAGAAAGATGAAGGGATAGTTGAATAATTCGCCGCTGCCTAGTTCTACTGTTTCTTCTTCCTGTTGGAAGTTGGTTTTGAGATTTTCATTGCAAAACTTGATGAGGTTTGGCAAAGCAGTGCGGTCGCCATACCAATCGCCGCCGCCGCTGTATTTTACCTTGGCCATTTTATACGTAGGCTGGCTAAAGCTGCTGGACAGCAACAAGCAACAAACGGTTAAAATGGTAAATAATCTCATTTAGCGGTTTAAAAAATTGATCTCGAAGCAAGCCTCGAGTGCGGCCGTCTCTGTTCTTAAACGGCTATTGCCTAAAGTTATTGGTTCGAAACCATTTTGCAAAGCATCTTCAATTTCTTTTGGTGTAAAATCACCTTCAGGGCCTATTAATATCAGGTAGCGGCCGTTGGGTTTGATGGTTTTGCTGAGTTCAAATTTATCGCCAGGCTCGCAATGTGCTATAACCTTTTGCCCATCGAATGGTTGAGTGATCAACTTTTGCAGTGGCGTAATATCATTCAGTTTGGGATGATAGGCTTTGAGCGATTGTTTGATAGCCGCGGTGATGATCTTATTCAAACGTTCGGCTTTGGCTTCCTTACGTTCCGATCGCTGGCAGTTGATGAGGGTTATTTCGTCAATACCAATTTCGGTAGCCTTTTCTAAAAACCACTCCAGGCGCTCAATATTTTTGGTTGGCGCTACCGCGATGTGCAGATAATGATTACGCTTAGCGTATTCCAGCTCACGGGTTAATAACTTAAGAGCTACTTTTTTAGGATGAGCATCAACAATTTCGGCTTCGTATAAGCCTCCACGGCCGTCTATTAACTGAACATGGTTGCCCAATTCCAAACGTAATACGCGGATGCAATGTTTGCTTTCCTCCTCGCTCAAATAATAGATGGGCGAATCGGTAATATCGGGGGTATAAAAAAGCTGCATGTGGCTTGGGAATTAATGCAGGTCCTCGGCGTCTTCTTCGTTAATCAACAGCTCCAGCTTAACGGATTCAATATTCTGATCAGATTTTTTCAGTACCGTAATGTTGTATCCATTAGCTTCTTTTTGCTCACCAACCTCGGGAATCTTACCAAACACATGCCCCAACCAGCCTGCTACGGTGTCATAATCCCCATCTTCGGGCAAATCGTGAGGCAAATGCTCGTTCACATCATATATTGGCGCAAGCGAATTCACTACAAACTCACGTTCATTTATCTTCTCTACAATTGGCTTTTCCTCGTCGTATTCGTCCTGTATTTCGCCAACCAGTTCTTCAACAATATCTTCCAGGGTAACCATACCGGCGGTACCGCCAAACTCGTCGGATACAATGGCGATCTGGATCCGCTTTTGTTGCAGCTCAGCCATCAGATCGTTGATCTTTTTAGTTTCGGGGATAAAGTATGGCTTGCGGATAATATCCTTTAAAACGATATCCTGATTGCGGGCCAGTAGTGCCAATATATCTTTGGCATGTACTACACCTACAATCTTATCAATCACATCATCATAAACCGGCATGCGCGAATAACCTTCGGTGATGATGCTTTCTATCAGTTCGTCCTTGGTGCAATTCAAATCAACGCCCGATATTTTGGTACGTGGCACCATAATGTTTTTCACCACGCGTTCGTTAAAATCAAAAACGTTTTGGATTAATTCGTGCTCGTTGGAATCAAGCGCACCGGTTTCTTTACCTTGCTCAAGCAGGTATTGTAATTCTTCGGAACTGTGGTGAGCCTCGCCACCGGGTACGGTTTGGATCCCCAACATTTTTAATATAAAATTGGCAAAGGTATTCAGCGTCCAGATAAATGGTTTGAACACCACGAAGAAGATTCTTAGCGGAAGCGATACAGCCAAAACAGTACGTACCGAGCGCTGTATAGCCAATGATTTTGGAGCCAACTCACCAAATACGATGTGGAAAACCGTGATTAGTGTAAAGGCGGTAATATGGCTTATCGTGATCACCGTGTTTGAAGTAACATTTAATCCCACAGCAGAAAACACATTCAGCATGATGGACGAAACTACACCCTCACCAACCACACCCAATCCTAACGATGCAATGGTGATACCCAATTGCGTTGCAGCCAGGTAACCATCCAGATTATAGAGTATCCCCCGTGCTATTTTGGCAACAGCACTACCGGTTTTAGCCTGTAATTCAATTTGCGATCCACGAACTCTTACCATCGCAAATTCGGCAGCAACAAAAAAGCCGTTCAGTGCGACCAAAGCCAAGGTGGCAAATATGTAAAAACCGCTTATATGAAGGTCGGGGTGCTCCATTCAATTATTGGTTAGTTGGAAATGTGGACTTGTATAGGTCCATTGCTTCGCTGATCACTTTATAGGCATAACGTTGGCCCATCAAGTGCTCAATCGTTACGTTCTTACCTTCCAGGCTTTTATAATCCTGGAAAAAACGTACGATCTCTTTCATGGTATGCGGAGGCAATTCGGTTAACTCATTAATATAGTTAACAGACATATCGTTTTTAGCTACCGCGATGATCTTATCATCCTGTTCGCCATTATCAATCATGTGCATCACACCAATAACCTGCGCCTCGATGATCGACATTGGGTAAACGTCTGCAGAGCAAAGTACTAGGATATCCAAGGGATCTTTATCATCACAATAGGTTTGCGGAATAAAACCGTAATTAGCAGGATACATTACTGATGAGAAAAGAACGCGGTCCAGTTTCAATAAGCCTGATTCTTTATCAATCTCGTATTTAGCTTTTGACCCTTTCGGGATCTCGATGATCGCGTTAACAATGTTTGGAATATTATCGCCAGGAGATACCTGGTGCCATGGATGTTGTGTACTCATTTTGGGGTATTATGTATTTATATATTATCTTCTTCTTCTGTTATGTCTAATTTTCTGCCTTTAAAAAATGCAAAAATAAGCGGTATTGCGGTTAAAACAATTAAACCAATTACAATATAGTGTAAATAATTTTTTAAGTTAGGGTACCTCATACCCAAATAATAGCCTGATAATGTTAAGGTTGTAACCCAGGCTACACTTCCAATCAAATTATATAAGCTAAATTTTTTAAAATCAACCCTTACAACTCCCGCAAAGATAGGTGCAAATGTTCTGATTATCGGGAAAAACCTGCCCAAAACCAGTGCCATTCCGCCATGTTTGTTGTAAAAACTTTCGGCTATGCGTACATACCGTTTCTTAAAAAAGAATGAATCGTCTTTATTGAAAAGGATATCCCCCGTTCGGTAACCAAACCAATAGCCTACGTAGTTGCCTAAAAAGCCTGCTGCAATTAAGCTGGCAACCAATAAATAAATAGGGATCTCCAGTAAACCGGTTGCGCATAATATGCCGGCTAAAAACAGCAGATAGTCGCCGGGTAAAAAGAATCCGAAAAACAAACCCGTTTCGGCAAACACAACGATAAGCAACAAGTAAAACCCACCCTGACTTATAATGGATTGAGCGTCTGTTAAATTTTGCAGGTGTTGCCAGAAATTTTCCATTCAGATATCAGTAAAATTACAAATATTAAATCAATTTGTAATTACCGATACAGATTAAATTAAACTACTGATCCAGTAAGGGTAAACGCCTATCACAATGGTAACGATTGCCGAAAAGCCCAATACAAACTTAAAGTAAGACGGAACGGCCAGTTCATTACGTTCTGATGAGTAAAAGTACATGGCAATGATCACACGGAAATAGTAGTAAATACTGATGATGGCATTGATAACAGCTACAACAGATAAACCAATCTGAAAGTGTGAGATAGCACTCGAGAACATGTAGAACTTACCTATGAAACCTGCAGTTAACGGGATACCTGCTAAAGATAACATGGCTACGGTTAAAGCGAAGGCCAAAAATGGATTCCGTTTACCTAAACCGTTAAAGCTATCAAAGTTTTCACTTCCTGATTCCTGCTGAACTAATATCAATACTGCAAAGGCGATTATGGAAGCAATTGAATAAGCTGTAGCATAAACAAATATGGAACGTGCAGATGCATCGCCCATAGATACTACCGCAAAGAGCATGTAACCCGCATGTGAGATACTTGAGAAAGCAAGCATGCGCTTAAAGCTTTGCTGATATAGCGCAGTTATATTACCGATGAATAAGGTGATAATAGTAATAACAAGCATGGTAGGCATCCAAAGATCAGATACCGGGTTAAAGCAGGTAGCAAACAAACGAAGGAATGCCGCGAAACCAGCCGATTTAACTACAGTTGACATGAACGCGGTGATCAAGGTTGGTGAACCCTGGTAAACATCCGGCGTCCAAAAATGGAATGGCGCGGCACCCACTTTAAAGCAAAGGCCAACAATCATTAGTAAAATACCACTGAACAGCATAGGGTCAACCGGGCGGGTATGCTCGATCGACCAATCGCGGATAACGCTTAAGTTGAATGAGCCTGTTGCGCCATAAACTAATGTGATACCAAACAGTAGGAAACCAGTTGAAAAGGCTCCCATCAAAAAGTATTTCAAAGCTGCTTCGTTTGAGGCAAAATCTTTCTTTTTGATCCCGGCAAGGATGTATAAACTTACCGACATGATCTCGATACCGATAAATAACATTACCATATTATGATATGATAACATTACGATGATACCCGCTAACGAGAACAGGATCACAGCGTAATATTCGGCAACGTGCTCGCTGATGCTTTCGAAGTAATCTTTAGATAACAACAGGATCAGTATGGTTGAAGCAATAGTAATAACAGAGAATACGATAGAGAAGTGATCAAACAACATCATACCGCTATAGATAGGTTTAGCGTAGGTTGCAGCGCTCCACTCGGCAATAGCGCATCCCATAGCAGCCAATAAGCCAACTATAGTAACGGGCAGTAAAGCCCCTTTAACTTTGTATAAACCAAGATACAGGATAACAATTGGTAAAACAGAAATGATTATTAACGTATTCATGGTTTACTTAACTAAAAGTTTCTTTTGGTTCACTGTTTCAATTAAATTGCTTACGCTGGCTTCGCTAATGTGCAATATCCAGTTTGGATAAACACCGATAGCGATGATCAACACGCAAATGATAAGCAACAATACTTTTTCGGAACCGGCAATGTCGGTAAATGTGGCGGTTAGCGGGTTGGTTTCGCCCTGCATCACTTTTTTGTACATGCGCAGCATATAAACAGCACCGAAGATGATGGTTAATCCGGCAACAGCAGCCATCCAGATGTTGTATTGATACACACCATTTAATAGTAAAAACTCGCCGATGAAGCCGTTGGTTAATGGTAAGGCTACGGTTCCTAAAACAATGATCAAAAATTTAACGGCGAATTGTGGTGCTACTTTAGCAATACCACCCATTTGAGTAATATCACGGGTACCTAACCTACGGCTGATGATATCTATAATGAAGAACATACCAACAACGTTGATACCGTGACTCAGCATCTGGATCATTGCACCTTGCACTCCCTGGATGTTCCAGGCAAAAATACCGGCAGCTATCAGGCCAACGTGGCCAATTGACGAATAAGCCACCAGGCGTTTACCATCTTTTTGATTGAAGGCGATCAGTGAAGCATACACTATTCCGATTACGGATAATACAATAGCGGTACAGGCCCATTTATCAAAACCCAGCGGAGAGATCGGGATTAACCAGCGGATAACGCCGTAAATACCCATTTTCAGCATGATACCTGATAACATCATTGTTCCGGCCGTTGGCGACTCGGTGTAAGTATCCGGCTGCCAGGTATGGAACGGGAAGATCGGCATTTTGATCGCAAACGCTAAAAAGAAAGCCCAGAATACAAATGATTGCCTTTCGGGAGATAAGTTAAGCTCATAAAAAGCCTGGATATCGTAAGTTTTGCCCGGTGTTTGCATGTACAGGAAGATCAATCCCAACAGCATAAATAACGAACCGGCAAAGGTATAGATGAAAAATTTTAGTGTGATACGAACACGGTCTGCACCGCCCCATAATGCGCAGATGAAATAGATAGGCAACAAAGCGGCCTCCCAACCAACGTAGAATAAAAAGCCATCTTGTGCTGTAAATACAACCAATAGCCCGGTTTGCATTAACAGGATCAGCGTGTATAAAGCAGTCTTGGTATTCTCTTGTTTAAAAGTCGATAGAATAATTAACGGAACCAATCCGGTGGTCAATAACACCATGATCATGCTGATACCATCAATACCCGCTTTAAAGTGAATGTTATAGCGTGGGATCCAGGTATAATCAACACCAAACTGGGTTGTGGCATCAGGTACAAATTGGGTAAGCATGGTAATTGCAAGCGCCAGTTCGGCAAGGGCAAATAGTAATGCAACTGTTTTGGCCGTACCGTTGTTAAACAGCAACGTTATTAGTCCACCCAGTAATGGCAAAAAAAGTAAAAGAATAACCATCATTTTATAATATCGTAATGCCTTTTAAAAACCGAATAAATTGAAAACAAACACGGCAATAACACCTATCACCATCATAAATATGTAGAAGCCTACGTTACCGCTTTGCAGCAAACGCAATTGCTTGCTCGATGCCATTGAACCTTTACCTAAACCGTTCACTAAACCATCGATAGCCAACAGATCAACCACTTTGTAAAAGAATACCGATAAAGCATCCAGCGGTTTGCGGATAATGGCATCGTAAATTTCGTCGATGTAGAATTTGTTGTATGACAGGTTGGTTAACGCCGGGCGTTGTTCTGTATCTGCCAATGGAATATTTTTATTGTTGCTGTATTTAGATGCTGCATATAACCAGGCAATAATTGCACCGGCTACAGAAATCCCCATCAAGGTCCATTCTGTGGCAGATGATAGATGATTAGCTGTTACTTCTTGTATAGCGGTTGATTTTTCGAACACCGGAGCCAGGAAATGCTCTAACCAGTGATGACCTCCCATGATTTCAGGAATACCAATCAATCCACCAACTATTGATAATATAGCCAATACGATTAAAGGAATAGTCATGGAAGAAGGTGACTCATGTAAATGGTGTTCCTGCTCATGTGTTCCGCGGAAGGTTCCGAAAAATGTTAAATAGATCATTCTGAACATGTAGAACGAAGTACACATTGACGTCAATACTCCAACTACCCAAATGGTAGGGTTATGCTCAAAAGTATGTGCTAAAATTTCATCTTTAGAAAAGAAACCTGCAAATGGCGGGATACCAGATATGGCAATGGTACCGATAAGCATGGTAGCGAATGTGACAGGTAGCTTTTTACGCAGACCACCCATTTTACGCATATCCTGCTCACCGCTCACGGCGTGTATAACAGAACCCGCACCTAAGAATAATAAAGCCTTAAAGAACGCGTGGGTTAACACGTGGAAAAAGCCACCTGTGTATGCACCTACGCCTAAACCTAAAAACATGTATCCTAATTGCGATACAGTTGAATAGGCAAGCACCTTTTTAATATCGGTTTGCGTTAGCGCGATCAATGCAGCGAATGCTGCTGTGGTGATACCAATAACGGCAATGATGTGCATCGTTACATCCGACATGGTAAACAAGATGTTCGATCTTGCTATCATGTAGATCCCTGCTGTAACCATGGTTGCGGCGTGGATCAACGCAGAAACCGGGGTTGGGCCGGCCATCGCATCTGGTAACCAGGTGAACAATGGGATCTGTGCAGATTTACCAGTTGCACCTACGAATAATAAGATAGTGATCAATACCAAGGTAGAACTGTTGGCAGTTGCGTGTGATGCGCTGTCAAAAACTTCTTTGTATGATAAACTTCCGAATGTTTGGAAGATAACGAACATGCCTAATAAAAATCCCAGATCGCCAATGCGGTTCATTACGAAGGCTTTTTTTGCCGCGTCTGCGTAATCAGCATTCGTAAACCAGAAACCGATGAGCAAGTATGAGCATAGCCCAACACCTTCCCAACCGATGAACATGATGACGTAGTTGGAACCCAATACCAATAGTAGCATGAAGAATACGAACAGGTTAAGGTAGGAAAAGAACTTACCAAAACCGGCATCATCGTGCATGTAGCCTGTAGAATATAAATGGATGAGGAAACCGATACCGGTGATGATCAAAAGCATGATAGAGCTTAACTGATCTACCAGGAAAGAGAATGGAATATGTAAAGTCCCTACGCTGATCCAGTTAAACAGATCAACTGAGATAGGCGTACCGGTTGAATTAATTTGCAGGAAAGCAAACAGGCTTATAACAAACGATGCCAGCACTACTGCACTGCCTACAAAACCAATAACACCTTTTGAAAGCGAATTACGGCCCAGTCCATTGATCAGGAAACCGATCAGCGGGAGTATTGGAATAAGCCAGATGTAATTATTTATCATTTATATATGCTCTATCTTAATTCTTTAACCTGTTCAATACATTCACATCCAACGAATTGGTGTTGCGGTAAACCATTACAATGATGGCTAAGCCTATCGCTACTTCGGCAGCAGCCAAAGCCATAATGAAGAATACGAAAACCTGTCCGTTAGGATCGTTATGGTAAACCGAGAATACGGTTAGCAATAAGTTTACCGCGTTCAGCATCAGCTCAACCGACATGAAGATCACGATCGCGTTCCTGCGGATCAAAACACCCATTACGCCTATCGAAAAAATAATAGCGCTTAGTATGATGTAATGATTGAGCGGTATGGATTGTATGTTTTGTGCTAAGGTTTCCATATCAGGCGTTTGATTTATCTTTAGTGGCCAATAAAACCGCACCTACCATTGCCGAGAACAGCAAAAGCGATGATACTTCGAAAGGCAATAAAAATTCGTTGAAAAGTACTTTACCAAGGTTTTTTACTAAGCCTAAATTGTCGTTAGTATGAGCAACCACACCGGATACATTGGTTACTTTTAATGATGCAACCACCGTTAATAGTAAACAGCAGCCACCAATTATACCGGCAAATTTTACCAGGTTACTTTTTACCGGCTCCGTATCGTTGTTCAGGTTCAGTAACATGAGCACAAACAGGAATAGTACCATAATGGCTCCCATGTAAACAATGAAGTTAACTATCGCCAAAAACTGCGCATTTAGTAATACGTAGTGAATGGTGAACGTAAAAAACGTCAGGATTAAATACAGTACACTGTGAACCGGGTTCTTGGAAAAGATAACCAGCAGCGCAAACAGTATCGACAAAAATGCTATGAAGTAAAATAAACTCATTTTATAATTTCAAAATACTTTTGCCCGTTTAAAGGACGGGCAAAGGTATAAAACTTCCTTATTGATTTAATGGTGCCTCTACTAATTTGTCTTTCCCGTAAATAAAGTCTTTACGTAAGTAATTCGACGGTACAATATCTCCGTCCAGGTAAATCGCTTCTTTAGGGCAAGCCTCTTCGCATAAACCGCAGAAGATGCAACGCAACATGTTGATCTCGTAAACGGCGGCGTATTTTTCTTCGCGATACAATTGCTCTTCGCCTTTTTGACGCTCGGCAGCAATCATGGTGATGGCCTCTGCCGGGCATGATAATGCGCATAAACCACAAGCAGTACAACGCTCGCGTCCTTCCTCATCGCGCTTAAGCGAGTGCATTCCACGGAAGTTTTCAGAGAATTCTCTTTTTACTTCGGGATAGCTGATGGTAACCGGCTTCCTGAAAAAGTGTTTACCGGTAATACGTAAACCACTCAGTATAGCTGGTAAGTAAGCGCGCTCCCAAAAATTGAGCGGCTTTACTTCTAATACTTTTCGTTTATTGGTTAATGATTCCATATTAGTATCCAAAATATGTTAAAAGTGAACTACCAACACCCGTTAATACAATATTGGCGATAGCCAGCGGGATCAGAATTTTCCAACCCAGGTCCATCAACTGATCGTAACGGAAACGCGGGATAGTCCAGCGAACCCACATGAAGAAGAAGATGAAGCAAAGGGCTTTGAAAAACATGACACCAAAGCCTAATAATGGTCCCCAGGTTGGTCCGAAATGCGCGGCAACCCAATCCATACCCGGATAGTTATAACCACCAAAATATAGGGTAGCCATTACTGCGGATGAAATGAACATGTTGATGTATTCGGCAAACAGGTAGAAACCTAATTTCATTGAAGAATATTCTGTGTGGTAACCACCAACCAGCTCGGTTTCGCACTCAGGTAAATCGAATGGAGTACGGTTGGTTTCCGCGAAAGCACAAACAATGAAGATTAAAAAGCCCAATGGCTGTTTTAGTATGTTCCAATGCCAGCCGTGTTGTTGTTCGGCAATTTCTTTCAGGGATAAAGTACCGGTTAACATTAACAAAGCGATGATAGATAAGCCCATCGCAATTTCGTAGCTGATGTTTTGTGATGCTGCGCGGATAGCGCCCAATAAAGAGTATTTGTTATTTGATGCCCAGCCGCCAATCATTACACCGTAAACAC
>Ga0116227_10011403_pt1 | contig 14948 bp, 14 predicted proteins | sample S1TSphgellanicum_FD_89693 | JGI IMG/M metagenome (GOLD analysis project Ga0116227, IMG submission 89693) | Host-associated microbial communities from peat moss isolated from Minnesota, USA - S1T2_Fb - Sphagnum magellanicum MG | ecosystem: Host-associated > Plants > Peat moss > Unclassified... | reverse complement strand
CGGTGCAGCTGCACGCGGTCGCATTCCGCGCCAGCGAGGCGCTCGACGCCCAGCATCGGCGGACCTCGGCGCGGCGCGAGACGGTCCGTGAGGCCGTCGTGCCGGACGCGATCACCCACGTCGTGACCGCGGTGCGGCGAATGCGCGAACTCGCCGACGCGTCCTCGCGCTGAGCTCGCTCGGACGCGCGGCGTGAGCGGCCGGGGACGCCGGCCGCGCTAGCGGTTCGCGGCGGCTAGCAGGTGCTGCTGCCGTTGGTCACGCCGCAGTCGCGGCTGACGGGCGCGGTCGGGTTGGCGCAGGCGGCGAGCAGCAGCGTGGCAGCAGCGACGAGCACGGTGGCAATGCGGCGGGGCATGGCGACCTCCGGGCGGGGGGTGAAGATTCTGGTCATGCGTGCGAAGGTCTTGCGCCCATGTGGTCGGCGACATGCCGGACCCGGGCCCGCCGCGTCGACTCGCTAGCCAGCGAGTCGCGAATGGACATCGTCGCCTACCTCGCCGAGCCGCTCCTGCAGGCGTTTCGCACGGTCACGGCCTCGCGCCACACGCTGCACGTCGCCCGATCCCTGCAGGAGTTCGAGACGATGCTGACGCTCCGACCCGCGTCGGCGGCCGTGATCGATCCCGTCGCCCCGGGCCTGGTCGATCCGCGGCTGCTCCTGCCGATCCTCGATCGACATGCCTCCGTCGAGGTCGTTGTCTACACATCGGTCACCCCGCGCGCGCTCCGGGGGTATGGCGTGCTGGCGAGCGCCGGGATCCGGCATCTCGTCGTGCGCGGTGTCGATGACGCGCCGGACCAGTTCCGCGATCTCCTCGAGGCGCTCCCGGCGGACACCCTCTCGGGGCTCGTCATCGGGATGCTGGACCCGGTGCTCGACGACGCGCCGACGCCGCTCGTCCGGGCGCTGCACGAGATGTTTCGCGCGCCGCACATCCTGCGCGACATCAGCGCGGTGGCCCGCGCGGCCGGGCTGCCGCGGCGCTCATTCGACCGGGCGCTGGAACGCGCGGGACTCGCCTCGGCCGATGCGCTGATCCGGATCGCGCGCGTCGTGCGCGTCTACCACTACATGCGGGCGACGGGGATTCGCCTCAAGGACATCGCCGCGAAACTCGGCTACGGCACGCCGCGCGCCCTGACGAGCGAGGTCCTCCTCGTCACCGGGTTCCTGCCGTCGCTGCTCCGAAAGGAGATCGAGCCGGACGACTTCCTCGCGCGGGTCATGCCGCGCCTCTGGCGCCACGGATCGCCCCCCGGTGTCGTCGCCACCGGACACCTCGCGACAGCGACTGTGCCTGCGCCGCGGCCCCCATTCGGGGGGTAACGGTCGGAGTTGTTGCGTCCGCTATCCGGCGGCCGTTTCCTATACGTAGGCAGGCGCGACCGTGCGAGAGGCAGGGACGTCCCCGCGCCGGGCGCGGCCCGCGACAATGGCAAACCCGGCGAAAGCCGGCGACGCAAAGCTCTGGAGGCTCCGGCCCGCTCGCGCCACAGGCGCGGATGAGGCCGTGCCAGTCCGGCCGCCGAACGGACCACCATTTGGAGGGACCTCGTGTCCACTCGGCCCACTGGGCGCATCGGCGCCGCACTGTTGCTGTCGCTCGCCTCCCTTGCCGCGGCGTGCACAGCGGCCGCGCAGGACGGGACCCAGGAGACGGCGACGTTCCACTGGGGCGAGACCGTGGCGTGGGTACGTGTCACCGCCGACGGGCAGGTGAACCTCTACGCGGCCCCCGGCTATCGGACCCCATTCGCGCACCCGGTGACGCTGACCGCGGCCGAAACGGACCGGTTCGCCGACTGTCTCGAGGGGGCGGCCGGCCTCTCGCCGAAGACGGCAGCCGGTGCATCGGCCGCGGCGACGCCGACCCTCTTCGCCGACGGCGAGATCAGCGTCCTCCGTCTCCCCCTGGGCGATTCGACCGCGATGCTCGTCCGCGTCGGGGCGAGCCGGCCCGACGCCGTCTCCGGCACCGTCGCCCCGCCGGCACTCCGCGACGTCGCCCAGGCACTCCATCAGTCGGCGCAACTCGCCCGCGACGCTGCGGCGCGCGCGGTCGCCAGCGCGGCGACGGCGGCCCCGGCGACTGCCACGGCGTCGACTGCCACGGCGTCGACTGCCACGGCGTCGACTGCCACGGCGTCGACTGCCGCGGTGCCGACTGCCACGGCACCAACCGCCACGGCACCAACTGCCACGGCCGCGATGACCACGGCACCAGCTGTCACGCCGGCGCCCGCCACCACGCCAACGGCTGCCGGTCCGTCGCCCGCGGCGCCCGTGACCGCAACAGTGTCGCCCATGCCGGTGCCCGCGGCGCCTACCGCGCCGCCCGTCGCCGCGGCACCGGTGGCGCCGGCGCCCGCAGTGCCCGCCACGACGCCGGCGTCGGCACCGGCGAGCCCGCCGTCGACGTCCATTGCTCCGCGCGCGGCGACTGACCGCGCCGCCGCCGCGCCGCCAGCGGCAACGGCTGCGGTATCGGTCCCTGTCTCGGCCCCACGCGCGACCCGCCGCGCCGCACCGGTTGCCGCCGCCTCAGCAACAGCTTCGGGGGGGACATCGAGCGCATCGGCCGGGTCGGGCGGCGCGACGACGTCCGGCGCGGTTCCCGTCATCGCGATATCAAACGCCGGGAAGACGGCGTCAAACCCACCCGCGAACGCACCCGCGAACGCACCCTCGAACGTACCCGCGCCCATTCCGCCCGTCCCCGAGGTCGCGGCATCGTCCGGCGCCCCCGGCGCCGATCGCGTGCCCGAGTCGACCGTCGGGAATCTCGTGCGCCAGTGGCAGTCTCAGCTGCAGCTCTGCTACACGGATTTCGGCCTCAAGGAGAATCACGAGCTCGCCGGCACGGTCACCGTGCGCGTCTCGATCAGCAGCACCGGCGAGGTCGCGGCGGTCGAAATTCCGCAGCACCACTGGTCGAGCGCCACCGGCGTCGCGCCGGTCGAAGCGTGCATTCGCTCGAAGGTCCGCTCGTGGCTCTTCCCGGCCGCCTCACTCGGCAGCTCGCACGAGTTCCGGCTGATCTTCACCCAGTAGTCGGTCGTCGGCCGTCGATGGCGCGCGTCGCGCGCCCGTCGCACCCGCGCCGCACACGCGTCGGGACGCGATATAGGTCGGGACGCGATATAGATTCTGTCCCGTCCGAGCAGTCCTGACCGACATTTTCCCCGACTCCTTCGCCGTTATGTCCCGAGCCGTTTCCGCTGTCAGCGCGGCGTCGCTCGTGCTGACCGTTGCTGCCTGCGCCCGAACCCTGTGGCCGGTGACGACCACCCAGATCCACGCGTACGCCCCCGATGTCTTCGCCTGTGTGCAGGCGACTGCGACCGACCTCGGGTACCACTCCTCCCAGTCCGACACCGCCCACCGGGTCTACGATGGCCGGCGCGAGTCGAATGCGAGAGGCTTCGTCGACCCGTCGCAGATCGGCGCGGCCGACCGACTCCGCATCAGGGTCGAGACGCCGAAGCAATCGAACGACGTCGTGCTCAGAATCGAGGCCCAGACGGTCTCGGTCCAGCAGGGGAACGCCGAACGGTTCGAGCAGCCGGAGTCGGCATCACCGCGCGTGCTGGATGACGCGGCGAAGATCCGGGCGAAGTGTGCGCCGGCGACCCCACCCGCCGGCGGCCGCGGGACGCCGTAGCGACGGGTGGAGTTCAACCCGCGTCTTGCGGGGCTGTCCTGTTTCGCCTGCGACACCCCGCACGATCCCCACGTGCTGCAGACCGTCTGTACCATCTGCGGCATGCCGTTGCGCGTCGACTACCGGCTCGACGCGTCCATCGCCCCGGCCCGCCGACACTCGGCGCCCGCGTCCCTCTGGCGCTACGCCGAGGTCCTGCCGGTCACGGCTGACGCGGTCACACTCGGCGAAGGGTGGACGCCGCTGCTGCCGGTCGGCGACGACGTCTGGATCAAGGACGAGGCGCAAAACCCGACCGGTTCGTTCAAGGCCCGCGGAATGTCGGTCGCCGTCTCCGTCGCCCGCGCGCTCGGCGCGACCGCACTCGCGGCGCCATCGGCCGGCAACGCGGCCGGCGCGCTGGCCGCGTACGGCGCGGCGGCCGGGCTGCCGGTCACCGTCGTCATGCCCGACGACACCCCGGCGGCGTTCATCGCCGAGTGCCGCCACTATGGGGCCGCTGTGCACCTGGTGCGCGGCACGATCGCCGATGCCGGTCGCTGGCTGCGCGCCAACGAGCCGGCGGGCGCGTTTGACGTCTCGACCCTCCGCGAGCCGTATCGCGTCGAGGGGAAGAAGACGATGGCGTACGAGCTGTACGAGCAGGGCGATGGCGTGCTCCCCGACGTCATCATCTACCCGACCGGCGGCGGGACCGGCCTGGTCGGCATGTGGAAGGCGTGGGGCGAGATGCGCGCGTTGGGGTGGCTCGACGCCGACGCGCGGCTTCCGCGATTCGTCTCGGTGCAGGCCGCGGGGTGCGCGCCGGTCGTGCGCGCGTTCGACGCCGGCGCGCTCAAGACCGAGCCGTGGGTCGACGCGGCGACGCAGGCCTACGGACTGCGCGTGCCGGCCCCGATCGGCGGATTCCTCTGTCTCCGGGCGATCCGGGAGACTGGTGGAACGGCGGTTGCCGTCGTGGAGTCGGCGATCGCGCCCGCCGCGCAGCGCCTCGCCGCCCGCACGGGGCTCGACATCTGCCCCGAGGACGGCGCGGCGTGGGTCGCGTACGAGCAGTTGCGGGCGAGCGGCTGGATCAGGAGCGGGGAGCGCGTCGTTCTCTTCAATACCGGCACGGGACTCAAGTACCGATGATGCTTCAGCGATGAGCGAGCGGCGATGAGCGAGCGGCGATGAGCGAGCGGCGATGAGCGGCACGACGGAGACAGCGGCGCAGCGCGTCGAGCGGGTCAAGCGCGAGCGCGCGCCCTGGTCGATCCTCGATGACATTCGCCGCTATGCCCGCGAGGGATTCGCGTCGATCCCCGACGAGGATCTCAACATTCGCTTCCGCCACTGGGGCCTCTATACCCAGGGCGACGGGGACGGCGTGCGCGGCGACGCGGTGCCGCTCTTCATGATGCGGGTGCGCACACCCAATGGGGCGCTGACGTCGGCGATGGTGCGAACGATCGCCGACATCTCCGAGACGTGCGCCCGTGGCTCCCTCGATATCACGAATCGGCAGAACTTCCAGCTCCACTGGCTCCGGATCGAGGATATTCCGGCGATCTGGGACCGCCTCGCCGCGGTCGGGTGGGGGAGCCAGGGGTCCTGCGGCGACGACACGCGCACGGTCACGGGGTGCCCGCTCGCGGGGGTCGACGCCGACGCGATCATCGATGCGTCCCCGCTCGCGATCGCCGTCGACCGTCACATGAACGGCAACCCGGCATTCGCCAACCTGCCGCGCAAGTTCAAGATCTCCATCTCGGGCTGCGCGCACTGGTGCACGTACCCCGAGATCAACGACATCGGCCTGACCGCCGTCCGCCGCGATCCGGGCGACGCCGACGGTGGCGCCGAGATCGGCTACAGCCTGCGGGTCGGCGGCGGCCTCTCGACACGACCGCACCTCGCCGAGCGGCTCGACGCGTTCGTGCGGCCGGGGCAGGTCACCGCCGTCGTCGAGGCGATCGCCGGCCTCTTTCGCGACAGCGACGAGCTGCGGCGCAATCGGGCCAAGGCGCGCATGAAGTTCCTCTTCCTGACGCAGGGGTGGACGGCGGCGACCTTCCTCGCCGAGATCGAGCGACGGATCGGCGAGCCACTTGCCTCCGCGGTGCCCGAGCGGGCGCCGCTCGATGGCGGCCGCGATCACGTCGGCGTCCATGCCCAGACGCAGCCGGGACTCGTCTACGCCGGACTGGCCGTGCCGGCCGGTCGTCTGTCGCCCGATGCGCTCCGGCGGATCGCCGATCTGGCCGATGCCCACGGGTCCGGGACGCTCCGCACGACGATCATGCAGAACATCGTCATCCTCGACGTGGACGCCGATCGCGTCGATCGCCTCCGCCAGGACGCCGCGGCGCTCCCCGATGGCATCCGGCTCGACGCGTCGCCGTTCCGGCGCGGGGTGATCTCCTGCACGGGGTCCCAGTACTGCAAGCTCGCGATCGTCGAGACGAAGACCTTCAGCGGCACCCTGGTCTCGGAGCTCGAGCGTCGGATCCCGGGATTCAGCGACGCGGTCAGGATCCACGTCACTGGCTGCCCCAACGCCTGCGGGCAGCACTGGATCGCCGACATCGGGCTGCAGGGGGTCCAGATGGAAGTCGACGGAACCAGCGTCGACGGGTTCGACTTCTTTATCGGGGGGGCGGTCGGCACGGCGCCTCGCTTGGCCCGTCGGCTCGGCGTCCGGGTGCCTGCCAGCGAGGCACCGAACGCGCTCGAGCGGGTATTCGAGTCGTTTCAGCGGTCGAGACGACCGGACGAGCGGTTCGGCGACTGGGTGACGCGCGCCGGCGACGCGGTAGTCAGCGAGGCGCTGACGAGGATCGGGCCGCCGCTGGCAGGGTGAAATCGACGCGTGTATCTCGTTGCACATCGCGAAGTTGGGTCCCCATCTGGGCGCTGGCCCGATCGATCGATAGCGCTTATGTTAAGGTGGGGGAGTTCACTCTGAATCCGCCGGTGGCGGCCGAGGTGTTTCGGCGTTGATCGTCTGTCTGCGCAGGGCGTGGTCCGGTGGGGTCGGTCGTGGTGCCGTGGGGTCTGTGTCGGTCATCGCTCATGCGATGCTTGCCGGCGCGTTCCTGACGGCGCCGCTGGCTGCGCAGTCGCTTGTCGTCTCGGCCGACCCGGCGCGCGGTGAGATCCTCGCCGAGCTCGGCCCGCTGCACCTGGGCGCCGGATCGCCGAGCGACGTCGGCGAGCAGGGGATGAGCATGGCGCCGGCACTGGTCGGTGTCCTGCCCGTGGACGGCTGGCTCCGCGGCTATCGCGTCGAGCTGGTCGACGCGACCGGGCGACTGCTGCCGCAGGCGATGATCCACCACGTGAACCTGATCGCGCCCGAGCGGCGCGAGCTCTTCAGTGACATCATGCTCCGCATCGGCGCGGCCGGCGCAGAGACCGATCCCGTCGTGCTGCCCCGCGTGTTCGGGTACCGCGTCGCGCGGGGCGATTCGTTGCTCGTGGTCGCGATGCTGCACAACCCGACCGGTCAGGCGCTCGATGGTGTGCGGCTCAGGGTCCGGTTCGAGTACGTGGCCGCCGACACGCGGATGCGTCCCGTCTCCGTCTACCCGTTTTATCTCGATGTGACGCCGCCCGCGGGCGAGCACGCGTACGATCTCAAGCCCGGCCGGTCCGAGCAGAGCTGGGAGGGGCGGCCGGCGATCGACGGCCGGATCATCGGGGTCGGTGGCCACCTTCACCGCTATGCCGTCGCGCTCCGCTTCGTCGACGTGACGACCGGCGAGCTGCTCTGGGAGGCGAAGCCGGAGACGAGTGCCTCCGGCGACGTCGTCGGCATGCCCCGCAAGATCTTCTACTGGCAACTCGGACTGCCGGTCCATCCCGACCACGTGTATCGCCTGACGGCGGTCTACGACAACCCGACGGGCCGCACGATCGCCGACGGCGCGATGGGCACGCTCGGCGGCATCGTCCTTCCGGGCGACGCGGCGGCCTGGCCGCGACTCGATCGGGGCGCGCCCGAGTACCAGAAGGACGTGCGCGTGACGTACGCGATGAATGACGCATCCATGGATATGCACGACGGACTGCAGGACGACCGGCACCTGACCATGCACGACGGCATGGGCCAGGGGACCGTCCCGACAGGCCGCACAGCCGAGAGCCCGTGAAATCGAGCATCGAGACGTCCGGTCCGACACACAGCCCGTCGTCCGCCAACGGCCGCGGACGGCCGGCAGGCGATGACGGTGCGCAGGCTCCCGATCTGGCGGCGTCGCACGACATCTTCGCCAAGACGCGCCAGTTCGCCCGGCTCGCCGATGCGAAGGCATCGGGCCTCTATCCGTACTTCATTCCCGTCGAGTCGTCCGGCGGCACCGAGGTCATGATCGACGGCAAGTCGCGGATCATGATCGGGTCGAACAACTATCTCGGGCTGACGCACGACCCGCGCGTGATCGAAGCCGCGCAGGCGGCGATCTCGAAGTACGGGACGGCGTGCACCGGGAGCCGGTTCCTCAACGGCAACACCGACCTGCACGAGGAGATCGAAGTGCGGCTCGCCCGCCTGACGGGCAAGGAGGCGGCGCTCGTCTTCTCGACGGGCTTCCAGACGAACCTCGGGGTGATCGCCACGCTGATCGGGCGCAACGACACCGTCTATATCGACAAGCTGGATCACGCGAGCATCGTCGATGGCTGCCGCCTCGCCGGCGGCGAGATCGTCCGCTATCGGCACGCTGATCTCAACGAGCTCGAGACCAAGCTCCGCCGGCCGGTACGCGGCGGCAAGCTCGTCGTCGTCGATGGCGTCTTCAGCATGGAAGGCGACATCGTCGACCTGCCCAATCTCGTGAAGCTGTGCGCGGCCTACGACGCGCGGCTGATCGTCGATGACGCCCACTCGGTCGGCGTGCTCGGTGCCACCGGCGCCGGGACGGCCGAGCACTTCGGGCTGACCGACGAGGTCGACCTGATCGTCGGCACGTTCAGCAAGTCGTTTGCGTCGATCGGCGGCTTCGTCGCCGGCGAGCGCGAGGTGATCGACTACCTGAAGCACCAGGCGCGCAGCCTGATCTTCAGCGCTTCGATGCCGCCGTCGGCGTGCGCGGCGGTCCTGACCTGTCTCGACATCCTCGAGAATGAGCCCGAGCGCCGGCTCAAGGTCTGGGAAAACGCCGCCTACGTGCGCGACGGGTTGAACGCCCTCGGGTTCGACACCGGCGTCAGCGAGACGCCGATCGTCCCCGTGCTGATCGGGCATGACAACACGACCTTCGCGGTCTGGCGCGGGCTCTTCGACCACGGCGTCTTCACCAATCCGGTCGTCGCCCCCGCGGTGCCGGAGAAGGACTCGCGCATCCGCACCTCCTACTCGGCGACGCATACGCGCGAGCAGCTGGACACGGTGCTCGATGTCTTCAAGACCGTGGGCCAGCAGTTCGGGGTGATTTGAGCGCGACGGCGACCGCGCCGGCCGTGACGGTCGGCACCGTCCGCTCGCGCGCCGATCTGGCGGAGTTCATCGAGCTCCCCTATCGGCTGTACAAGGGTGATGCGACCTGGGTGCCGCCGCTCCGCCGCGACGTGGCGCACATGCTCGAGAAGTCGCACCCCTTCTATCAGCATGCCGATCGGGAGCTGTTCATGGCGCGCGACGCGTCGGGGCAGGTCGTCGGCCGGATCGCCGCGATCAAGAATGACGCCCATATCGAGCAGCATCACGATGGCGTCGGATTCTTCGGGTTCTTCGAGTCGGTCCGTGACCCCGCGATCGCCGGCGCGCTCTTCGACGCGGCCGCGGCGTGGCTCGCTGCGCGTGGCCTGACGGTGATGCGCGGCCCGGCCAGCCCGTCGATCAACGACGAGTTCGGCCTGCTGGTCGACGGCTTCGACTGGCCGCCCGTGGTGATGATGCCGCACAACCCGCCCTGGTACGCCGACCTGATCACCGGCGCCGGCTTCACCAAGGCGAAGGACCTGATCGCCTATCGCCACACGTCGGCGGAAGGGTTGCCCGAGCGGGTCGTGAAGATCGCCGAGACGCTGGCCAAGCGGTACAAGCTGGTCGTCCGCCCGCTGGACATGTCGCAGTTCCCGCAGGAAGTCGACCGGGTGCGACAGCTGTACAACACGGCGTGGGAGGCGAACTGGGGCGCGGTCCCGATGACCGACGCCGAATTCGCCGATCTGGCCAAGCAGCTCAAGCCGGTCGTCGTCCCGGATCTCGTCGCGTTCGCCGAGGTCGATGGCAAGCTCGCCGGATTTGCGCTGGCGCTCCCGGATCTCAACGTCGCGCTCAAGCGGATGGGCGGGAACCTCTTCCCGTTCGGCTGGGTCAAGGCGCTCTGGTACAGCCGCAAGCCGCCCGGACTCCGCGTCCTCACGCTCGGCGTGTTGAAGGAGTACCGGAAGACCGGCGCCGCCGAGCTGATGTACCTCGCGATCATTCGCAATGGCCTCAAGCGCGGCATGACCTACGGCGAGTCGTCGTGGATCCTCGAGGACAACGCCGCGATGCGGCAGTCGATCGAGAAGATCGGCGGCGTGCCGTACAAGACCTACCGCGTCTACGACAAGCCGATCCGCTGACGGCGATCGGCCGCTGGCGGTCGTCACTGGCGCCAGCGGGTTCGTCGGCAGTCACCTGGTCGATGCCCTCCACGCCGAGGGGTGGCGCGTCCGCTGCCTCGTCCGCGGGACGAGTCAGCTCCGGTGGTTGCCGGTCGATCGCGTCGAGATGGCGACCGCCTCCATGGATGACGCCGCATCGCTGGAGCGAGCCGTCGCCGGTGCCGACGCGGTCTTCCACCTCGCCGCCGTCACGTCGGCGGTCGACCCCGCGGCCTACCGTCGCGTCAACGTCGAGGGCACGGCGCGGCTCCTCGACGCCGTCGCCGGCAGCGCGCCGGCGGCCCGCTTCGTCTTCTGCTCGAGCCAGGCCGCGGCCGGCCCATCACGCGACGGGCGGCCGGCGACGGAGGCCGATCGACCCGCGCCGATCACCGCCTATGGCGCGTCGAAGCTCGCCGCCGAGCAGCTGGTGAGTGGCGCCGATGGGCGGCATGTGATCGTCCGGCCGCCCGCCGTGTACGGCCCGCGCGACGTCGACATTCTCGCCGCCTTTCGGCTGGCGCGGCGCGGGCTGGCGGTGCGCATCGGGCCGCCGGGACAGCGTCTGGCGATCGTGCACGTGCGCGACCTCGTGAGCGGGCTGCTGCTCGCCGCGACGGTCGATCATGCGCGGGGGATCTACTTCGTGAGCGGCGGCACGGCCCGCTGGGACGAGCTGGTCGGCGGGATCGGTGCCGCGGTTGGCCGACGCGTGCGCATCGTCGCCGCGCCGCCATTCGTGCCTCGCATCGCGGCCGCACTCTCCCGCGCGGCGGCGCGCCTGACGCGATCGAAGCCGTTGCTGACGCACGACCGCGTGCGCGACCTCGTGCAGCCCGACTGGTCGTGCGATGACATGCGCGCCCGGCGCGACCTGGGCTACCAGCCCGCTATCGCGCTGGCGGATGGACTGCGGGAGACGGCCGCGTGGTATCGGGAGCAGGGCTGGCTGTAGGCGTGCGGCGGCGGACGACCCAGGTCAGTCCGAGGCCGATCGCGATCCAGATCATCTCCCGGAGCCGGCCGACGATCGCCGCCTCGGTGCCGAGGACCGCGGGCAGCCCGAGGAGCGAGAAGATCAGGGTCAGGCTCCCCTCGTTGGTGCCCATGGCGAACGGCACGAAGAACGTCGCGTTGATCACCAGCTGCTGGAACGCGCCGATCGCATAGGCCGTCGCGTAGGTGATCGGCTGGCCGAGGGCGTGGGCGATGAAGTACCACTCGAGCATCGCGATCGACCGGCCGCCGTATTCGAGGGCCGACGCCGTGATCAGGCGGCGGGGGTGCTCGCGGTAGAGCGTCGCCATCTGCGTGTCGATCGCCGCCAGCCCCGCGCGTCGGGGCTCGAGGCGGCGGGCGAGGGGGCGGAGCAGCGGGACCCGTTGCAGCAGGTTCAGGGCTCGTTCGACGAAGCCGTTGCGGAAGAGGGAAATCAGCAGGAACGTCAGCGTGCCGAGCACGGCGGCGATGGCCAGCAGCACCGCCGTCGTCGTCGTCGACCGCGGGAGCACCATGAAGGCGATCGGCACAGCGGTGAGCCAGAAGAGCAGCTGGCTCAGGGTGTGGACGATGCGGAAGCTGACGACGGACGCCGCCGCGCGCCGGCTGTCCATCCACGCGCTGGCCGCCGCGATCCGGAACCCCTCGCCGCCGAGCGCGACGAGCGGCGTGACGTAGTTGAGGGCGAAGCTGGCGACGTTGATCACGTAGGCGCGCAGGAACGGGATCGGCGCGCCGTGCTCGTCGGACGCGAGCTGGCTCCAGGCGAGCGTGTTGCAGGAGTAGACGACGCCCCACGCGAGGACCGATGGCAGCAGCGCCGAGCGCGCGGCGTGGAGACTGCGGAGCAGGCCGGGGACGCCAGCGTGCCAGATGATCACGCTGAAGACCGTGATCCCGACGAGGAAGACGGCGACCTGCAGCTTGCGACTCATCGGCGGCTCATCCGCGGCTCAGACGCGACAGACGGGCGTGCGGCGCGGGCGCCTAGAGGGCGACCGGCACACGGCAACCGGTCCGCGCCGACGTATAGGCGGCTTCGAGCACGGTCGCGACGCGCGTCAGGTCGGCCATCGACGTCGCCCCATCGCCGCGGTCGAGCGCATCGGCGAAGGCACCGAAGAGCGCCGCGAACCAGCCCGCGTACGAGCGCTTGTCGAGCTGCGCCGTAAAGTCGTGCGTCTCGACGGCGCCCGCGCGCTCGAGCGAGAGCACGCCGCCCTGCCAGTCGATCACGCCCTGCGCACCGATGAACCGAACGCGGTTCTCGCGCGCGGTGGCGGCCCACGTCAGGAAGAGGGTCGCCAGCCGATCGGGATACTCGAGTGCGACCTGCGCGGTGTCCTCGACGTCATAGCTGTGGTGCCGCAGTCGGCCGGTCCATCCGCGGACGGCGTCGGGGTTGCCGGCGAGATCGAGGATCGAGTAGAGGAGGTGCGTCCCGTGGTCGAGCAGGATACCGCCGGCGCTCTCGGTCTGGCGGATCCGCCACGGTGCCTCGCCGCCGACGCCCGCGTCGGCAGCCGGCCGGTAGACGCCGAGCTCCGCGAGGTGCCAGTGCCCAATCAGCCCGGCGACGAGCCAGCGGCCCATCTGCTGCCAGGCGGGGTTGTAGCGATACTGGTGGCACGGCATGACGATGCGCCCGGCGCGCGCCGCGGCCTCGCGGATCTGTGTCGCCTGCGCGCGGTCGATGGCAACCGGCTTCTCGCAGAGCACGTGATAGCCGGCGCCGAGCGCCCAGAGCGTGAGCCCGAGGTGCGTGCCCGTCGGCGTGCAGATGTCGACGAAGTCGATGGGTCCGATCGAGCCGAGCTCCGATCGGTCGCGGAGCAGCGGGACCCCGTCCGGCGCCGACGCGGTCGGGCTCGGGTCGACGGCGGCCACGATCCTGAACCGGGCGGCGACGCGTGGATCGGCGACGAACCCCGGGAGGTGGGCGCTCCGGGCGACGCCGCCGGCGCCGATCAGGACGCCTCGATAAACCCGCGGCGGGGTCAGCGGACGCCGGCGGGCGTCGCCCGTCGGTCGTCGCGCGCGACCGTCGACTGCAGGACGCGCCGCGCGATCCCGTCCGACGTCAGGACCGTCGCCAGCAGCACCAGATTGAGTGGGATCACTTCCGTCCAGAGGACGGCGGCCGGCACGCCGGCGGTCGCGAGGACACCGACGAGGAGCCAGCGGATGTTCTGCCCGAGCCACGCGAGCCTGGGCAGGATGGGCGCCATGCGCACCCGGTACGCGGCCCGCGCCTCCGGGGGCAGCTGGCCGGCGCGCATCCGGCGCACGAGCGCCACCGTCTCCGGGAACATGCGCGTCTGCCGGCCGACATACGAGGCGAACGCGCGCCCCATCCACGTCGTCGGCGGTGGCGCGTCCCCGACCAGCTCCAGCTCGCTCCCGCGACCGACGCCGATCGAGAGGAATGCGTGCCGGATGAAGTCGACCGCTGCGCTCTGGTAGGAATGGCTGGCCAGGGCCAGCGCGGCGAGGGCGACCGCCCAGCCGGACGGATACCCGCTGATCGCCAGTCGAATGGCCAGGTGCACGTACAGGTTCACGAAGCGGGCGCCGTCGGAGACGCCGTCGAGGATTCGGCCGAGTCGGGTCGACGTGCCGCGGATCCGCGCCAGCTGCCCGTCGGCGCTGTCAAAGAGATCGGAGACGATGAACAGCCCGAACCCGAGCAGGTTGAGCGGCACGCTCGCATACACGAAGAGATGCCCCGCCACCAGCCCGACGATCAGGCTCCACAGCGTGACCTGATCCGGCGAGATGCGGGTCGGGGCCAGCGCGCGCGCAAGGCGGGCACCGATCGGCCGGAAGAAGTGCAGATCGGTCCACTCCTCGACCACTTCTCCCTTGGTCGCGAGCGCGTCGGGCGCTGCAGTGTCAGCCACCGACGCGGTCCGCCGCTTCCCGCAGCACGTCCTGCATCACGGCCAGCGCCTCGAGCGCCTCGGCCTCGGTGATGACCAGCGGCGGGTTGATGCGCACTTCGGGGTTGTAGACCATCGCCAGCACCCCGCGGGCGAGCAGGGTGTCGAAGATCCAGCGCGTGATCGCCTTCGGCAGCAGCGTCGTCGTCCCCGGCATCACGAGATCCATGCCGATCATCAGGCCGCGGCCGCGCACGTCGCTGACGATCGGGATCTCCCCCTCCCAGCGGCGCATCTCGGCCATCATCGCCGCGCCGACCCGCCGGCTGTTGCCGACCAGGTCCTCCTCGAGCATCGTCTCGATCGTGACCCGCGCCGCCGCCGAGGCCAGCGGGTTGCCGCCGTAGCTCGATGAGCTGCCGCTCGGGTTCGCCCACGGCTTCGCCTGCGCCACGGATTCGCGTGCCACTACCCCCGTCATCGGGAACCCTCCGCCGAAGCCCTTGCCGATCGTCATGATGTCCGGAACCACCCCATCATGCTCAATGGCGAACATCGTGCCCGTGCGGCCGAACCCGGTCAGCATTTCGTCGGCGATCAGCACCGCGCCGATCGAATCGGCGAGCTGGCGCAGCATCCGCAGGTAGCCCGGGGGCGGGACAATGTTCCCCGCCGTCCCCTGGATCGGCTCGACGATGATCGCCGCGACGTCGTTGGACGTCTCGGCCTCGATCTTCCGGCGCAGGAAGTCGACGCAGTGCCACTCGCACGACGGAAACGTCTTGTCGAAGACGCAGCGCGCGCACGACGCGTAGGGGCTGCTGTAGTT
>Ga0116227_10011402_pt1 | contig 14948 bp, 12 predicted proteins | sample S1TSphgellanicum_FD_89693 | JGI IMG/M metagenome (GOLD analysis project Ga0116227, IMG submission 89693) | Host-associated microbial communities from peat moss isolated from Minnesota, USA - S1T2_Fb - Sphagnum magellanicum MG | ecosystem: Host-associated > Plants > Peat moss > Unclassified... | reverse complement strand
TGACCACCTGGCCCAGCACCGCGAGCAGCGGCTGCTCGGCCCGCGCCAGCACCCGCACCGTGCGGTCGGGCAGCGCAATGGTCCGGCCGGGGCGGAAGATCGGCGAGCCCGCGTCATACGCATACGCCGGCGCCGCGTCGGCCAGCTCGATGCAGTCGCGCGGCACCGGGCGGCCGGCGCGGCGCGCCGCCACGAAGGCGTCCACGATGGCCTGCGCGGCCTCGGGCGCCATGCCCTGGTCCGCCATGGCCTGGACCACCGCCGCGGGCGGCTGGCCCTGGTCCAGGTGCTGCAGCAGCCAGGGGCCGAGTTCGGGGGAGAAGCGGATCAGGGTGGCCATGGCGCGCCCGCTCAGAGGTCCTTGGCCACCCAGCCATCCGGCCCCAGGCGGAACGCCTCCTGCAGTTGGACGGTGCCCGCGCCCTGCACCATGCGGGCGACGACCGGGAAGACCTTCTGGATGCCCGCATCCCGCACCCAGGGCGCCGGGTCGATCTTGTAAGTGAAACTCACCACGGTTTCCTGCTGGCCGTTGACGTCCCGGGGCGGCTCCCAGCCGGTCACCTTGTCCAGGCTGAGGCGGGCCGCGCAGAAGTCGCCCGGCCGGGTCTTGACGCTGCCGTCCGAGGCCTGGCTGCGCATCTCCTTGGTCAGGTAATACGTCCGGCCGGCTTCGGTGAGGTCGTAGCGCAGAACCTTGACGGTGGCGCTGCGCTCCTCGTCCTTGACCTCGACCGAGGCCACCGAGGAGCGGACCAGCCCCAGCTTTTCGAGCGCGGGCATCTGCACCGCGTTGCGCGCGCCGGCCTCGATCTCGCGCTGGGTCACGTCGATCGGCCAGCTGCTCTTGGCCAGGCACAGGTCGCCGCGGCGGGCCAGGTAAGCCTTCATGCCGGCGGTGAAGTTCTCCTGGCTGGCGTCGTTCCGGGGGCTGCAGGCCGCCAGCGCGGCCAGGCACAGCAGGGCCGGCATCGTCTTGTGCATCGTCATCATCTTTGTCATTCGCTGGGTCTTCATGGCGTGTCGCAAGGGCATCAGTTCACGCAGGCGCCGGAGGTGGGCTGCGTCTTCGGCGGCACATAGCCGTCGGTCAGGGTCTTGAGGAAGCAGATCAGGTCGGCGATGTCCTGCTCCGACATCGGCGGCGTGCTGCCGGCGGCGCGTCCGTCCAGCGGCATCTGGGTGTCCAGGTTGGGCCGGTAGGCGCTGGGCAGGTCGTCGTACTTCTGCACGGTGCCGCCCACGTACTGCGTGGTGATCAGGCCGTAGGTCGGAAAGCCGGGGTCGTTGACCGCCTTGGGCGTGCCGCCGACCGTGGGGTACCAGATCTGCGGCAGGGTGTCGCGGGTGTTGTAGAAGCGGATGGCCTGCTCCAGCGAATGGATCACGCCGTTGTGGAAGAAGGTGCTGCGCGTGGCCACGTTGCGCAGCGTCGGCGACTTGAACATGCCGCAGAAGCTGTTGGCCGCGCCCGCCGTGGCGGGCAGGTGGTCCCGGCGCAGCGGGCCGCACAGCCCCATGTCGGCATAGGCCGGGTTGGCATTGGCCGCGATGGCCGCGTTGCGCGGCACGCCGATCGCCTCGTAGGAAAAGTCGGTGAACAGCGCGGAGCTGCCGTTCAGGCCCGCGCCCTGGTAGTGGCAGGAGGCGCAGTTGCCGGTGGCAGGGTCGGAGAACAGGCGCAGGCCGCGGGTTTCCGCCGCCGTCAGCGTGCCGCCGATCTTGTTGCCGGCGTACAGGTCGAACTTGCTGCTGTAGGGATGAAAGCTCGGGTCCTCCATCTGGAAGGCCTGCAGCGCCTGGGTGGCGTTGTCGAAGGCGGTGGCCGGGTTCGAGAAGGCATCGCTGCCAAAAGCCTGCAGGAACAGCGCGGCATAGGATGCCGCCTGAATCTTGGTGACGACGTCGCCCGGGCTGGCATTGGCCATCTCCGCCGGGTCCAGCAGCGGAAGGCGGGCCTGGGCCGCCAGGGTGTCGGCCCGGCCGTCCCAGGTGAAGCCGCCGCCGGGCCCGGGCGCGCTGATGCCGTCGGGGTTGTCCAGCAGGTCCTGGTAGGCCGGCGTGTAGTCCTTGTAGCGCAGCGAGGGCACGGCCCGGCTGCCCTGGGTGGCCAGCCCCACGCCGCCGAGCTGCACCGCCAGGTTGTTGGGCGGCCCATACGCGAAGTTCGGGTCATGGCAGGTGGCGCAGGACATCTTGCCCGAGCCGGACAGCGCGGGGTCGAAGAACAGCTTCTGGCCGACCTGCGCGACCACGCTGAGGTTCGCCGCAGCGGGGGCGGCGCTCGTGCCCGCGGCAGCCGTGGCCGGGCTGCCACCGGAGCCGCCGCAGGCCGCCAGGGCCAGGGCCGCGGCGCCGCAAAGCCCAATGAGGAGAGAGTAGTGTGTTCGCATCGTGAAGAAGCCCCGCGGGCGATGCCGCGGGGCGTCGGGCTCTGGAGGGAAGGATCAGCGCTTGAGCGACCAGACGTTGACCTGGCTGCCGTCCGGGCCGACCTGTGCCGGCGTGGAGACGTCAGCCGACTGCTTCTGCGTGTAGCCAGCCGGGATGACGAAGGCGTGGTTGATCGGCCGCACCGCGTCGAAGTGGGTATCGGCGCTGGAGGCGTACTCGGGCAGGTTCAGGATGTTGGCCGCGATGAACTTCTCGGTGTACTTGGAGCGGTTCATGTACGAGGCGTCGTTGGCCGGGTCGGCCAGCTGGAACATGTCCTGCAGCGTGCGCACGAACGAGAAGTGGCTGTAGGCGTCGCTGTCCGAGATGCCGGTGGGGGCGCCCGGCTGGTTGTTCAGGATGCCGAACACGCTCTGGCCATGGCCGCGGTTGCCCTTGGTGTAGTTGTTCACCGTGTTGTCCACAGACCAGGTGCCGTCCGCGTTCTGCTTGAGCGGGTTGGCCACGGTGCTGTTGGCCGGGTTCCAGCCGCAGCAGGAGTTGAAGCCGCTGGTGGCGCTGCCCTCATCGAACATCAGCACGATGGCCACGCGCTTCTGCGGGTTCTTCCACAGCGCCGAGGCCTGGATCTTCTTGACGACATAGTCCACGTAGTTGTCGCCGCGCGCGATGATGTTGCCGCCGGTGGCCACGGCCACGTTGTTGGCCACGCTGCTGCAGTCGCTGGCGCTCACCTGGGTCGGGGAGCCGGTCACCGTGCCCTTGACCGTGATGCCGTGCATGTCGTCGCACTGGTCGGGGATCACGAAGTTCAGGTTACCCACATTGCCGCTGGCCAGGTCGGCGCTGAACTGGTCGACGTTGTAGCCGGCGGGAATGGCATAGGCCGAGGCGCTGGACAGCGCGCTGTCCCACTGGCCGCCGCCGAGCGTGCGGTTGCTGTACTTCCACTCCGGCGCGCTGCGCACGTTCTGGTAGGCCATGCCGGGATGGTGCTTGGTCTTGTACAGGCCGGCCGGCATCGGCAGGTTCAGGTTGGCGGTGCCGATGGTGCTGGTGTTGCCGGCCAGCGTGCCGGAGGGGTACACGTGGTCGAGCGCGACCACGGCCGGGTCGGCCACGCTGTCGATGCGGAAGTCCTGGCCGGGGTTCATCGACTCGCTGTAGGTTCTCCAGGTCAGGCCCGCGGCCGACAGGGCGTTGAACAGGTTGGGCTTGCCCACGATGTTGTGGTTGACCGCGGCGGCCTGGGAGCAGGTGGCGGCGAAGGTGGAGCTGGCCAGGCCCGGCACCGAGTTGGAGGGCACGGGCGTGTCCTGCACGGCGTTCGCGCCGGTGGCGTCGCAGTTCCACTGGCTGTCGTCGGTGATGCCGAAGTCGTCGGCGCCGCCCAGGGCGGTGTAGTTGGGCTCGCTCGGGTTGCCGGTGGCGTAGTAGCTGGTGAGCTGGTTGCCAGCCTGCAGGTAGCCGTTGATCTTGGGCGCGAAGGCCGAGTTGACGATGGACGAGGTGGCCTTGTTCTCCAGCATCACGATGAAGATGTGGTCGTAGCGCGGAATGCCTTCCACATTGAAGGCCGCCTGCTGCGACTGGGCGAAGGTGATGGGCTTGCGCGTGTCCGGCGTCGCCGCCGTGGCGGCGGTCACGCCGGCCAGGCCGGTCAGACGCGGGTCGCCGCCCGGCACGGCCAGGGCGTCGGGATAGAGGTCGCCGCGGTCCAGCTTGGTGATGGCGTAGGCGAAGCGGTTGCCCAGGGCGTTGGCCTCCTTGAGCATCGCGGTCTGGGTGGCGCCGCTCTGGGTGTTGACGTCGCTCAGCACGCTGGCCAGCGGCACGCCCAGGCGCGTGGCGAGGTTCTGCTTTTCGGTGGCGTAGCTGGTGCCGTTGGCCTCGACCAGGCGTTGCACTTCCGACGACAGGGCGCTGATCACCACGGACGACACGCCCTGATCGCTGACCTGGTCCGGCGAGGCGCGCAGCACGTTGCGCGTGCTCACCTTGGCGCCGGTGGCGGTGTTGACGGCGCTGGTGCCGATGTCGGCAATCAGCGGCCCCACGGCCGACACCGCCAGGCTGAACTTGCCCTGGCTGTTGGTGGCGACCGGGTTTTCGCCGCTGTCGCATCTGCCGTTGCCGTTGGCATCCACGCACACCAGGGCGCCCTGGTAGTAGGCGGCGGCGATCGTGGGCTCGGTGGCGCTGCCGGCGGTGAAGGCGCTGGCGGCGACCACGCCGCTGACGGTGACGGAGGGCGTGCCGGCGGCGGGCGCGTCGCCGCCGCCGCAGGCCACGAGGGCCGCGCTGGCGCCACAGATGGCGGCGATAGCTGCCGCCCGGGAATGCAGGGAAAGATGGGATTTCATGGGTACTTTATGCTTAATGGCTGTGAAGGCGCTGACGATAGAAGCACCCTGTGACCGGCCCGTGACAGACAGGCCCCCATGAACGGACAAGGGGCCCGCAGGCCCCTTGTTCCAACCAACTCAGCGATGGACTCAGCTGGCGGACTTGTGGCGTCCCTCGCGCACGCCGCGGCGCACGTCCTGCACGCTGCCCAGCAGGTCCCAGAACTGCTTGGCCTGGACCTTGAGGCGGTAGTCGGTCTGCGCGAACTGCTCGTGCACGATCTCGGTCATGCGGCTGTCCAGCGTGGCGGCCGGCAGGCGCAGGTAGGCCTCGGACTCGGAGCCGTCGCGCTCCACGGTGGCGCCGGCGTTGCGCGCGATCTTGAGCATGGCGGTGTTCTCGCTCAGCGCATGGATGAACATCAGGTCCACGCCTTCGTTGCGCGCGTGCATCACGGCGCGGTCGAACAGGCGCGCCCCGTAGCCGCGCCCGCGCGCGCGCTTGAGGACCGACACGCCGAATTCGGCGCAGGAGTTGCAGTCGGGATGCTCCGCGAAGGCCAGGTGCGCCATGGCGATCAACTCCAGGCGGCGGTTGTAGATGCCGAAGATCTCGTCGCGCTCGAAGTTCAGGCCTTCCGCGTAGCGGCGCACCTGCTCGTCATTGGCCGCGTAGCCGAAGCGCAGGTAGCGGTCCTGCGCATCCAGCGCCAGCAGGTGTACGGCGATGCGCTCGCGGTGGCTGGGCCCGAGCGAGCGGATCGGCACCATCGCCGGCGCCGGCTTGGCAGGGTCCGCAGCGGCTCCGGCGGGCGGCACGCCGCGGTCCACCGGCAGGCCGAGGAACTCCCTGCCCGCATCCAGCGAGGCTTTGAAGAGGGCTTTCGTTTCAACCATGGACTTAATATAAGGGTTTTCCCTAGGAAGTCCAGCCCATCACCATCCGGGAGGGCGGGAATAGGGACCTGCATCCAATTTATTGCCCAGAAGTGCCGCCAACGCAATTGGGGCAATCGTTGGAAGCTATGAATTTAATAGCGTACAAGTCAGACCGGCACGGCGGTCGTAGCCTTCACCCGGTCCAGCACGAAGCTGGTCTTGCAGTCCTGCACGCTGGGGTGCTTGAGCAGGGTGTCCATGATGAAGCGGCTGTAATGCGCCATGTCCTGCACCACCACGCGCAGCAGGTAGTCCATGTCGCCGGTCAGCGCCGCGCATTCCACCACCTCGGGCCAGGTCTGCACGCTGGCGCGGAACAGGTCCATGGGGTTGCGCTTATGGCTCTCGGTGTGCTTTTCCAGCCGCACGTTCAGATAGGCCGTCAGGCCCAGCCCCACGGACTCGGGCGAAATCAACGCCACGTAGCGGTCGATCACGCCGCTTTCCTCCAGACGCTTGACCCTTCGCAGCACGGCGCTGGACGACAGTCCCACCTGCTCGCCGATGACATCGTAGGTCTCGCGCCCATTGCGCTGAAGGCTGCGCAGAATGGCCTTGTCCAGCTTGTCGAGTGCGGAAACGGACTCCATGGCGCAATTTTACGGCGCCCTCTTCGCGATCAAGGGCGCCTACGGGATTGTCCCGATGGTGACGCCGTCAGCTAATTGCAAGAATTCTTTCTTCAAAAAAGCACGATCGTTCGTTTTATTTCAACTTCAAGGAGACATCTATGCCCCGATTTCCTGGTCAGGCCCGCTTCGGCCGCCTGCTGCACCGTGCAGTCCTGCTGCTGGCCGGCGCCCTGCTGTTCTGGGGCGCGCCGGCCCAGGCGCAAAGCGGCTACACCCAGACGCGCTACCCGATCGTGCTGGTGCACGGCCTGTTCGGCTTCGACTCGCTGTTCGGGGTGGACTACTTCTACGGCATCCCCGGTGCGCTGCGCCAGGATGGCGCGCGCGTGTTCGTGGCCCAGGTGTCGGCCGCCAACAGCACCGAGGTGCGCGGCGAGCAGTTGCTGGCGCAGGTCAAGAACATCCTGGCCATCACCGGCGCGGCCAAGGTCAACCTGATCGGCCATTCGCACGGCGGCCCGACCATCCGCTACGTGGCCGGCGTAGCGCCGCAGCTGGTGGCCTCGGCCACCTCGATCGGCGGCGTGAACAAGGGCTCGCGCGTGGCCGACCTGCTGCGCGGCACCTTGCCGCCCGGCACGCTGGCCGAGAGCGTGGCCAACGGTGCGATCAAGGCCTTCGTGGCGCTGATCAACCTCGGCTCCGGCGGCACGGGCCTGCCGCAGATGCCGACGGCCGCTCTGAATTCGCTGACCACCGCCGGCCTGGCCGACTTCAACCGCCGCTTTCCGCAGGGCCTGCCCACCAGCGCCTGCGGCAGCGGCGCCGAACTGGTCAACGGCGTGCGCTACTACTCCTGGACCGGCACCCAGCCCCTGACCAACCTGCTGGACGCCAGCGACGGGCCGCTCGGCCTGCTCAGCCTGGTGTTTGGCGAGGCCAATGACGGCCTGGTGTCAGCCTGCTCCTCGCGCCTGGGCACGAACCTGGGCGAGTACCGCCAGAACCACCTCGACGAGGTCAACCAGCTGCTCGGGCTGCGCGACTGGCTGTCGGCCGACCCGGTCACGCTGTACCGCCAGCACGCCAACCGCCTGAAGCTGCAGAACCTGTGAGCCCCGCGCGCACCGGCCTGGCCGCAGCCGCCGCGGTGCTGGGCGCGGCCGTGCTGTGGTGGGCTGCGCCGCCCGGCGACGCAGCAGCACCCGGAGCTGCCGCGCCCAGGACGGCCACCAGCGGCCTGGCAGACCGCGCCTCCGCCGAGGCGGCAGCGGGCAGGGTGGCAATGTGGCAAGGCACGGGCGTCACCAGCGGCGCCCAGGACGCCGACCCCTTGCTGGTCCCGGGCCTGCGCCAGAGCTTCGAGGCCCTGCTGCTCGAAGCAGGCGAGGCGGGCGACCCCGCGACACTGAAGCAGCGCCTGGCCGCGCTGGTGCCGCGCCACTTCCCACCGGAACTGGTGGCCCGTGCGACCGCGCTGATCGAACGCTACGTGGACTACCGCGTGGCCCTCGGCGGCCTGGCGACGCCCGCCGACCCGCATGATCCACGCGCGCTGCGCGCCGCGCTGGCGGCACGCCAGCAGATGCGCCAGCGCTATTTCAGCCCGGAGGAAGGCGATGCGCTGTTCGCCCAGGACGCGCCGCTGGACCGCTACACCCTGGCGCGCCTGGAGATCGAGCGCAACAACGCACTGACGCCCGACCAGAAACAGACGGCCTTGCGCGAGGCCGAGGGCGAACTCGGCGAAACCGAGCGGGCCGCGCGGGCCGCCGCCACCGCCCAACTGTCCGTGGCGGCCCAGACCGCGGCCTTTGACGCGCAAGGCCTCAGCGACACCGAGCGCTACGCCCAGCGGCGCGCGCAGTACGGCGACGACGCAGCCCGGCAACTGGCCCGACTGGACCAGGAAGAGCGCGACTGGCAGACGCGGCTGGCGCGCTACGCCACGGCCCAGACCGCCCAGGCCAGCCAGGAGCAGTTGCAGCAGCTGCGCCAGCAGCTGTTCACGCCCCAGGAGCAGCTTCGCATCGACGCCGCACTGGCCATGCGGCGCCTGGCACATACCGGCGGCGGGGCATCGCCTTGAGCCGTCGCGCAGCTGCCATCGGCTTCTGCCATGCGCGGAGCCATAAAAACCGCATGAATCCTGAGAATACGCATCTTTCATGCATGAAGACGCCATCTCAAGCCTGAGATCGCCGAAAAAAAGACATACTTGCGCCCTACAGTGCGTGGCATTGCCCACTCTCTGGAGACTTCGCCATGAACGCCCCCCTGCCGCAGGCTGCCATCCCCCCTTTCACGCCGTGGGAGAACCCCATGGGCACCGACGGCTTCGAATTCATTGAATACGCCGCCCCCGACCCCAAGGCCATGGGCCAGGTGTTCGAGCGCATGGGCTTCAAGCCCGTGGCCAAGCACCGTCACAAGGATGTGACGCTGTACCGCCAGGGCACGATCAACTTCATCATCAACGCCGAGCCCGACTCGTTCGCCCAGCGCTTCGCGCGGCTGCACGGCCCCAGCGTCTGCGCCATCGCCTTCCGCGTGCAGGATGCCAAGGCCGCCTACGAGCGCGCCGTCTCCCTGGGCGCCTGGGGCTATGCCGGCAAGGCCGGCCCGGGCGAGCTGAACATCCCCGCGATCAAGGGCATTGGCGACAGCCTGATCTACCTGGTGGACCGCTGGCGCGGCAAGAACGGCGCGCAGCCTGGCGACATCGGCAACATCGGCTTCTACGACGTCGACTTCGAGGCCCTGCCGGGCCTCAGCGCCGAGGAAGCCCTGAATCCGGTGGGCAACGGCCTGACCTACATCGACCACCTGACGCACAACGTGCACCGTGGCCGCATGAACGAATGGGCCGACTTCTACGAGCGCCTGTTCAACTTCCGCGAGATCAAGTACTTCGACATCGAGGGCCAGCTCACCGGCGTCAAGAGCAAGGCCATGACCAGCCCCTGCGGCAAGATCCGCATCCCGATCAACGAAGAGGGCAAGGAGAAGGCCGGCCAGATCCAGGAATACCTGGACATGTACCGCGGCGAAGGCATCCAGCACATCGCCATGGGCTCGGACGATCTGTACGCCACGGTGGACAAGCTGCGCGCCGGCGGCGTGAAGCTGCTGGACACTATCGACACTTACTACGAGCTGATCGACAAGCGCATCCCGGGCCACGGCGAGAGCGTGGAGGAACTGCACAAGCGCAAGATCCTGCTCGACGGCGTGGCCGGCAAGCTGCTGCTGCAGATCTTCAGCGAGAACCAGCTCGGGCCGATCTTCTTCGAGTTCATCCAGCGCAAGGGCGACGACGGTTTCGGCAACGGCAACTTCAAGGCGCTGTTCGAGAGCATCGAGCTCGACCAGATGCGCCGGGGCGTGTTGACTGCCGCACAATGAAAGCCCCCCACTTCACCGGAGACTGAACATGCCCTCCTTCCACGTGGTTGCCGGCCTTGCCGCACTGGCCGTCGGCCTGTCGCTGAGTGCCCAGGCACAGAGCCCGGCGCCTGCCTCAGTGCTGGATGCCGCCCAGAAAACCGGCGTGCTGCGCATCTGCACGCCCGGCGACTACAAGCCCTTCAGCTTCCAGAAGCCGGACGCGAGCTTCGAGGGCATCGACGTGGACCTGATGGCCTCGCTCACGGCGAGCCTGGGCGTGAAGCCGCAATGGGTCAAGACCAGCTGGAGCAACCTGATGCCCGACCTGGTCGCTGGCAAATGCGACATCTCGGTGGGCGGCATCTCGGTCACCACCGAGCGCCAGAAGCGGGCCTTTTTCAGCACGGCCTACATGGTCAACGGCAAGACCCCGATCGCGCGCTGCGCCGACGTGGCCAAGTACCAGACCGTGGCCGACATCGACAAGCCGGGCGTGAAGGTGATCTTCAACCCGGGCGGCAGCAACGAGCGCTTTGCCCGCGCCAACTTCAAGCAGGCGCAGCTTACCCTGCACCCGGAGAACCTCACCATCTTCGACGAAGTGCTGGCCGGCCGCGCAGACGTGTTCGTGACTGAATCGGCCGAAGCCATCACTCAGCAGAAACTCAGGCCCGGCCTGTGCGCGATCAACCCCGACAAGCCGCTGCAGTACGGCGAGATGGCCTACCTGCTGCCGCGCGACGATGTGGCCTTCAAGGCCTACGTCGACCAGTGGCTGCACCTGTCCAAGGCCGGCGGCGAGTACCAGCGCGTCGTGGACAGTTGGTTGAAATGAACTCACCCCGAAGCGCCCCCGGCGCCTCACCGGCGGCGGAACCGGTGGTCTATGGCCAGTCGGACCAGCCGCCGCGCGGCGACTACTCGCGCGCCGCCGCCGACTACACCTGCCCGCAGAACTATGCGGCCTACACCGCCGCCGACCACGACACCTACCGCCGCCTGTACGAACGCCAGGCGGCGCTGCTGCCGGGCCTGGCCAGCGACGCCTTCATCGCGGCCCTGCCCAGCCTGGGCGTGAAGGACCACATCCCGCGCTTTGAGGACATCAACGAGCGCCTGATGAAGGCCACCGGCTGGGAGATCGTGGCCGTGCCGGGGCTGATTCCCGAAGTGCCGTTCTTCACCCTGCTGGCGAACCGCAAGTTTCCGGTCACGGACTGGATCCGCACCCCGGCGGAGTTCGACTACATCGTCGAGCCCGACGTGTTCCACGACCTGTTCGGCCACGTGCCGCTGCTGTTCAACCCGGTGTTCGCCGACTACGTGCAGCGCTACGGCCAGGGTGGCCTGAAGGCCCACGCCCTGGGCGCCTGCGAACTGCTGAGCCGGCTGTACTGGTACACCATCGAATTCGGCCTGATCCGCCAGAGCGACGGCCTGCGCGCCTATGGCGCCGGCATCCTGAGCTCATCCGGCGAGCTGCAGTACGCCGTCCACAGCGCCGAACCCCAGCGCCTCCCGCTCAGCCTGGAGCGCACCATGCGCACGCGCTACAAGATCGACACCTACCAGCAGACCTACTTCGTCATCGACAGCTTCCAGCAGCTGTTCGACATGACGGCACCAGACTTTGCGCCGGTGTATGAGAGGGTGAAGGGGATGGAGGAGTTGGGGGCGGAAACCCAACTCCGGGCAGAAATCCGCACGCCACTCTGACTGATAGCAGCAACCCATTGGTAAGCCGCCCCAAACAAAAAGAGCCAACGCATCACTTTTTCTTGTCGAAGATGCTTGCCTATGTTTACACTGCGCAAGAAGTTACGCGATGCAAATGATCGCGTAACCCCTTTGGTAAGCACTGTTCCCAAGCATACAAGGAGAGTATTGATGGGCTACTTCATGAAAGAGCATGACATTTACGTTAGCAGTCTGCTCGACGAACTGAATCTGCGTTTTGCCCCGCCACAAGGCAAAGACTCTCACTATGGGGGAATTGAGGAGTTGGTTGCTCTACAGAAGGAATTCAAGATATTCAAGAAAGGACGCTCCTTCAAGACCAGTGTTTCCGTTCTGAACATTGGCGCAAGAAACAATGAGGCCAAAAATAGGTTGCACGATTATTTTGGCAACCTAAGCAAGCATGACTCCAACATTTCAAAACAAAACGGTGACGTCGCCCTTGTCAACGCGCTGATCAAGAACCTTGCCGCCAATGAACCACTGCCAGTTTATTTCACCTTCCATGATATGCAGGCGGCAAAAGGAAATACTCGACTCCTCATTACTGAGCGCGGTCGCCCAATTCCATATTTCAACCATGACTATCTCATAGTCTCGTTCCCGACAAAGGCATACACAAACCCTAGCAAGTCTGCGAAGGCCAAGGCAACGGGGTCTAAGTCCTAACCCTTACGGCATGGTTCAAACTGCGCTTAGATGGCTTTCTCAAAACACCTGCCTCGATAACTCCGAGGAGGTGTTATCTGTCCATGCTGAAATCGCCTCCTACTACACAACGCGAGTTGAAAAATACGGAGCGACGCCCCTAGGAGTGGACTGGACCTGCCAACCGACGCAGGATCTAAGATTTCTTCAATTGCTCAAAATCTGCGGCGATAACCATTTTATTTTTTCTCTTAATGACATAGGATGTGGATACGGAGCTTTGCTTAGGTATTTGGCAAAAAGACATAAGCACTGGAAAGTCAATTATCTAGGAATTGATCTTTCCAAATCCATGATTCGAGCTGCCAAGACCGAATGGCCTCCTAGCTCTTATCGGAATTTCCTTGTTTCCCATGTGAGCCCTCGAATGGCAGACTACTCCATACTCTCTGGAGCCTTCAATGTCAAACTCAATATTTCGCGCTCAATCTGGGAGCAGGTTATCAAAAGTACGCTTAGCAATATGCATCAAACCAGTCAACGAGGTTTCTCTGTAAACTTCTTAACTTCATTACCACCAAGTGCAGAGACACCCACAGAACTGTATAGGACATCGCCAGATCAATGGATCTATTACTGCGAAACTGAGTTCGCCGCTCAAGTAGAACTTCTAGAAAACTATGGTCTCAGAGAATTTACTTTGCTGATCCGACCTCAGTGAACATAGTCTCCCGCCGATAGAATGGAGGATTCTCTTCTAAAACTGGGCATGCCGATGGCTAGACGATCGAATAAGCTTTTATAGCGCTCCGCTCCGGTTAACTGTATAAGATCTATGGCTTGGGCATAATAATCTTTCGCTGCCTCATCATTTTTATAGTCGTCACAACTATAAATGGCACCGCAGGTTATCAAGGCTCGGCATTCTGACAGTCGATTGCTCCGTAGCCGGGACATCTCAATTGCATCCTTGGCCCAGATTAAGGCTTGCTTGTAGTCTCCAACCAGGCGACAGCTCTCCGCTAAACTGGAAAGGACTTCAGTTTCGAACTCCATTGCCACGTTAGCCCCCCTGATAAGTTGAAGTGCCTCAGCAAATGTTACTTGTGCATTATCATATGCACCAGCGGTAAAATCGGCCAATCCTAAACAACATAGCGAGAAAATCTTCAGGTAGGGGCCTTCGTGTTTTTCGGCAATGCTGCTCATACGCACCGCATGAACCCTCGCGAGTGAGGCATCCCCCTCCCACCATGCGAGATCAACATAGCTGTAATGTACGATTTGTTTGATTACTGGATCAGTCGATGTAATACTGCCCCTAAGCATCTTCTCAAGACAAGCCCGGGCCTCTTCTAGCCTATCTAACCGCACTAGAACACGTATTCGAATTCCAAGGATCCATTGCTCAACACTGAATCCGAGGAAGTCTCTGTCAAAGCTATCAATGTGATGAATTTCCGCCATCGCCTTATCGTTAGCAGCAAGGGCCGGGCCTAACATGCCGGCCCAAGCATATGCGTGACTAAGCGCTGCGTTTAGCATTGCAACACGCCCAGGGTCCCCCTCCGGCGCCACCAGTGAAAGTGCTTGATTTACCTTCTGTACATAACCATCCGCCGGCCCACCATTTGCCTGTAATAAGCGCCCCTCCACCATGAACAGCAATTGCTTAAGCCGGTTATCTACAACTTCAGCAATATTCATCGCCTCTTCAATATATAACTGTGCTTCTTGTAGCGTCAACCCTTCACGCCATCCAAGCAAGGCAATCTGACTGCTTGCCATCGCTCGAAGACGATCATTTTCTATATCCTTAGCCTGCTTGAAGAGCAACTGGCGCACCTTGTGCCAGTGTTTAATAGCCTGAGCAGGATTTGTCCGCCCGGACCATTGGGCCGCCCGCCCTGTGTGGATTGCCGCAAGTACGGCTTGCCCGGCCGCCTCGTAGTGGTGCGCTACGAGAGCAGCAAACTCATCTCCTTGAATTTTGTAGTAGTCCTCCATTGCTTTCGCGACAGCCGCATGTAAAACAGTACGACGTGCCTTTAATTGCATTCCATAAGCAACCTCCTGAATCAATGGATGACGGAAGGCAAAGCGAGGGCCATCCTCATCTTGTTGAGGTTGCATTAATTCAGCGGCACACAATTGATCCAGCCCCCAAGCGACGTCGCCAGTTGCAAGGTCGGCCACACGTTCCAAGATACTCAGGGGAATCTCTTTACCAATAACAGCACAGATTTGCAGTAAGGCCTTAACCGGTTCTTGCAATCGGTCAATCCGTGCGCCAATAACTGATTGAACATTCGAGGGCAATGCACGCTCAATTGCAGCAATACCATTGCCCGAAGCACCAGACTCTCCCGACAAGACGCCTGTTTCTGCAACCGCGCGAACCAACTCTTCTGCGAAGAATGGATTCCCACCACTGCGTCGTGCAATCAGCTCACAGATATCCAATAGTTCTCGCCGATAGCTAATGAGCTCGCGGACGAGATGACTTGTATCCTCGCTGCTCAGTTCGGTAAGCTCAATCCTCTGGAAATGCGTGGCTGCTTGCCACTTAGCATGAAACGTAGGCCTGTAGTTAAGCACCAGCAGCATGCGCGTCCCAACTACCGCATCCACCAGCGTGGCCACGAAATCCATGCTCGCTTCATCGAGCCAGTGCAAATCCTCCAGCAGCAGCAATGTCTCTGCGTTTCCAGGCTGCCGCACCAACTGACGAACAATCGCCAGCAACCGTGCATGGCGCGCCCTCGGACTAAGAGCAGGAATCTGGATATCGGGATCTGACACACCCAAAAAATCTGATAGCAGTCCGCCATCTCCACTAGTCAACGCTGCGGAGTCCTGGCCACTCGGCACCGCCCGCCGCTGCGCCATTTTTTCACGTGCAATCGCCCCGTCGTCCCCGCGCACC
>Ga0116227_10011401_pt1 | contig 14949 bp, 10 predicted proteins | sample S1TSphgellanicum_FD_89693 | JGI IMG/M metagenome (GOLD analysis project Ga0116227, IMG submission 89693) | Host-associated microbial communities from peat moss isolated from Minnesota, USA - S1T2_Fb - Sphagnum magellanicum MG | ecosystem: Host-associated > Plants > Peat moss > Unclassified... | reverse complement strand
TTGGGAAGGCCGGTCAGCGGATCGGCGAATGCGCGCTGCTGCAGCTCGGCGTTGGCCGACTGCAGCTGGGCATTGGCCACCTGCAGGGATTCGGCCAGGCGCCGGGCCGTGCTCTGCAGGCGCGCATCGAGGATGGAGGTGAACAGCGTCCCCAGCAGCAGCATGCCGCTGGCCACGAGCACGACGGAGATCAGGCCGGAGCCGCCCAGGGCCTCGGCGCTGAGGCAGACGCTGCCCTCCGGGAAGCGGGCCGCAGCCATGCCGGTGTAGTGCATGCCGCAGATGGCTGCCCCCATCACCGCGGCGGCCATTGCCTGCACCGGCACGCGGCGGTCGCTGTGAACGCTCAGCAGCAACTGGAAGATCAGCAGCGCCGCCGCCGAGGCGGCCACGGCGATCAGGGCGGACAGCACCACGGTCGCTGGTTGCCAGACGATGCCTGGCGCCATGTCCAGGGCCGCCATGCCGATGTAGTGCATGCCGCAGATGCCCATCCCCATGGGCAGCGCTCCGAGCAGCACCAGGCGGGGGCCGATGGCCGGACGGCTGGCAATGCCCAACGCGATCCCGGATGCCGCCACGGCGGCGATCCATGACAGCAGCGTCAGCAGCCCGGTAAAGCCCAGTGTGATCGGCAACGTGAAAGCCAGCATGCCGATGAAGTGCATGGACCAGATCCCCGTGCCCATGACCACGGACCCCGAGGCCCACCAGACCAGGCTCAGCCTGCCGCGCGAACTCTGGATCCGGCGGGCCAGGTCCAGCGTGACATAGGAGGCGAGGACGGCGATCAGCACCGACGCCGCTACGCCCCACGGGTTGTGGTGGGAGACGAGAAAGGTCGGGTCGGGTGTCACGGCAAGTGGTACGGCGGTAAATACATGACGGATTCACGCCGGGATGGGTACGCAAGAGAAAGGGGGCCGAGCCCCCTCTGTCTGGATCTGCAACCGCGAAGCGGGCTGGAGTGTAACCACGAACATCCGCTCTGGATGAGAACGGTTTTTGTTTGGCGTTATGCTGGCGGGTGAGCGCCACTGCTGCAAAGCTCCTGTGGAGCCGCTGCAGCCCCTTAGTTTGCCACTGACCTGACCATGAGCACACGTACAGAACGCGATACTTTCGGCCCCATCGATGTCCCTGCAGACAAGTTGTGGGGGGCGCAGACGCAGCGCTCGCTGCAGAACTTCGACATCTCCGGCGAGCAGCAGCCGCGCGAGATCATCAAGGCGCTGGCCCAGGTCAAGCGCGCATCGGCGGTGGTGAACCATGCGCTGGGCCTGCAGGACCAGAAGAAGACGAACGCCATCGTGGCGGCTGCGGACGAGGTCATCGCCGGCAAGCATCCGGGCGAGTTCCCGCTCGTGGTCTGGCAGACCGGCTCGGGCACGCAGACCAACATGAACGTCAACGAGGTGCTGGCCAACCGCGCGAGCGAGATCCTCGGCGGCGAACGCGGCGAAGGCCGCCTCGTGCACCCGAACGACGACGTCAACCGCAGCCAGTCGAGCAACGACGTGTTCCCCACCGCCATGCACGTGGCGGCCGTCGAGGCCATCACGCACAAGCTGCTGCCGGCCATTGCCAAGCTTCGCGGCACGCTGGAGCAGAAGTCGGAGGATTTCGCCGACATCGTGAAGATCGGCCGCACCCACCTGCAGGACGCCACGCCGCTGACGCTGGGCCAGGAGTTCTCCGGCTGGGTGGCGCAGCTGCGCCACGGCGAGAAGCACGTGCGCGACGCGCTGCCGCATCTCTACGAGCTGGCGCTGGGCGGCACCGCCGTGGGCACCGGGCTGAACGCGCCCAAGGGCTACGCGGAAGGCGTGGCCGCCGAGATCGCCAGGATCACCGGCCTGCCTTTCGTGACCGCGCCGAGCAAGTTCGAGGCATTGGCGTCGGTCGATGGCCTGGTGCATGCGCACGGCGCGCTCAAGACGCTGGCCGCCAGCATGATGAAGATCGCCAACGATGTGCGCTGGCTTGCAAGCGGCCCGCGCAGCGGCATCGGCGAGCTGAGCATTCCCGAGAACGAGCCCGGCTCGTCGATCATGCCGGGCAAGGTCAATCCGACGCAGAGCGAGGCCGTCACCATGCTGGCCGCGCAGGTGTTCGGCAACGACGTGGCGATCAACTTTGGCGGCGCGTCGGGCAACTTCGAGCTCAACGTGTTCCGCCCGATGGTGGCGCACAACTTCCTGCAGAGCGTGCGGCTGCTGGCCGACGGCATCGTGAGCTTCAACGACCATTGCGCAGTGGGCATAGAGCCCAACCGCGAGCGCATTACCGAACTGGTTGAGCGCTCGCTGATGCTGGTGACGGCACTCAACACCCACATCGGCTACGACAAGGCCGCCTACATCGCCAAGAAGGCGCACAAGGAAGGCACCAGCCTGCGCGAGGCGGCAGTGGCCTCTGGGCACGTCACCGGCGAGCAGTTCGACCAATGGGTGGTGCCGGGGAATATGGTGGGGCGCTGAGCCCTCAGCGCGAGCGCTGGATGTTGCTATTTAATGTATAGCTACTGGCCAAGGCTGCACCTTGGCTAGAGGCATATTTCATCAATATTCTGTATCGCGCGCCCCCGCGCCTCAGGAGCCTGCTGCGGCGCGCGCCTGTTGCAGCCAGCCGTCAAACAGCGTCTGATGCGCGGCAATCCAGCCGTCGGCGTGCCGCTCAATATCCGCAGCCTTGTTCTCGCCTTCGCGCATGCGCAGGTTCTGGGCGTTGATGTCGGCCACCGGCACTTCCATCACCTCGAACAGCTTGGCCGCGGCCGGGTTGGCCTCGGCGAACTTGCGGTTGGCCAGGATGTGCTGGGTATTGGCGACAAAGCCGTAGTCCTTGCCGTCGGGCAGGCGGGTGGCCTGGCGGTCGCCGGGTTTGCCGGGCGTGGCAGAGAAGGGCACTTCGAGCCAGACCACGTCTTCGCCGGGCTTGAGCACGCTGCTGACCCAGTAGGGCATCCAGGTGTAGTAGAGGACGGGCTGGCCGTGCTTGTAGCGCTCTATGGTGTCGGCCATCAGGGCCGGGTAGCTGCCCTGGTCGTGGCTGACGGTGGCGCGCAGGCCGTAGGCGTCGAGCTGGGTTTCGATCACGCCTTCGCATCCCCAGCCGGGGTTGCAGCCGGTGAGGTTGGCGCGGCCGTCGCCGTCAGAGTCGAACAGCTTGGCGATCTGCGGGTCGCGCAGTTGCGCCAGATTGGTGATGCCGTAGGCGTCGGCGGTTTTCTTGTCGATCAGGTAGCCCTGCACGGCGCCGCTGGAATAGGTGCCCTGGCTGTAGAAGCTGGCCTCGCCGCCGGCATTTTTGTAGAAATCCTGGTGCAGCGGCACCCAGTAGTCGGCCAGGAAGGTGGCGTCGCCGTTGGCGATGGCCACCAGGCCGGTGGCGTACTCGATCTCCTTGATCGGCTGGACCTTGTAGCCAAGCTGCTGCAGCGCCTTGGTGACCAGATAGGTCTGAAAGCTTTCTTCAGGCAGCGAGCTTTGCAGCGGCTGCACGCTGATGCCTTCGCCCGGCATGTCGGGCGTGGCGGCAATAGCCGGCGTGCCGGCCAGACCGAAGGCGAGGGCGCTGCACAGGATCACGGCGCGCGCCACGCGCGGGATGGTGGGAGCAGGGCGTGCCGGCGGTGCGGGCAAACGAATGTGGGTGGACGGGAACATGGGTCTCCTTTCTTTCAGGCGGCAGAGGCGCTGGGCGCGGTCTGCAGGCTGCGTTGGGCAGAGGGCTGGGCAGTGCCCAGCAGCCGGCGCAGCAGCCCGACTGGTCCGCGCTGGTGCCAGCGCAGGCCGCCGCGGCGCACCTGGCCGAGCGATTGGGTGAAGCGGTCGAGCGTGATCGCCAGCAGCACGATGCCCAGGCCGCCGAGGGTGGCAAGCCCCATGTCCAGCCGGCCAATGCCGCGCAGCACCATCTGGCCCAGGCCGCCTACGGCGATCATCGAAGCGATCACCACCATCGACAGCGACAGCATCAGCGACTGGTTGACGCCTGCCATGATCGAGGGCATCGCCAGCGGCAGTTGCACCTTGGTCAGCAGTTGCCAGGGCGAGGCGCCATAGGCGCGCGAGGCCTCGATCAGGTCTGGCCGCACCTGGCGGATGCCCAGGTTGGTCAGGCGCACCAGCGGCGGCAGCGCGAAGACGATGGTAACCACCACGCCCGGCACGTTGCCGATGCCGAAGAGCATCACCACCGGTACCAGGTAGACGAAGGCCGGCGTGGTCTGCATCGCATCGAGCACGGGGCGCACCAGGCGCTGCGCGCGGTCGCTGCGTGCCAGCAGCACGCCCAGCGGCAGGCCGATCAGCAGGCAGAAGCCCAGTGATGTCAGCACCAGCGACAGCGTGGTCATGGCCTCCGGCCAGACGCCGAGCAGCGCGACCAGCAGCAGCGCCGCCACTGCGCCCAGGGCCAGGCCCGGCCCGGCGAATTGCCAGACCAGCAGGCCGATCAGCGCCACCATGACGGGCGCGGGCGGGGCCGACAGCGTGCTCTCGACGCTGCTGAGCAGCGCATCGATAGGCCCGCGCACGGCCTGGAAGAAGGGGCGGAAATGCTGCACGACCCAGGCCAGCCCGTGGTTGACCCAGGCCTCTACCGGCAGCGAGCCATCGAAGAGGCCGGCGGCGTGCGCTTGCTGTGCATGGGCGTCCAGCGGCGGGCCATCGAGCCAGGCGGTGCTGGCCGCGCCGGTGTCGGCGGGCGGCAGGGTGCTCTGGATCCAGGGGTTGACGTAGTGCGGTGCCTGGGCCAGCGAGGGCTCTGCGGCATCGACGGCAGCGTCCAGCGGGAGGTTGTTGAAGTCAGACATAAGGGCTTTTCAGGGCTGGGCGAACAAAAGCGGCAATGCAGCGGCGGTGCCTGGGGCACGCCTGCGGCTTTTGTCGGCGGTAAAGGGGATGGGACGGCAGCGGCTGACCAGGGTCAGTCGGTCGTGCGGTCCAGAAAGCGCAGCAGCGTGTTCTTGCTGATGGCACCGGCGTAGCGGCCGTTGGCGTCCACCACCGGCACCGGGTAGGGCACTTGCGCCACCTGGCCGATCAGGTCGCTCACCGGGTGGTTGGCGGCAATGGTCGGCACATCTGGCAAGAAGGCGTGGGCCAGGCCCAGCGGGCCTGCATGGCCATGCAGCGCGGCGCGCAGCGAGTCGGCAGATACCAAACCCAGAAAGCGGCGCTGCGGGCTCACGATGGTGGCGTAGTCGCGATCCTGCTCTTCCAGCAGTTGCAACGCGGCACGCGAGCCGCGGCCGGCGTGCTCGGACACGATCACCACCTGCGTCTTGCGCGCGATGTCGCCGGCCTTGAAGACCGCTGCCGCATCCACGCCGCGGATGAAGCTGCGCACATAGTCGTCGGCCGGGCTGCGCAGGATCTCTTCCGGCGTGCCCACCTGCACCACATGGCCGTCGCGCATGATGGCGATGCGGCTGCCGATGCGCATGGCCTCGTCCAGGTCGTGCGAGATGAAGACGATGGTGCGGCGGCGATCCTCCTGCAGGCGCAGCAGCTCGCTCTGCATCTCGGTGCGGATGATCGGGTCGAGTGCCGAGAAAGCCTCGTCCATCAGCAGGATGGACGGGTCGCTGGCCAGTGCCCGCGCCAGGCCGACGCGTTGTTGCATGCCACCCGATAGTTCGTCCGGATAGCTGGCGCCCCAGCCCGCCAGCCCGACCTGCGCCAACGCCGCTTCCGCCTGCGCCAGGCGCTCATCGCGGCTGACGCCCGACAGCTCCAGGCCAAAGGCGGTGTTCTCCAGCACGGTCATGTGCGGCATCAGGGCGAAGGACTGGAACACCATGCTGATGTCCTTGCGGCGCAGCGCGCGCAGCTCGGCTTCTGAATGTTCAAAAATGTTGCGCCCGTCGATCACGATGCGGCCGGCGCTGGGCTCGATCAGCCGGTTCAGCAGCCGCACCAGCGTCGACTTGCCCGAACCCGACAGGCCCATGATGACGAAGATCTCGCCCGCCTCGATGGTGAAGCTCGCGTCGAACACGCCAATGGATTGCCCGGTGCGCGCGAGGATGTCCTGCTTGGAATGCCCTTCCCGGACCAGCTCCAGTGCGGCATCCGGGTCATCCCCGAACACCTTGAAGACATGGTCGATCACGATTTCCTTTGCCATGCGGCGCTCCCTTCCTCAGCCGTCGGCTGTAGATGCCCCCCCGCGCCGGACCAGCCGGCGAGAAGGCGCCGCCGCAGCCGGTGCCCCGAAGCCCGTGCGGTGGCAGCGCCTGCGCGTTGCCAATAGGGCTATTGCCGGTGCCGCAAAGGCGCCGGATGTGTCGGGGAGCCGGGACTGCCGGCGGGATTGACGAAATGCAGGACCGATGCGGCCCCGGCGGTTTCCTGTCGGCCCGCGCCCTTGGAGGGCTGGGCCGCTGCACCACCGCCTGGAGGCCGAAAGCATCGGCGAGACGGGATTGATGGCTGCAGGAAAGCGTCTGATTATAACTTTTGAATCTTACTGCGTCAAGGTCGCGCAGTTGCCGGGCATAAGCAGCCGGGCTTCAGTGCTCTTTGGAGGGCGCTGACATCAGCCGGTCGGTCAGGGCAATGGCCATGGCGGACAGCAGGAAGGCGATGTGGATCGCCGTCTGGGCAATCAGCACGCGGTTGGTGTAGTTGTCGGCGTTGATGAAGGTCTTGAGCAGGTGGATCGAGCTGATGCCGATGATGGCGGTGGCCAGCTTGACCTTGAGCACCGAGGCGTTCACGTGGCTCAGCCATTCGGGCTGGTCGCGGTGGCCCTCCAGGTTCATGCGGCTCACGAAGGTCTCGTAGCCACCGACGATCACCATGATCAGCAGGTTGGAGATCATGACCACGTCGATCAGCGCCAGCACCACCAGCATGATCACCGTCTCGTTCAGGGTCGTGATCGGCGCCGAGGTCTTGTAGCCGATGCTGGTGACCAGTGCCTGCAGCGCGGTGGTGCTGCCGAAAGCCGCTTCCACAAGGTGCAGCAGTTCCACCAGAAAATGCACCACATACACGCCCTGTGCCACGATGAGGCCCAGGTAAAGGGGCAACTGCAGCCAGCGGCTGGCAAAGATCAGGTTGGGTAGCGGACGCAGCGGCGAGGACTTGCGCTCGATAGGGTCGGACATGTGGAGGGCGAGGGAGGAAAAGGGCGCATTGTAGAGTCGAGCCCTGGGCCGGGATCGCACGGCCTCAGTCAGTGGCCTGTAAGTGCCGGCCACCACATTAGCCCCCGTTTTCGCCAAGACTTTTCCCAGGAGACTTCCATCATGAGCGCCGCCGCGTCTTCCATTGAATCCGTGCTGGTCGAGAACCGCGTGTTCCCGCCCTCCGATGCCGCCATGCGCGGGGCGCGCATCTCCGGCATGCCGGCCTACGAGGCCTTGTGCGCAGAGGCGCAACGCGACTTCGAAGGCTTCTGGGCCCGGCTGGCCCGCGAGAACCTCCTCTGGAACAAGTCCTTCACCCGCGTGCTGGACGAAAGCACGCCGCCTTTCTTCAAGTGGTTCGACGACGGTGAGCTCAATGCCTCGGCCAACTGCCTGGACCGCCACATGGGCACGCCGGTCGAGCACAAGACCGCCATCGTCTTCGAGGCCGACGATGGCGTCGTCACCCGCGTCAGCTACCGCGAACTGCTGGAGCGCGTGGCCCGCTTTGCCAATGCCCTGAAGGCGCGCGGCATCGGCAAGGGCGACCGGGTCATCATCTACATGCCCATGACCATCGAGGGCGTGGTAGCCATGCAGGCCTGCGCCCGCATCGGCGCCACGCACAGCGTGGTGTTCGGCGGCTTCTCGGCCAAGGCGGTGAACGAGCGCATCATCGACGCCGGCGCGGTGGCAGTCGTCACCGCCAATTACCAGATGCGCGGCGGCAAGGCGCTGCCGTTGAAGTCCATCGTCGACGACGCCATCGCCATGGGCGGCTGCGAATCGGTCAAGACCGTGCTGGTGTATGAGCGCACGCAGGGCGAATGGGCCCGCGTCGCGGGCCGCGACATCAGTTTCACCGAGGCCCTGGCCGGCCAGAGCGCCGAGTGCGCGCCGGAGCCGGTCGGCGCCGAGCACCCGCTGTTCATCCTCTACACCTCCGGCTCCACCGGCAAGCCCAAGGGCGTGCAGCACAGCACGGGCGGCTACCTGCTGTGGGCCAAGCTCACCATGGACTGGACCTTCGACCTGCGGGCCGAGGACGTGTTCTGGTGCACGGCCGACATTGGCTGGATCACCGGCCACACCTACGTCGCCTACGGCCCGCTGGCGGCCGGCGCCACGCAGGTGGTGTTCGAAGGTGTGCCGACCTATCCGGATGCAGGCCGCTTCTGGCAGATGATCGAGCGCCACAAGGTCAGCATCTTCTACACCGCACCCACGGCCATCCGCTCGCTCATCAAGGCCGCCGAAGCCGACGAGAAGGTGCACCCCAAGCGCTCGGACTTGTCGTCCCTGCGCATCCTGGGTAGCGTCGGCGAGCCGATCAACCCCGAGGCCTGGATGTGGTACCACCGCAATGTCGGCGGCGAGCGCTGCCCCATCGTCGACACCTTCTGGCAGACCGAGACCGGCGGCCACGTCATCACGCCACTGCCGGGCGCCACGCCGCTGGTGCCGGGCTCTTGCACGCTGCCGCTGCCGGGCATCATGGCCGCCATCGTCGACGAAACCGGCAAGGACATCGAGAACGGCACCGGCGGCATCCTGGTCATCAAGCGGCCCTGGCCGTCCATGGTGCGCACCATCTGGAACGATCCCGAGCGCTTCAAGAAGAGCTATTTCCCCGAAGAGATGGGCGGCAGCATCTACCTGGCCGGCGACGGCGCGGTGCGCAGCGCGGACCGCGGCTACTTCCGCATCACCGGCCGCATCGACGACGTGCTGAACGTCTCCGGCCACCGCATGGGTACGATGGAGATCGAGTCGGCCCTGGTCGCCAAGACCGATCTGGTGGCCGAGGCGGCCGTCGTGGGCCGCCCGGACGACCTGACCGGCGAGGCGATCTGTGCCTTCGTCGTGCTCAAGCGCTCGCGCCCCACCGGCGAGGAGGCCAAGGCCATCGCCAAGGAGCTGCGCGACTGGGTGGCCAAGGAGATCGGGCCCATCGCCAAGCCCAAGGACATCCGCTTCGGCGACAACCTGCCCAAGACCCGCAGCGGCAAGATCATGCGTCGCCTGCTGCGCAGCATTGCCAAGGGTGAAGCGATTACGCAGGACACGTCTACGTTGGAGAACCCGGCGATCCTGGAGCAATTGGCGCAGACCAACTGACCCAGGGCAGCCGCAGGCTGGCGGCGCGCAGCGATGTGATGTGATGTGGCCACAGAATCCACCCATCCTGGACCCGTTGGCGCAGACCAGCTGAGGTGCGCAATGCTGCTGCGCGGAGCATCTTGGATGCTATGAATGGAATAGCTGGAGGCCCTTTTCCCACAAGGGCTTTCGACGCTTTTCCCGTGAATTCTCCAGGCCTGTCGCTTATGTAGGACGGAGCCGGCAATTGGGCGCGGGCAACCAATGTGCGCGGCCCTTTGCGGTACAAGACGGCGTTGCCGCGGCTGCCACCGGCCGCGCCCTTTCACTCTCCAAGCGAGTAACGCCATGATCCGTACCATCCTGCTTCTCGTCATAGCGCTCGTCATTGCCGCGCTGGCGGCGCTCAACTGGGGCACGCTGGCCGCGCCTGCCGCCGTGTCCTTCGGCGTGGCGGTCGTGGAGGCGCCGCTGGGGCTCATCATGCTCGGCCTGACCGTGCTGCTGGCGGTGTTCTTCGTCGCCTACGTGGTCTACCTGCAAGGCTCTGTGCTGGTCGAAACGCGCCGCCATACCAAAGAGCTGCAGGTGCAGCGCGAACTGGCCGACAACGCCGAGGCATCTCGCTTCACGGAACTGCGCACCTTCCTGGACGCCAGGCTCCAGCAGGCCGAACTGGACGCGCGCCTGGGCCGGGAGGCTTTCCACGAGCGCATCGCCGCGCTGGAAAACAGGCTGGCGGCCCGCGTGGAGCAATCGGACAACAGCACCGCTGCCTACATGGGGCAACTGCAGGACCGGTTGGAGCGCAATGCCAGCGTCAGGGCGGTACCGGCGTTCGATGCCGAACCGCCGATGCGATAGCGGCAGCGCGTCAGCGCAGGCCGAGGATCCAGGCCGCCAATTGCCGGGCTTCGGCGTCGCTGACCTGCGAGTTGGCGGGCATGGGCACCGGTCCCCAGACGCCGGCGCCGCCCTTGACGATCTTCTGGGCGAGCTGATCGGTCGCATTCTGGCCCGCGTACTTCTGCGCCACGGACTTGAAGCTCGGTCCCACCACCTTGCGGTCCATCGAATGGCAGGCCATGCAGTTGCGGGCCTTGGCCAGCGCCTCGTCGGCGTGGACCGGCAGGGCGCCGGCCAGCAGGAGGGCGGCGAGAGCAGTGGGCGGTAGCAGGCGGGGCATGGTGTGGGGTGACGTGCGGCGCGGGGCGCCGCAGAGCTCTGGAGTACAGTCTGGCCCGATTGTAGTGAGGGCCTCCATGTACTTTCTCGGACTCGGAATCATCCTGCTGTTGCTGAAATGGCTGGAATACGGCCCGGTGGGCCAATGGGCCTGGTGGATCGTGCTCGCACCCTTCGCGCTCGCCGCCGCCTGGTGGGCCTGGGTCGATGGTTCAGGGCTCACCAAGCGGCGCGAAATGGAAAAGATGGCCCGCCGCAAGCAGGATCGCATCGACAAGAACCGCGCAGCGCTGGGGCAGGGCCGCAAGCGCTAGCCCTGCCATCGGCAGATCGCGCGGCGTCAGCCGCCCGACGCCAGCACGCCGCCGCCCAGCGCCTGGTACAGCGCAACGGCGTCGCCCAGCAGGGTGCCGTAGGCCGCCACCCGCGCAGCCTGCGCCTGCAGCCAGGCCTGCTGTGCCGCCAGTGCCGAGGGCTGGGAGCTGTAGCCCCGGCGCAGTTGCGACTGGGTCAACTCGAAGCTGGTGCGAGTCGCCGCCTCGCTGGCCTCGGCCATGCGCAGCGAGCGCGTGTCGATGTCCAGCGCATAGAGCGTGTCGGCCACGTTCTGGAATGCGCCGAGCACCGTGCCGCGGTACTGTGCGGCCGCGGCCTGCAACTCGGCCTCTGCCGCGCGCTGCCGCGCCGACAGCGTGCCCCCCGAGAAGATCGGCTGCAGCAGCCCCAGCCCGAGCGCCCAGGTGCTGTTGCCGGCGGCGAACATCTGCGAGAAGGTCGTGGCGCCGCCGCCCAGGGCCGCGGTGATCGACAGCTGCGGCAGCCGGGCGGCCTTGGCTACGCCGATGGCCGCGCTGGCCGCCTGCACCTGGGTCTCGGCTGCGCGCACGTCGGGCCGCTGCGCCACCAGGTCGGAGGCCACGGCCGCGGGCAGCTGCGGCAGGCGGACGGAGGACAGCGCAATCGCAGGCAGCGGCGTGTCGGGCGTCTGGCCGCCCAGGACAGCCATCAGGTTGCGTGTCTGCTCCAGCTGCTTCTGCAGCGGGGGCAACTCCTGCTGCATCTGGATCAGCAGGTTCTCCTGCGTGGCGACTTCCAGGCCGCTGACGTAGCCGTTGCGCTGCAGGTTGCGCATGTAGCGCAACTGCTCCTGCGTGGTGGCGACGGCCTGGCCGATGAGTGCGCTCTGCTCGGCCAGCATGGCTGCCTGCAGGGCCGCCGCCACCAGGTTGCTGGCGAGTGTCAGGCGGGCCGCCTCCAGCTGGAAGCGCTGGCCTTCCTCGGCCGCCTGCAGGCCCTCGACCTGGCGGCGGTTGGCGCCGAACACGTCGGGCGTGTAGCTGATGTTCAGCTGGGCCGTGTGGTAGTTGTAGAGCGTGGCACCCGATTCCAGCGGCGAGGACTGCGACTGCCCGACGTTCTGGCGGCTCGCGTTGTAGCCAGCCGATACGCTGGGGAAGAAGAAGCCGCGCTGGGCGATCACGTTCTCGCGCGCCGCCTTCAGCGTGGCCTGCGCCGCCTCGATGGTGGGGCTGCGGGTCAGCGCCTGGGCGACCATGTCGTCCAGCGCGGGCGAGCCAAAGGCCTTCCACCAGTCCCGTGCCACCGGGCCGCCGCTGCCGGCCGTGGCCAGCGGTTCGCGCGTCAGGGCGGTCGGAGTCGGTACCGCGGGCTTCACATAGTCGGGGCCGACCGCGCAGCCACCGACGGCCAGCGCCATGAACCCGATGAAGATGCGCCTGTCCGGCAGATGTCGATCAACCACGCTTGCCTCCCAAACCAATGCGCCGCTTGGCGAACTTGACCCGGCGCAATACCGCCAGCCGCAGTGCCGGTACCACCAGCAACAGGAAGATGGGGCCGATCAGCATGCCGCCCACCACCACCGTGGCCAGCGGCCGCTGCACCTCGCTGCCGATGCTGTGCGATATGGCCGCGGGGAACAGGCCTATGCAGGCCGACAGGGCCGTCATCAGCAGCGGCCGCATCCGGTGCTCGTAGGCCTCGCTCACAGCCTCCAGGTCGCTGCGGCCCTGCAGCCGCAGCTGCTTGAAATAGGTCAGGATCAGGATGCCGTCCATCACCGAAACCCCCAGCAGCGAGATGAAGCCGATGACCGCCGAGATGCTCAGTACCTGACCGGTGATGGACAGCGCCAGTACGCCGCCCAGCACGGTGAAGGGAACGGCTGCCAGCGTCAGCAGGCTGTAGGTGAAGTTGCTGAAGAGCGCGTACAGCAGCACCAGCACCAGCGCCACGGCGATCGGGATCGCGATCATCATCCGCCCCTTGGCCTGCTGCAGCGCCTCGAACTCGCCGGCATAGAGGATGCGGTAGCCCTGGGGCAGCTTGACCTCGGTGGCGACCCGGCGCTGCACCTCGGATACGGTGCCGCCCAGGTCGCGGCCGCGCGCGCTGAACTTGATCGGAATGAAGCGCTCGTTGCTCTCGCGGTAGATATAGGTGGCACCCGTATCGAGCGAGATGGTGGCCACGTCCGCCAGCGGGATGAAGGAGGTGCCGCCCCCGCTCGTCGTGTAGCCGATGCGCAGCGCCTTGACCGCGTCCAGCGATGAGCGCTGTTCGCCCTTGAAGCGCACGGTCAGGCCGAACTGGCGGTCCCCTTCCAGCACGGTGGTGGCGCTCAAGCCGCCCATCGCGGTCTGGATCGCGGTAGCGACATCGCCCGTGTTCAGCCCGTAGCGCGCGGCGCGGGCACGGTCGATGTGGATGTTCAGGTTGGGCTGGCCCAGGATGTGGAACACGCCGAGGTCGGCCACGCCATCGACCTTGGCCATGACGTCGACCACCTGGTCGGCCAGGCGCTCCAGCGTGGGCAGGTCCGGGCCGATGATCTTCACCGAGTTGGCTCCCTTCACGCCGGACAGCCCCTCCTGCACGTTGTCCTGGATGTACTGCGAGAAGTTGAAGCCCACGCCCGGGAATTCGATTTCGAACTTGGCCTGCAGCTCGCTCACCAGCCGCTCCTTGGTCATGCCCGGGCGCCACTGGTCGAACGGCCTGAGCGGCGCGAACAGCTCCACGTTGTTGAAACCCGAGGCATCGCTGCCGTCGTCGGGGCGGCCGTGCTGCGACACGATGGTGATGACTTCGGGGTACTCCTTGATCAACTCGCGCATGCGGTTGACCTTCTCGCTGCCGGCTTCGAGCGAGATGGTCGGAGGCATCGAGGCCCGGATCCAGAGATTGCCCTCCTCGAGCGCGGGCAGGAATTCGCTTCCCAGCCGGCTGCCGAGCACCGCGCCGCCCAGCAGCGCCACGCAGCCGATCACGATGACAAGGCGCGTATGGGCCAGCACCCAGTGCAGTGCCGGCTTGTAGACGCGGTGGATGGCGCGCACGAAGATGGTTTCCTTTTCCTCGATCTTGCGCGGCAGCAGGTAGCTGGCCAGCACCGGCGTGATGGTGAAGGTGGCCAGCAGCGCGCCCGCCAGCGCATAGCCGTAGGTGCGCGCCATCGGGCCGAAGATCTGGCCTTCCACTCCCTGCATGGCGAACAGCGGCGTGAACGCTGCAATGGTGATGAAGGTGGAGAACAGCACCGAGCTGTCGACCTGGATCGCGCTCAGGTAGATCATGCGCAGCCGTGCCGTCCAGCCCATGGCCGGGTCGGTGCGCAGGCCGTCGGCGCCGTGCGACATAGCGCGCAACGCCATCGCCCGCTGCGCGGAGGGCTGCTGGAAGTTGCGGAATATGTTCTCGACCAGGATCACCGCCGAGTCCACGATGATGCCGAAGTCCACCGCGCCGAGTGACAGGAGGTTGGCCGATTCGTTGGTCAGCACCAGCATCATGATGCTGAAGAACAGCGCGAACGGAATGTTCACGCTCACGATGACCGCGCTGCGCAGGTCACCAAGAAATATCCACTGGATCAGGAACACCAGCACGCAGCCGAAGATCAGGTTGTGCAGCACGGTATGGGTGGTCACCCCCACCAGCACGGCGCGGTCGTAGTAGGGCTCCAGCTTCACGCCCGGTGGCAGGCTGCCGTCGGAGTTGAGCTTTTCCACGGCGGTCTTGACACGGCCGATCACGTCATTGGTGTGCAGCGTGCGGTTCATGATGACCACGCCGGTCACCACGTCGTGCTCGGCATCGCGGCCGGCTTCACCCAGGCGCGGCACCGTGCCTTCCACGATGCGCGCCACGTCCTTGACCTGCGTCGGCAGGCCGTTCTGCTGCCCGACGACGATCTTGCCGATGTCGTCGAGGTTCTCCACCAGGCCCAGGCCGCGGATGTTGACCGACTGGTCCCCCACGCTCACGGCCCGGCCGCCGACGTTGAGGTTGGCGTTGCCGATGGACGAGACCAGTTGCTGCAGCGTCACCCCGTGGGATTCAAGCAGCTTGGGATCGGCCTCGACGTGGTATTCCTTGGTGGTGCCGCCCCAGGTGACGACCTGCACCACGCCGGGCACGGTGAGCAGGCGGCGCTCGATCACCCAGTCCTGCAGCGTGCGCAGCTCGGTGAGGCTGTAGCTCGACGGGCCCTTGACCTGGTA
>Ga0116227_10011400_pt1 | contig 14949 bp, 11 predicted proteins | sample S1TSphgellanicum_FD_89693 | JGI IMG/M metagenome (GOLD analysis project Ga0116227, IMG submission 89693) | Host-associated microbial communities from peat moss isolated from Minnesota, USA - S1T2_Fb - Sphagnum magellanicum MG | ecosystem: Host-associated > Plants > Peat moss > Unclassified... | reverse complement strand
GGTTACGAAAGATTGTCCTCGGACTGCTAAGTTCCATGCAGAAATCTTGCGATCGCAACCTCTTCGACAAGAACAGCGGCGACGCCTCCTACCAATTGAAAAGCCGTAGCGGACAGCAAACGGCGAAAAATGGGTCTGGCTTGCCGCTGTCGGTATACCAGCGGAAGGTTCACCATAGTGCTCACGATGGAAGTTGCAATCGTAGCGATTGCTGCTTGTGATGGGGAAACATGCCCATGAGCACTGAGATTGGCGGCGGCAGCAGTGGTGCTTGCGCTGGAGACAGCACCTCCGAGGATGCTGACCAGCAGCAATCCGGCACCACCCAACCATCGGGTCGCCGCGGTTCCGAGAATCTGAATGACGACGAACAGACCGCCGAACCGCAGCACTTTGCCAAGCGATACGGGCGATTCAAGCTCCAGTCTAACCTCGGAAGCATCGCCACCCGACCGTCCACGCCACGCAAACCAGGCTGCGATCAAGGACATGACGAGCAATGGGGCAAATGCGAACTTCACCGCGGCTGGAGCGAGGATTGCCAGGAGCAACAGATTCCGAGTAAACATCGCAACGGAGGTGAGCAGGACGGCTACAACTGTCACATCCAGCAAGCCTGCTGCGGGCAGAGTTGAACTCAGCTCCGCAACTGTAGCCGTAGAGTTGACCAAGCCTCCGAGAATCGCGGTAAACGCAACACCTTTAGCTCCATAAATTCGGAGCAGGATGTAATTTAGAAATCCAATACAGGCCACGACAAGCACCGTCACCCAGGCTTCCCGAGGATAGAAGAGGTCCCAGCGATCCAAATGGCCGGTAGGGAGCAGCGGCCAGATCACGAATCCAAAGAGTCCAAGAAGCAGGGCGCTTCTGATCTCCTCCGGCGTGACGCCACCCGCGAACGCTCGGAATTGAGGCTTGAGTGAGAGAAGCCATGTAACGACAATGCCGGAGGCGGTAGCCGTAAAGATGTGGCCGCCTCCGCTGAGTGCGCCAAGGATAAACGTGACGATGAGTGCCAGAGAGGTTGTCCCCTCAACTGATCGCGATGTGATGATGTCGCGCACATTCAACACGACCGCCAATAAGATGATGCCGCTGAGAGCTGTGATGAGGACAGGCATCGGCATCAACGCAGTAAGACCACCGAGCAGACCGGCAAAGCTGAAAGTGCGGACACCGAAGTCTTTGTTCGACCATTGCCGCTCGAATCCGACTAACAGGCCGATGGCAAGCGCAACAGCGAGCTTCACAGCCGTTATGAGCGGTGGGAACTGAGCGGACTCAGCATGGAGCGCGTCGATTACAGGATGCATCGCGTTCTCCTTTCGGTGTTAGCTATCCTTGCTTGACCCTCTAGGCGCCCGCTTCCGCCGCTCCGTTTCTGTAAACGAGTAAGAAGCCCGCTGGGACCAGGAAGATGGTCAAGAGGACGGAGAGCGTGAGACCTCCGATGAGCGCCTGCGCTAGCGGGGCATATGACTCGCTGCCTTCTCCGAGCTTCAGCGCCATCGGCATAAGTCCAATGACCGTCGCCAGCGAAGTCATCAGGATTGGACGGAGACGGACGCGGCAGGAAGTCGTGATGGCATCACGAACGGACATGCCTTCCTTCAGCAGATGGTGGGCGAACTCCACGATCAGGATGCTGTTGGACAGAGCGACTCCGGCCAGCATGACAACACCCATGAGTGACATGACATTCAGAGTTGTTCCCCAAAACAGCAAGGCAAGGATGACTCCCATAATGCCGGGAGGCAACGCAAGCAGGATGATGAAGGGGTCAGTGAATGACCTGAACTGTGCCACGAGGATCAGGTAGAGCAAGAGAACGGATAGAGTCAAGCCAATCGCGAAGCTGTGAAACGACGAATTCATGGAAGCGATGCTTCCGGTAAGCGCGACATCGATTCCGTGCGGCGGATTGGCGGAATCGACGATGGACTGTATTTCCTTACCGATGCGGCCCAAGTCTTCGCTTTGCGGACGTACATAGATATCCATAACGCGGCGGATTTGAGTGTGATCCATCTCTGTAGGCGCATTGAACTGCTGGATGTTGGCAACCATATCCAGACGAGTCGGTTGTGTAATGTTCGCGCCGTGCAGCGGGATGGCCTTTAGATCGTCCAGCGACTTGATCTGGCCTTCCCGGTACATCACGGTGAGGAAGTAATTGTTACCACTCTTGGGGTCGATCCAGATGCTGGGCGCAATCATCTGGTTGGAGGTAAGCGCAGTGATGATGTTTGATACAACTTCTTTTTCCGTCAGCCCGAGTTCGCTGGCTCTGGTCCGATCAATACCGATGCGAAGGGAGGGGTAATCGATGTCCTGGGGAATGTATACGTCCGCCACGCCACGAACCCCTCGGATCCGCGTTGCGAGTTGCTGAGCCACGTTGAAGTCGGCAGTCGTATCGTTCCCTTCAACGCGAACGTCGATCGGGGCCGGCGCTCCCATGTTCAGGACGCCATCGACCAGGCTGCCCGACGAATAAAACGTTTGCAACTCGGGCAGTTCCTTGGCTACCGCTCGCTTTATCTCATCGATATAGGCGAAGCTGCTGGTCTTGTGGTCTTCGGTCAGGGCGACTTGGGTGAAGCCAGTGTGCATAGCCGCATTTGGCGAGAACAGTGCGGAGAAGCCGGGATCGACGCCGATGTTCGTCACGGTCATGCCAATATCTTGCTTCGAGACGATGCGCCGCACGATCGCTTCCAACTTGGCGGCTTCCTCCTCGGTGGCTTCCAATTTCGTACCAGATGGAGCCTTGAAGTTGATAACAAACTGACCGGCATCGGTGCGTGGGAAGAACGAAAGACCGAGAAGCGGGAAGAGCAGCAAACTGGCGAGGAACACAACGCCCGAGACGAGCAGCGTCACGCGAGGAGCGTCGAGCACCTTGGCGACGAGTCTGTCGTACCGATGCAGCAGAGCATCGAAACCCGCGGTAAAGCGCGCATTGAAGCGCGCCCAGAGGCCGGGCTTGCGAGAGACTTGCTCCGCTGCGACGGCGTGTTCCATCTGTGCCGACTCGTGGACGACATCTCCATGCGCACTCTTGATGAAGCGCGCGCAGAAGAGTGGCACGACCGTCAACGCCACGAAATAAGACGCGAACAGAGAGATGACAACGGCGAGTGCCAGCGCGGAAAACAAGAACTTGCTTACTCCGTACAGCATCGTCACGGGAAAGAAGACGACGACAGTCGTGAGCGTTCCGGCGAGCACTGGCAGAGCTACTTCACGACCGCCCTTTTCAGCAGCCACCACCGGCGATTCTCCACCCTCCAGATGGCGGAAGATATTTTCGAGCACTACAACCGAGTTGTCGATCAGCCTCGATAGCGCAAGAGCGAGGCCACCCAGTACCATGCTGTTGATTGAACTACCGGACAGCTTGAGAATGAAGAATGTGGCGAGCAGCGAAAGCGGAATTGAGAAGAAGACGGCGATGGTGGCCCTGATGCTCCCAAGGAAAATCAGGATCATGAGGCAGGTGAGGAACAGTCCGACGCCTCCCTCGTGCAGTAGCGTTTCAATGGCTGTCTTTACAAAGCGGGATTGATCGAAGACCACATCGCTCTTGAGCGTTGCAGGAACGTCATAGAGATTCTTGAGTTTCTCCTTGACTCCATTCACAATTTCAATGGTGTTCGAGTCTGCGCCACCCTTGAAGATGGGCAGGTAGACCGCACGCTGGCCATCGACACGTACGATGTTGTATTGCAGACCGAACGAGTCTTGTGGGGTCGCTACATCGCCAACGCGAACCGGCGCTTGTCCCACCATCTTGAGTGGCACTTGAGCGATGTCGTCCGCTCCCTTAAGCATCGAGTTGGTGTAGATGTTGTAGTCGGTTCGGCCTATCTGGACATCGCCTGCGGGCAGGATTACGTTGGCGTCGTTTATGGCGCGAACTACATCCATCGGGCTTAACTGATTTGCCTCCAGCTTGTACGGGTCAGCATAGAGCATGATCTGCCGCCAGCGGCCTCCGAAGGGCTGCGGCACTGAAGCGCCGGCGACGCTGGCAAGCTGGTTCCGGACGAAGTTCTGGCCGATGTCTTTGAGCTTGCTTTCGTTCAGGCCAGAGCCGCTGAGTGGCACGAGAGCCACGGGGATACTGGAGGCATCCTGTTTAAGTACGATTGGCGGATAGGTGCCTGGAGGCATGTCACGCAGATCGCTCATGGCGAGTGAAGAGATTGTCGCGGCGTCTGCATCCGGGTCCGTGCCGGCTCGGAAGTAAACCTTGACTAAGCTTACGCCCGGAAGTGACCGAGATTCCATATGGTCGATTCCGCCGGCGAGAGTGAACTGCCGTTCCAGGTGATAGGTAATGTTGGTCTCGATCTGCTGGGGCGGCATTCCCGAGTAAAACGTAGCCACGGCAACGACTGGCAGACTGATCGGCGGGAACATATCCACCGGCATGTCGGAGACGCTGACCGTGCCGAGGATCATGACGACCAAGCACAGAACAACGATCAGGTACGGATTGCGTATGGAGAATCCCGACATGCTACTGGCTCTTCCTCTCTTGTCGTGCTAGTTGTGGATGGCGTTCGCTTCGTACCCGGCAGCTTCGGCGTCTACGCGCTCGCCATCGGAAAGACCGGTATGGCGTCCGACGATTACCTTGTCTCCGCTTTGGAGCCCGAAGAGAATTTCAACTCGCGTTGGCGTCTGTAGACCAGTCTTCACCGTGGTCAGATGGACGACTCCATCGCGAACCACGAAAGCTTGCTGAACGCTTGTGCCAATCCCGTCGATCGCATCAAGCGGCACACTAAGCACGTTGGGCCGCGCCGCGAGATGCAAATGAACCTCGGCATACATCCCCGGCACCAGCGTTCCATCGGGGTTCGGAACGTCCACCTCGGTATCCATCGTGCGAGTCGCCATCTGCACAGAGTCGGCATAGCGCGTTACCTTGCCGCGCAGAGTGCGGCCCATGCTGACGATGTTTACATCCACTGGTTGTCCATCGCGGATGCCGGCAACATCGCTGACGGGAACGGGCAGGATGAGACGCAAGACATTATCTTGAGCGAGCGTAACCACCGGCATTGCCTGCGTCTGAGACGAGATTCCCGCCTGGATCATGGACCCCGTGTTGGCGAACCGCTTGGTGATAACGCCATTGAAGGGGGCGCGAATCGTGGCGTATTGCATCATCGCAAGAGTGCGGGAATACTCCGCCTCCGCCTCCGCCTTGCTCTCCTGAGCCGCGCGGAGCTGCGAGTTGGCGCTCGCAAGCTGAGCGGCTGCCTCCAGTCCGCGAGACTGCGCGACGTCCACGTCCTGTCTCGGAACAAGTCCAGGATCTCTTGAAGCAACATCCTGAATTCTCTTGAAGGAAAGAGAGGCGATATTTGCGGCCGCCTGCGCCCGTAGGACAGCACCCTGTGCTGTGACGATGTTTGCCTCGGCACCGGCGACTGCCGCCTTTGCCTTTGCCACATCGTCCTGAACTTCAGGAACCTCCAACGTTGCCAAAACGGCATTCTGCCGAACGTGATCGCCAATATCGACGTCGATCGATTTTACGTAGCCAGCGATCTTGGCCATGACATCGACTTCCTGATAAGGGCGAAACTCTGCCGTGACAACGAGATCGTTTTCAAGACTGGCAGGGCCAGCAGTGGCCACGGGAACCGTCGGGATAAATGCCGCTGGGGGAGGGCTCGACTTGCACGCCGTGAGCAGGCCAGCCGCTGCGGTCAGCAGTCCGAGCACTGTCGTTTGTCTCAGATGAGTCATCGAGTAATACCTCTCAATTCAGGAGTCCGGCTGCGAAGTCGAGTTCCGCTCGCCGCGACAGATAGGTGTAGGTTGCGTCTGCTGCCGAAATTTCAGCCGAAGTCTCATTCAGCTGCGCTTCATTCAACTCCACGATGCTGCCCAAGCCCGCGTCATAACGATCCTGCGCGAGGTGCAGCGCTTCTTTGCTTTGCGCGACTAGTCGAGCGGTTACGTCCAGGCTCCGGCAGGCTTCGTCGGCCTGATACCAGGCGTCACGAACTTGTTGGCTCACCTCAAGCTTTAGCTCCTGCACATCCCGGCTCCGAGCGCTCGCTTCCAGCTCCGCTTCCGCGCGACGCGCGGCAAACAGGCCGCCATTGAAGACCGGTATGTTGAGGTTGAAGCCGACTGCCGCATAGCTATCGTGCAAGGTGTGGTCGTGGAACGGAATGTCACCGGCTGCCCCCAGGACGTTCAATGTGGGATAGCTCAACCTCTTTTCGGACGTTGCAAACTGCTGGGCTGCGTGCTGCTGGGCCTCGACGGCATTCAAATCAGCTCGCTGATTTTGCGCTTCTTTGAGCAAGTCATCGGGCGCGGGCGGGAGAGCATCGTTCGACGCGGTCACTTCGGCCAGGGAAGCAGCCACTGGCTGTTGCAGACCCATTGCCGTCGCGAGTCGTGCTCGCTGTTGGGCAACCATGCTCCTCGCCCGCACAACGGCTAGTTCAGCCTGGCTTTCCAATACGTCGGCAAAGTTCACGTCTAGCGTTGATCGGAGCTGGCTCTGCGCGAGTGCCGACAGTTGCCGGGAGATCAGTTGTCGGTTCGCCTGAGCGGCCTGAGCCGAGCGGAGAACAGCCTCCGCGCCGAGAACTTGATAGAACGCCTCTCGCACGTTCAAACGTACTTGAGCCCGAGTCAGCGTCGCGATATCATTCTGTGCCTCGGCATTTGACCGCGCGCTGCCGATGAGGGCGCTTGTTCGCCCAAAGTCGGTCACGAGTTGCGCGAGGCTGCCTCCATAGGCGAATCGATCGGAGAGCGACGAAGTCGTGAGATTGCCCGCGGCCGTCGCAGTTCCCGTATCGGCCACGCGAACTCCCGAAGCGTTGAACCCAACCATGGGGAAGAGTCCCGCCCTCGCCTGGCGGATTCTCTCGGAGGATGCCCGTGCCCTCAGTTGCGCCGCCAGCATCCGCGGCTGGTTTGCGAGTGCCGTCGTTTCGGCCTGATCGAGCGTTAGAACCTGTGGCGTGGCCGAGTTGGAAACAGATTGTGCACAAGACGCTCCCGCAAGCAGGACAGTCAAAGAGCAAATTACCGCAGATACCTTCATCAAGAGATCACCCTCTCGGAGGAGGTAACGTTCTTAAGGATGGTCGTCGCATGAGCTTCCACCAGCCCATCTGTCACGATTGGCAGTAGTTCATCGAGAATTGCTTCCACCTTGCTTTGCTCTTCAATGAAGTAAATGATGACAGGAAGATGTAGCCCAGCTACATCGCCGGCACCGTCCGTGTGGAGCTTGCGATGCGCTCCAAATCCGGCGTGCGCCTGCAATATCGTGGCCCCTTCGATACCGGCCCGGCGCAGCAGCGCCACGATCTCATCAGAGAGGAAGCCGTGCGGTGCGCCAGTATCCCGGTTCAAATGGATCGTCACCTTTAAAGCTGGCCCAATCTCAAGCATTGCTTATTTCTCCTTCGGCGGACTGCTATCGTGAAGCGACAGCTTGCCGGTCTGAAAGCACCTCAAGAAGTGCCGTGCTGTTCTTCCAAATCTTTGGAGAAGTTCGCGTTGAGACCAATGTCAGCGTCGAGGGCCTCGCGGTGGACCCCACTTCCTCTGCTGATACCTCGACAAAACCGTACAAGCCGCAGGCAGAGGCCGAATAGATACCGACCGAAACTTCAACCGAACTGGCATCGCAGCGATCGTTCGAGATCAGGTGAGCGTAAACCCCGCCATGGCGGTTATACGCAACAACGTCACCCTGCATATTGACCACTAGAGTCTCCGCTGGATTGAACTGATCCCCGCCAATCTGCGTCATGGCTGGAAATGCGGAGTCATCGTTTCCATTAGGCGTCCGGGCCTCCCAGCTGGTAATCGGGTCGGCCATAGCCCGTACTGTAATGTTCAGCGGCACGGTTTGACCGCCAAGTTGCAACGAATCGAAATGAATGGACAGACTTGATTGCTTCTGTTGGGCATAGGGTGTTTTATCGAAGACGAAGGGATTTGCCGCTATGACGTGTCCCATGACCTTGGTTCCAGAGGGAACAACCGTGCCGTTGGCCAGAAGTACAGTCTGAAAAGTTCTGGCGACAACGGGGTCGCCGGTGTGTGAATGATCGGCACTCACTGTGTTCGCGAACGAGATGGGTAGAGTGGTTGGCGCTTGCAGTATGGGTGTCCCGGCTGTGTTAGTCCCAGGCTGGGCTAACGCGATACCGCAAGACAGGAACAAGATGGGCAGTGCAGTTCTATTGAACATTTGATCCCTCCACGATCAAGGCAGTTCGCCTTGTTTGAAGTGGAGCATTTTCTTTTCTTACATTCGCTTACAAGTTCCTGACATCTCCGTCAGGATGCTTGTAACTTGGCCCTGTGTGCGAAATCATTGTTTTGGAGAGGGATATACCGCCATGGCACCAGCGCGTTCGAAGATCCTGATCATCGAGGACGACCGGAAGATGTCGGCAGCGCTCGTGTCAGGGGTCGAGGCGGCCGGGTACGAGGTTGTCGCTGCCGGTTCCGCCGAAGAGGGCTTCTTTCTGGTGCATAGCCTCCGTCCCGACCTGCTGCTGCTCGACTTGACGCTCCCGCAGCGGAATGGGCTCGACATCCTGCGCCAAATCCGCAGGGACGGACTTGACCTGCGCGTACTTATTCTGACCTCGCACAACACCATTGAAGACCGCGTGGAGGGATTGAGGACTGGAGCCGACGATTATCTCGGCAAGCCCTTCTCCTTTCCTGAGCTGATGGCCCGGATTGATGCTCTTCTGCGCCGGTTCCTACCGTCCGTTCAGACTACACGGAACGTTATCGGGGATCTCACTCTCGACACCAAGACTAGAGTCGCTTCACGAGGGGGAGAACGGCTGGACTTGACGGCGCGGGAGTTCGACCTGCTTGTGTATCTTGCTGAAAATCGGGATAAAACGGTCTCGCGGGAGATGCTTGCGAAGGATGTCTGGCGGGAGACTTCACGCTTTACGCCCCTCAACAATGTCATCGACGTTCAGGTCGCGCGGCTGCGTCGAAAGATCGACGACCCCTTCAAAGTGAAACTGCTCCATACGGTACGTGGCCTCGGCTTCAGCTTGAGGGAGCCCCATCCGTGAGGATCGAGCCTTGAGGATTCCACTACCGACCAACCTGCGTACCAGGCTCACGTTTTGGTACGTGACCGTTCTGGCGGTCCTTCTGCTCGTTTATGCGGCGCTGCTGTTCGCATTCCAATACGCCGTTCTCACAAGACAGATTCTTCATGATGAGATCCAGGACGTCGAGACTGTGGAGGGCTTGCTGTACTTCGATCCTTACGACAGGTTGCAGCTTCGACAGGACTACTACTCAAGGCCTCAATCCCATCTTCTGATCGACCGCATGATGGAGGTTCGAGACGATCAGGACGGCACCGTTCTGTACCGAAGTCCAACGCTCCATGGAATGCCGCTCGGTGGAGCGAATTGGGCAGGGGAAGGGGACACGAGTTTCGACGAGCGGATCGTTCGGCTTGACGACGGTTCGCACGTCTTCGTCGTCAGCCATATCCATGCTATCCGAGGGCGCGTGCTATTGATCCGGCTTGGCTATAGTCTGGCGCCGCTCAAGGAGCGCATGTTTCAATTCCTGCTGCTGCTTTTAGTCGCCGTGCCGGTGGCGCTTACTCTCGCAGGCATCGCAGGGAACCTTATCGCTCGTCGAGCGCTCCGGCCCTTACAGAAGATGGCGGACCGTGCCGAGGGAATCACGGCCAGCAGCCTCGGGAGCCGCCTGGAGATCGAAAACCCAAATGATGAACTGGGCCACATGGCACGCGTGTTCAACCACCTGCTGGACCGGTTGGAGCAGGCGTTCCATCAGCTGCACCGGTTCACCGCAGACGCTGCACGCGAACTGCGAACACCTCTTGCCGCACTGCGGACAATCGGCGAGGTTGCCCTTGAGAAGGGTGAGGGCTCGGAGGAATACCGTGAGGCGTTGAGCAGCATTCTGGAAGAGACGGCACGGCTCGACGAAACGATCGGCAGCCTCCTCCTCCTTGCCAAGGCCGAAGCCTCGCAACCTGGAGAGTTGCAGACGGTCTTTACCGCTTCCGAACTCGTTGATGAAGTCATAGACCTGCTACAAGTTGTCATTGACGAACGAAACCTCACCGTCATTCGGGAGGGAGAACCAGCGGGACGGACATCGATCCGAGCTGAGCGCGGCTTGTTGCGTGTGGCGTTCCTAAACGTGGTCCACAACGCATTGAAGTTTTCTCCGGCCGGTTCGTCTTTGAGGATTTCTTATGTACGTTCGGAGGGGCCCCACCCGGTTCTTGCCATCGCATTTCAGGATCAGGGACCGGGAATCGCAGCAGGTGAGCATCAGCGAGTGTTCGACCGGTTCTTCACCAGCACCTCCCAGCAAACGGCCTCCGGGAGCGGAACCGGTCTCGGCCTGTCGGTCGCCAAGCTGGTCATCGACCGGGTGGGCGGCAGGGTCCGGTTTGACGAAAGTGTCGCTTACGGGGCCCGATGTGTCGTTGAATTACCGCTGTCGATGGTTGGAGGAGCCGAGTCTTGAGAAAGCTGCAACATGCGCAGCAACTCGCGATTTGCCTACGGTGGAGTTGAAGTTCTCACCAATCTTCCGCAGCGAATGGGGCCGCATTCCAGCTTACAGGTGCGCCAATCGAAAGGGACAACCGATGAAATTGAGAAAGTTTGACGGTATTTTAGTGCTCTGCGCGTTGATGTTTGCTCATGCTCAGGCGCAAACGCCCATGGACAGCAAGGTGCTGAAGGGCCTCTCACCTGTGACCGTGCTGTTGAAGACAGACAGCGGCAAGGCGGCTCTGGCCGCGAATTACACCGTCACCGGCGGGATTCAGACAGGCTCGCTTTCGCAGCCCACGTTACTGCCTTTCCCGCTCCAGCAGCAGCAGGCGCTTCGAGACGCGTTTATCGGCAGCAACAACCTTTCACAGCTCGCCGATGGCTTGGGAACGACACTCGGGTCGGCATACGTCGCGCGTTTTCACAATATCGATGAATACAAAACCTCCAAGCTGCCCGAGTCCATCGCCGAAGTGATCGGCTATGCGAACGCTGTGACCGCCGCTCACTCGAACCAAGGCAAGTTCCTCTTCGCCAACGAGACTACCGAAGGCAAGACTCCTGTGTCGTCTGACGCTGCTGCAATCCTCAAAGAGATCGGCGGGACCGAGGATATCTTTGGCAAGGCTTATGGACTCGCTGCCGGAAGTGCCGGAGCCGATGCTTACGGCGACTCGCGGCCATTCCAGACAGAGTCGTCCGTGACACACTTTGCTGGTCCAGATTACTTCAACAATCCTTCCAGCAATGATGTGTATAACCGCGGTCCAGTGGCGAACTTGATCAACAGCCCGTCCTATCCGAGCGGCCATACTACCTACGGCTATACGGGAGCCGTCTTGCTTGCGATTCTCGTTCCCGAACGATACGAGCAAATGATCGTTCGCGGTGCCGAGTATGGGAACGATCGTGTGATTATGGGCGCGCACTATGTCATGGATGTGATGGGCGGACGAACGCTGGCTCTGTACGATATGGCGCATCTTCTTGCCAACGATCCTGCCTACATGGGTCTCTCCGTCCGTGGGGCCACCCCACTAAAGGACTTTCAGGCTGCGGTAAGAAAGGCGCACGCCGAGTTGGAGTCTGTCTTGCAGGCCGGATGTGGCGATAAGGTTGCGATCTGCGCGAACGAAGACATTGGCCGATTCAGTAACCCCGCCGCCAATGAGACATTCTACGATGCGACGCAGACCTACAATCTGCCTGTCGTCTATCCCAGTGCCGCAAGTGGCGTCGAGGACGTAGCGACGGTTGCACCTGAAGCCGGGTACCTGCTGACGATCGCCTTTCCGTCACTCACGCTGGACCAGGCAGACAAGATTCTCACTGAAACGGAAGGTCCCGGCGGGGGTTTCCTTGACTACGGTTTGTCTTCGTTTGGCGTCTATTCGCGTCTGAATTTGGCCGTAGCCGCCCATCGCGCTGCGCAGCTTGCTTCTGGCAGGTGACCAACTTAACTTCCCGGTGAAGACGGACATCCATCCAGTACCGAACCCAAAACTCAACAGAAGGGAGGCGCGGTAATGCAGCGAAGAATCATGGTTCTACAGGGCAGTAAAGAGCTTCCAGCGCCTCTTCACGCTCTGCTACAAGAAGAAACGTTTGAGGTCCGTCACATCAAAGGTCTTTCCAACGCTGGCAAGGCTATCCTGCAGCACAGGCCCTCCGCGGTCTTGATCGAAGTAGAGCGTTATAGCCAGGAAGTTGAAGAATTGCTCTGGTATCTCAGCAACCTTCGCAACCCCCAAATGATACGAAGGCTAATTCTTGTCCGACATGCACCTGCGGAAGACCTTGTCCGCGCCCTCGAACAGGGCGCGGACGACGTTCTCTTGAGTTCGCTGTCCAGCCGAGAGTTACATGCTCGCCTTAATTCGCTCCTCCGATCACAGCCACTGGTCAAAGAAGACCAAGTCCTATCCGCTGGTGGTTTGCACCTTTTCCGGCAAAGCCTTGAGGTCGAGGTAAAGAGCGAGAGGAAGAAACTCAGTCGCACTGAATTCAACCTGCTTGCGTTCTTCATGGAGCATGCCGGCCAGGTTCTCAGCCGTGATGTGCTCCTGGAGAACCTATGGTTCGATTGGGATGAGTTGGACTATCCAAGAACTGTTGACGTTTACATCTGTCGGCTTCGTGAAAAGATTGAAGAAGACCCTGCACATCCCGTGCGTCTCGTCACGCGCCGAGGTCATGGATATTTCTTTGTTGACAGCGCCGCAGCAGATCAAAGGAGGCCCGGTCCAAAGGACGCTCGAGATTCTTGGGATGGCGCCCCAGACGAGTAGAAAAATTCGGTAATCAGGGCGGCCAGGTTAAGAGTGCAAAGTGGCTTGGCTACTACGAATTTATCAACCTGAAGTAGAACTATGCCGGTCTGTAGTCTAGTATTTACGTTCGTTTGCCTTCCGGATCAAAAAATCCTTCAAGGCGGGCGTCCGTTCGGGCTCATCGCTCAGAATGATGCGCCATTCGTCGCCGTGCCGTGCGAACGCCATCCCGTGCAACGCCATCATCTCGCAGAGCAAATCATATATTGGGGCAAAAACGTCGATCGAATGCCAGGCGAATTCCGTGAGCCAAAGCTCATGAAGCACTCGTCCCAACCGTGCGATCAGGTCAGCGATAGAGGAGTTTCCAGAGAGCAACTGCCCAGCTCCGGATGCCTCAGGTGCTTCATGAAGCTCCAACCCGTGAAGGTGGCCGAGCAAATAGCCAGCACAGATAAAAGCATCTCCGAACGCTTGTTGGATCTCTCTAAACGCGTCGGTCGCTTTGCCGCCATCGCGAAAGCTTTCGATCCAGCGCTGAGACCCCGAGCAACTTTCCTCAAGGGCAATGCAAAAGGCTCTATCGAAATCAGCCAAAGCTTCCGGTCGAAACTGCGCCGAAGACCGGCAGGCGGAGTATTCGCTCCAGACGTCCAGCGCCTTTATGAAGGTTTGTCTGGATCGATCACCACAGTCGAGCGTGCGACCGTAAACTTCCGGAAAAGTCTTGTAAAGGTGGCCTTCATGTTCGACATGGGCCGCTTCATGGGCGATACACCCGCACGCTAAGGAATGCTCGTCTGGCTTCGGAGATAGGATCATCAAACCTAGACCAGCTCTCAGGACGATGTGAAACCGGAACTCGTCCCCGCGTCTGACAGCTACCGTGCGGGCAAGTTCCATCGTCTCGGGTTGATCGGTCATCTCCAGAGGAACGGCTCCAGCCGGCAAGCTCTGTAGTTCGCAAGCCGCCTTCCGGGCATCGAGCGCAATAGTGACTCCGTCGAGTGAGCGGAGATCCATCCCGGATAGCGCAAGCGCGTACAAGGACTGCTCGATTGAAGACACGATGGATTGCTGCAGTTCTGTGGAGTCAAAACAGTTGATCCAGACTCCGCACCTATGAGGGAGGAGAAGTGTTCCTTCTTCATTTTGGTTGAATTCCAGGGAGTAGTTACCACTCATGTCCGAGCCTCGCAGCCGTCCGCATTACAGCGTATCCGAAGAGGATGTCTGTCGCGTCGATAAAAGCGGCGCTTGCCTGGACCACTGCGTGGATCAACGACGGCCATCCAACTCATTCAGGGAAGAAACGTCTGCGGTGCGCCCCCGCAAACTGCCCTATAAACCCGTGATCGGGGAGTTGGAAAACCGAACAGAGTACGGTTCCTGAAACCTTTAGCTTTAGGGGCCTGGACATACGTCTCAGGCTCCCCGACCGCAAAGGCAAGGGAATCCATCGCGCTCAAAAGCGCGATTTACTCTGTTAGGGGTTTCCACACCCCAGGACGGCGCGTGACCGTCCCGAATCCATCATCGAACATCCCTCTCTTCTTGGCAATTCGGCGGGAATCAGGGACGTTCCACGGGCGGAGACGCCACTCTTGGCCTCTCCGACAACGCTTTCTTGGGTTTCACTGGGCTCCGATCCTCGTTGCGCCTCACTGAAGTTTTCCTCCGAAGCGTTTGCTTGATCGAAGGATCGCGTCGTTGGCGCACCTGCTGGGTTGCAGCGTTGCAACCCAGCTTTGTTGAGGAAACATCTTTGTTTTGTGAGCAATGTCCCCGGCTGTTCTTTAGGTTTGGGGACCTGCTTGAGCAAACAAAGCGACGACACCTAGGGATAGGGTCATACGCCGGGGGCCACCACATGAGCCACACCTCAGAGGACTACTGCCGCTCGTGTACCGATGCCATTCAGCTCGTTCAAGGCAAATGGAAGACGCATATCCTGTGTTCCATCCGTTCCGGCCCCGTCCGGCTCGGTCAGCTGCGGCGTGAACTCCGAACCGCTTCAAAGAAGGTGCTGACAGAGAATCTACGAGAGCTCGAAGAGTCCGGCTTGGTGGTTCGCCGAGACCTTGGCGGCTCTG
>Ga0116227_10011399_pt1 | contig 14952 bp, 12 predicted proteins | sample S1TSphgellanicum_FD_89693 | JGI IMG/M metagenome (GOLD analysis project Ga0116227, IMG submission 89693) | Host-associated microbial communities from peat moss isolated from Minnesota, USA - S1T2_Fb - Sphagnum magellanicum MG | ecosystem: Host-associated > Plants > Peat moss > Unclassified... | reverse complement strand
GCCGCCGAAAACGCGAAGTAGGCTAGGGCCCGGAATAAACGAGTCGTTTGTAAGCTCTGTGGTGGCTCGTTGCGCGTGGGGTGGGATGCCAAAGCTCATCCCACCCTCGCCGTCTAAGGCATCGTCGGCACATAAGTGCGTCGGCACGCCGACAAAGATGCCGCTTCAAACAAAAGCGTGAGGCGCCCGTTCGACCCAGCAACCCGATTCGGGTAATGTCGAACGGGCCCTAAGCGGCGAGCGGTGTTACGTAGGAAATCCGATCGCGGCCGGCGCGTTTGGCGGCGTAAAGCGCCGCATCGGCGCGGCCGACCAGGGCGTCCAGCGTGTCGGTATTGGCGCGAAACCAGGTCACGCCAAAGCTTGCGGTGACCGAGAGCGCAATGCCTTCATGCATCACCCTCTGGCTGGCGATCGATAGCCGAAGCCGCTCCAGAACCGCCACCGGAGAGCTCGAGATCAGGCCGGGCATGATCGCCAGCATCTCCTCGCCACCATAGCGCCCGAGGACGTCGCTGGTACGCAACGCGGCGGCGACAAGATTGGCGAGCTCGCGCAGCACCTTGTCACCGGTCAGATGGCCGTAGGTGTCGTTGATGCGCTTGAAATGATCGATGTCGATCATCACCACCGCCAGCGGATAATCGCCTGCTCCGGCGCGATCCATTTCCTCCGCCAGGCGGGCCATGATCGCCCCGCGATTGAGCAGACCGGTGAGAGAATCATGGGTGGCACGATACAGGAGAAGCCGGTGTTCGGCGAGTTGCCGCTCCGCATCCCGCCGCTGTGCGGTGATACGGGCAACCCAGAATTTGACGCCCGCCACCAGAACAGCCGCGGCGGCGGCCAATTCGGCGGCAAGAAAAGTCGGGCGGCGCCACCAGGGCGGGGCGATGCGGAACGGCACATCCAGCAACGCGGATTCGGTGTGATGTTCCTGGTCGATCGCCGCCACCTGCAATTCATAGGCGCCGGCTTCCAGGCTGCCGTAATGCAGATGGTAATCCTGGCTGTCGAACCAATTCTCGCCTGTTCCCAACACCCTGATCCGGAAATGGGTGGTTGGGGATCGGTCGAAATTCAGCACGGCCAGATCGGCTGTCAGGGCGCGGTCGGAGGACCATGGCAATGTCTGGTCGGCGCGCGTGCCGGCAGGCCCGTCGCGGCGTGCCAGATCGTGCCCGCCGATGGCGAGCGACTCGATCCGCGGCTCCAGCTCTTGATCGGCCAGCAGCTCGGCCACATGCCGAACATGGGAGATGCCGTTACCGGTGCCGATCCAAACCGTGCCATCGGTATCGGCAAGAAAGGCGCTGTCATCAACATCGTTCCACACCAGCCCGTCCGGCTGGCTCAGGCGCTGCCATCTGCCGCCATCGAACACGGCAATGCCTTGCTCCGTCCCTACCCAGAGGCGATGCGCCTGGTCCACCCTGGAGAACATCACCGCCGCTTCATTCACCAGGGGCGAATCGATCCAGGCCGCGCTGCCGAGCCGGCCATTCGCAATGGCCGCATGCAGCACGCCATGCGGATAGCCGGCGGCCCATAGAACCGGGCCATCGACGGCAATATCCTGCAATACGATCCCGGACGCGGCGGGATAGGTCTGGCGAGTCCATACATTGTCGGCCCAGCTATAGAGCTCGGCGTCGAACGCCACCCATAGACGCCCGGACCTGTCCATCGTCATCGCCGTCACCGTCAGGGACGGCGCGGGAAACGCGATCCGCCTCTGCGCGGGCGTGGTGCCGCCATTGGCCGGCACCAGCAGAAGATGGTCGGGATAGGCGCACCAGAGCATGCCACGCGGGTCGACATAGATATCGTTCACGCCATCCAGATTGGGCATGTGGGTTGCGGCACGGCCGCCCGGCGGAAGATGAAACACGGCGCCGCGATAGTTCAGCCATACATCGCCGGAGGGCGCACCAAGCATCTCCCTGGGCTCATCGGCGGGTAGCCCGGTGATGGCGCAGGGGGCGATCAGCGATGTATCCGTATCCAGTGCGCTGCAGCCGCCGGAGGTGCCGATCAGCAGCCGCGCGCCCTGGCGGGCCATCTGCCACACCGGCTCCGCCGCCAGGCCTTGCGCCGTGGTCCAGGACTCGATCTTGTCATAGCCCAGCCAGCGGGAGACGCCGCGGCCGGAATTGCTCATCCAGATCGCGCCTTGGCGGTCGGTCAGCAGATGCCGGACAGCCAGCTGGGAGAGGCCGTTCGCGCTGGTGAATTCCGTCCAGCCCTGGCCATCGAACCGGGCCAGACCCTCATTCGTCCTGGTCAGGATACGGCCCTGCTTATCTTCGGCCAACGGCGCGTAGTGGAATGAGGAGGTGAGCGAGACATGCGGCGGATCCTGTTCCAGGAACCGGGTCTGGCCCGGATCGAGGCGGATCAGATGGTCGGGGCCACGCACCCAGAGCCGGCCTTTGCTATCAGTCAGGAAACTCAGCCAGTCATCGGCCGGCACACCCTGCTTTTCGTCCCATAATTCGGTGCCGTGCTGCGATGATCGGCAGAGATGATGGTCGCAGACCAGCCAGAGCGTGCCCTCAGGGGCCAGGTGCACGCCGGTTATCCGCGCATTTGGTGGCAGGCCAGGTTGCGGCGCCGGGGCCGCGCTCCATAGGCCGCCGATTGCGCTGAGCCGCCACAGCCGGCCTTTGGCAACGGCCAGCATGTCGCTGCCTGGCATTGCCGCGAAAATGGCACCCGCCCCCACACGAAGCGGCTGGCCGCCCGCGCGAACGGGCGCGAAATCCTTGCCAAAGCCTGCATAAATCTCGGCTGGCGTGCTGATGAAGATGGTGCCGGTGCCGCCCTGCTGCTGGCCAATGGCGCGTATGGTGGCATTGGCCAGCGGCGAGAGGCTGCCCTGGCGTTCGAAACTTCGCCCGTTGTAACGGAACACGCCGCTTTCGGTGCCGGCCCAGATAAACCCCTCTCTGTCCAGCATCATCGCGCCGACGGAGAGGGAGCCAAGCCCATCGGCGATATCAAAATGGCGCAAAGCGATCTGCTGGGCCGATGCCGGCGCTTGCAACGCCAGCAATACAATTGCAGCGAACACCGCCCATAGGCGGCGCCCTGGCACCGGCCGGGGCGGCCGCCTATGGCGCATGGTTATCGCTGTCATCGGGCCAACCTTCGCCGGTATGCAAGGTCTTGAAGGCTACAACCATACGTTGTTCTGGTGTCGCTGGAAAGTCGTTTTGACCGAATAACCTGCTCATACCCTGCCTTGGGGCCGCAACTCCTCGCGAGGCCTGGTGGCGATACCACGCGGCGACCCGGGTGCCTGGGCGCATCACCCCATCAATCATGCCAAGCGGACATTGCATAATTGGCCATAATATGGCGCGGAGTCCAAGCGCGCAGAGATGGGGCGGCCGCCGGCCCAATCGGGCAAATCATTGTGTTCGCATCATCTTTTCGTGCTTGGAGGCCGTTGGGGCGGCCGGCTGAGCGGTGGCAAGCGGCTTGCTGAAGAGGGCGCAAGCGCCGCTGGCGGTGCGGCAGGAGGCCTGGAATGAGCAGCACGCTTTCCGTTCCCGCGTTTAGGATGAGTCTGAGTGCCGAGGGCGCGCTGCGCGCCGCGGCCGGGTTATGGTTTACCGTGGCGTTCGCCGGCCAAATGATGTTCGCCTCCAGCACGGCTTTGTTCTACAGCATGACCGCGCTGCGCGGTGACTTGGCGGTGTGGAACAAGCATCTGGCGCATGGCTATGCCGCCGGCGATCCGATCGGCAACGCGGCTCTGATCATTCATCTCGTTTCGGCGGTGTGGATCATCTTGAGCGGCGCCATTCAGTTTGCGCCGGCGATCCGGCGTCATGCCCCGGTTTTCCATCGATGGAATGGGCGGGTTTACATTTTCACCGCGTTCATGATCGCCCTTGCCGGGTTGTATATGCTGATGTCGCGCGGCACCGGCACCACAGCGTTGCAGGAATTTGGCACCGGCGTTCTGGGCGTGCTGGTTTTGCTATGTGCGGCGATGGCGCTGCGCACCGCGCTGAAACGCGATTTCACCGCGCATCGGCGGTGGGCGTGGCGGCTCTATCTGTTGGTGAGCGCAGCTTTATTTATCCGCGCCGGCATCGTGCTTGCGGCGATGATCGCCGCTGGCACGGGGGCCTTCGATTTGACGGCGCTGAAAGGGTGGGTGCTGACAGTCATGACGTTCGGCCAATTTATCATTCCGCTTGCCGTGCTGGAGCTTTACTTCTGGACCCAGCGCCGCGGTGGGCGCGCGGCGAAGCTGGCGATGGCGGCGGGTTTGGTGGCCCTGTCGCTGACCACGGGCGCCGGGGTGGCCGCTGCCAGTATAGGGATTTTCGTGCCGGCGATTCGCACTGCGTTCGATTCCAGGCCTTCCATTTCCGCAACACTTGCGCAGACGATCAAGACGCAGGGGGTGGATGCGGCAATCGCACAATATCACGCGCTGAAGGCGGTGCCGAAACCTGTTTATAATTTCGATGAGGATGAGCTGAATACGCTGGGTTACGCGTTGATCCGTGATAGGAACTATAAGAGCGCCATCCGTATTCTGGCTTTGAATACCGAGGCCTATCCGAAATCAGGCAATACGTGGGACAGCCTGGGCGAGGCGTATATGGACGATGGCGATACCGCCGATGCGATCGCCAATTATCATAAATCCCTGTCGATCAATCCGCGCAACCAGAACGCGCGGGCAATGCTGGCCAAGATGGGCGCGAAGTGAAGCCGGGAAGATCGGCGGGCTTCGATCGGTCTGTGGCGCGCTGTCCCCCTTTCTCTCTCGGCCACGCCACCCCGCCGGCCGCCTAACGCAAGGCCAGGAAGCCGCCGCGAAGGGACCGACATCAGTGTGCCGTTTCCGACCCCGTGGCGTATTGGCGCCTTGCGCGCGGTGCAACGATGGCAATGGCGCAAACCGGCCCAGTGCAGCTGCGCGACCCGAGCGCGGCGCCGGAAACCGTCTGGAGCCATCGCCAAAGCGCGTGTTCAGAGACGGATTATTCCGACGTGCCGGTGCGCCCATTCTACGCCCATCCGCAGGGCGGTGCTGGCTGGACGCTGTTCTGGTTCGCAAGTAACGCGACTGGCTACCTGGCGACCCAGGGAGTGGTGCCTGCTTCTGGCTCTGACATTCTGGCCAAGATGGCGCGCATCAGGGCACCGGACGGCACCTGCATACGCTGGCTCAAGGCTGGGCCGTATCCCGAGCCGCCGGCACCGCACCCGAACGGCGTACCGGAATCCTACAACACCGATCTGTGGATGGTGGCGCCGTTCACGCCGGACGGTCGGCGCTTGTTCGCGCTGCTTCACAACGAGTTCCACGGTGAACTGACCACGCCGCCTGGCATGGCTTCCATCTACTGCACCATCACGCAGCCTACGCCGCTGCCAGGGCAGGAATGCGGCTACTGGAACATCGTCGGGGCCAGCTCAGGCGATGGCGGCGTGAGCTTCAAGCTGCGCAAGCTGCGGCGGGGCAGCGCCTATAACGCCACGGAGATTGCCTTGCCGCTGCCCTATGTGCTGCCCGCCCAGAATGGTGGCGCCAATCCGGAGCAGAGCGGCATGGTGGCACAAAGCAACATCATTCAATGGGGAAAGTATTATTACGTGCTGGTGCAGCGCAAGCCGCTCGCCGCGCCGGCCCCGGCACCTGGCGCGCCGCAAGTGATCGGCGCAGACGGCATGTGCCTATACCTTACCGACGACCTTGGCGAGCCGCATAGGTGGCGCGGCTGGGATGGCCAGGCTTTCAGCGTGCCGGTGGTGGCGCGTTATCCAGCCGATATCGCCGATCCCCAGCGCTTCACATGCAGGCCGGTGCTCAACGGCATGTACCGCTTTTCGTGGAGTTATAGCACTGTGTTGCGTGATTTCATTGTGCTCGGCGTGGACACGCAGTTTGGCGGCACAGCCACCGAGGCGTTCGTTTATACTATTTGCATCTGGATCGCGACGGCCGGCCGAGCCAGACGAGCGGAGAACAGTTCTTGCGGTCGATTACGTGGTTTGACCGCTGGAGCGCCGACCCGACGGTGACGGGCGAGGCGTATCCCAGCTTGCTGGACCCGGCCAGCCCGGAGATCGTTGCGTGCCCTATTGCCAACGGCACGCCGTGCGACCTGAATTTCCAATATAGCGGCGCGCATCCGTATCTTTATTTCACGCTGCTCCATCCCTGGCAGAACGCGCCACACCGAACCAACCGCGACGTGGTGCGCCAGGCGCTAACGGTGCGGCCAGTGGCGCCGTAACACGGTTTGGAGCGTTGCGTTCAGAAACAGGGCGTTTTTAGTCGCGATTCGTCTACCCGGCCGCTTCTTGGATGTGCCATCCTCGGTCCGAACGACCGGCATGGGCGCATTCCTGCCGCGCCACGATTTCGGCTGCGGGTGCCGAAAGCTGGTTTGTCGGGTGCAATGCCTATTGGCGTTGCATCCGCGGAAATGGTGCAGTGCCAAAGCGCACTGCAGCCTATCCTTGGCTTACAGGTCAGAACAGCGGCAAGGCAGTCTCGAGAAGTGGATCAACGTGAAAATTCGTCATCCCCAGCATCCGCCAATTGCCGTTCCCAACGGCTCCTGGCTTCGAGGCCGGCGACGACTATTTGAGCGGGGGTGGCTGCAAAGGGAAGGCCCTCCCATCCGGGAGGCCCCGCGGTTGCTGCAATGTCGTGGTTTGCAAGGTAGTCAGGCGCGTCCACCGTGATGCCCGTCCGGAGGTCCGTTACCCTTGGATTCTCTTTGGACGGATAGATGACCAAGTCACAATGGCTCCACGTCGCCGCAAAGATTTCAACGTTGGTCGACCAGCGGATATCGCCGTGCTTGAGTTCATTTATGACGGCGCGGCGCCGTTTCAGCCTGCCCTGGTGGTAATTCTTATAACGAAGGTGGCAGAGGAGTTCATTGGCCGTCTTAGGGTTCCAACGGTATGGCCACCGCAGCGAGTCGAGTTGCAGCACTCTTTCAATTGCGCGCTTTCCGTCTGTCGTGCCGGAAAACCATTCCCCAAACCTACGAAATCTCTTTAGCTTGATATGGACTGCCTCTTCATCTGCGCCCCGATCGTCAAAGACCACTATGGTGGCAATATCCTCTTGAGCATGTTGAACCAGTGCCAGCCTCCGCGCCTCTGGCGTTGACGAGCGGCCAACTTTTATCAATCCGCATGCAGCCTGCATCACGTATAAATGGCCAAAGCAGAACGGCTTTCGGCTTGCTATCTGCAATCAAACCCTCCCCGAATTGATCATGTGCCCTGGCTAGAGTACGTTTTCTACTCGAACGTCTGATCACATCCTGGATCAGGGGCGACGAGCACGTCGTCCGCAAAGTCACGCCGCATCAAAAAAAGAGTCCGGTTCTGCTCCTTTAGGAAAAAGCCCCTCTTTCCGACTTCAGTGCATAGGTTCACATCGGCCGATGCGACGATGATCTGTGACCCTAACTCCTGTGGCAACTTGGCCAGATCGGTTTCGATCCGCGGTGCTCCATCAAGGTCGGGGCTCACCACAAAATGAGAATTCGGTAGCATCGAACAACCGCTTCGTTCGACGAAAGCTTTCAGAAGAGGCGAGTCCGAGGCCTGCACCAGTTCGTATTCGAACCTAAATACATTTGGCACCACCACGTTGCCAAATTGAACCGACATCTTATAGGTTGGCCCGGTTTCGGGGGGATGTGGTTCTACTTCGACGACCGTCCCGACATCATCGGCGGCGATATTGAAATTGAGGCGGACGCTGGTCTGAGCTCGGAAACGAACACGATCCCCGGTCCGGAAACGCCTTAGTCTAGCGCCGGCAGCTTCGCCGTTCTCGTCGATAAAGATTACGCCGGCTTCTACGAGAGTTTTCTTGACGAGAGAGAGCTTGCCGGGATCGCCGGCATACCGGCGCGTCTCGAAATTCGACAGCGTGTTTCGGTGAACGCCCGATGCCTGACTGAGTTGATCGAGAGACCAGTTTAGAATGGCCCGCGCTGCTCGTAATTGTTCAGGGTGCATTGGATGCCTGTGAAAACGTCACTTGTGATGTTTGCACATGTAAATTGGCTTCACAAGCTTAATCTGTCGGCAGTCATTACATGTCATAATTATCATACCTGAGCGTGTAACGACTCAGCTTTCAGTCCCGGTTCGAAACGTCATCGTCTTTAGATCGACCGCCGCAGGCGCCGGGTCCGCCACCGCCGCAAGTTCGCCTAGTCGCGCAATGGCCGCACACGGCAAAGCTACTGTTGCCACGTCGTTCAGAACGGAGTTTGCATTAGAAACCGAGATGAACGAACGCCCAGTATGCCCTGAAAACCGTATTCGGCCAGCTCCTACGCCGCATTTCCCCGGCTCGACCAACAGCCGAAATTTTCGCGCTGTTAAGCAAACCGCAGCGTGGGCTGCTTGCAGCCCACCAATTCCGCCCCTGACCATCAGCCCTAATGTGGCTCCTCGCCGCCTGACACGTTCATCGATTCGGCGGTGATGTAGCCGCTCGCCGGGTGGCAGAGGAAGGCGACCGCGTTGGCGGTGTCCGTGGCCAGGCCAGGCCGGCCCATGGGAATGCGGGCGGCCATGTCTGCCAAATATTGATCGACGGATTTGCCCTGGCGTTCAGCGAAATAGGCGTTCTGCCAGGCGCCCAGCCCGGTGGTGACGTGGTTGGGGCAGACATTGTTCACGGTGATCCCGTGCGCGCCAAGCTCGATCGCCGCCGAGCGCGCCAGGCCGACCAGGCCGTGCTTGGAGGCGGTATAGGCCTGGGCGCAGGGAAAGCCGCTCTTGGCAGCCTGCGAGGCGATGTTGATGATGCGGCCGCCACGCCGCCCGTCGCGGCCCTGGGCGATCATCCGCGCGGCGGCGGCGCGCAGGCCGTAGAAGGCGCCGGTGAGATTCACGTCGATCACCGCGCCCCAATCCTCGGGCGAAACCTCCATCAGCGGCTTCATGATATAGCCGATGCCGGCATTGTTCACCCAGATGTCGAGCCCGCCATGGGCCGCCACCGCATGCTCGGCCAGGCTGTCCACCTCGTCCCAGCGCCGCACATCGCAAATCTGGCTGCTCACCTGCACGCCCAGAGCGGCGATGTCGTGCGCGATCGCCTGCATCTCCGCGCTGGCGCCGATCATCGACTCCGGTGTGGCCTGGTCGCGCGAGCTGCCGATATCCGACAGCACAATCGAAGCGCCCTCACGCGCCAGCCGCACAGCGATTGCCTCGCCCAGCCCGCCGCGCCGGCCGGATCCGGTAATCACCGCCACCTTGCCAGCGAGCACGCCGCTCATGGCTGCGCCACCTGGCGGGTAAGGATGAATACCGGGTCTGCCCAGCCCTGAAATTGCCCGGCAATCCGCGTCATCTCCGCGGTCGCCACATCGCGGCCGAACGCATCCATGTCGTTCACGTCGATGATCTCGATATAGTCGTAAGGCGGTGTGCCGCCGCCAAACAGGCCGACCGATTCAAACAAGGTGAAGCTGTCGACCGAGCCCAGCGCATTGACCGTGGGCAGATCGGTGCTGGCGGCCCAGGCCTCGTACTCGGCGCGGCTCTTGCCCGGTTTCAGGTTCACGAGGACGATGATGCGAGTCATGCTGTTTTCCTCTTGGCAGGCGAATGTCGTGGTCTCAATATGTTATAGAGATATGTCAATTTAAGGAAGCTGGCTTTTGCTGGGTCATCAGGCAAGCGAGACGCCAAATTGAGTGGATTCGACGCCTCCATACAAGTGCTCGTGGTTGGCGGTGGGGCCGGGGGCGCGGTTGCCGCCCTGGCCGCTGCCGCCGAGGGGGCCGAGGTGATGGTGGTGGAGCAGGATGACCGGCCGGGTGGCTCAACCGGCATGTCCCAGGGTCTGTTATGCGCCGCCGGAACCGCCTCCCAGGCGGCGCATGGCATCGATGACGGACCCGATATTTTCTACGCCGATATCATGGCGAAAACCCGTGGACTGGCCGACCCGGTGATCGCCCGGGCGATTGCCGAGGAGTCGGGCCCGGCCTTGCAATGGCTGATCGAGGCGCATGGCCTGCCCTGGGAACTCGATACAAGGTTTCGCGCGGTCTATGGCAATAGCCGGCTGCGCGTGCATGGCTGGCCCGGCCATGGCGGCGCCGACATGATCCAGCTGCTGCACCGAAAACTCGGCGATGCCGGCATCGATGTGCTGATGCAGACGCGGCTGACCGGGCTGGTAGCGGACGAGTCAGGCCGCGTGCTGGGCGTGGAACTCCGCCGCGAAGATGGCGCGATCGAGCGTCTGGGATGCGGCACGCTTATCCTGGCCTGCGGCGGCTTCGGGGCGAATCCCGATCTGGTGGCCAAGCACATGCCGGAGGCGGCCAATATCCGCTATAATGGCCATGAGGGTAATCGCGGCGATGCCATCGTGATGGGGTCTGCCCTCGGCGCCGCCCTTGGCGATCTGGGCAGCTATCAGGGCTATGCCATGCTCACCGATCCGCAAGCCATATCGGTGCCCCCCGGCGTGCTGGTGGAAGGCGGCATCCTGGTCAACCGGCTCGGCCGCCGCTTTACCGACGAGACGGTGGATATTGCCGGCATGGTGCATCCGCTCTCGCAGCAGCCGGGCGGCCAGGGCTGGGTGGTGTTCGATGCGGGGATCGAGGCGCGCTGCGCGCATATCCCGGAAAGCCGGGCGCTGCTCGATCTGAACGCCGCCAAGGGCGCCGATGATGTTGCCGGCCTGGCGCGGCAGATCGGCGTCGCGCCGGCCGCGCTGGAGGCGACCCTGGTGGAGGCGCATGAGGCCCGTTCGGCTGGCCGCCCGGACGCGCTGGGCCGGTTCTGGGCCAACGACATGCCGCCGCGCGCGCCATTGCGGGCATTACGTGTGGTCGGCGCGCTCTATCATACCCAAGGCGGCCTGCAGACCGATGGCACTGCGCGGGTGCTGCGCCCGGATGGCAGCGCCCTGCCCAACCTGTTTGCCGTCGGCGGCGCCGCGCGCGGCGTGGCCGGGCCGTCCTCCTGGGGATATCTGCCGGCCATTGGGCTGTGCGCCGCGGTCACCACCGGCCGGATCGCCGGGCGGGCGGCGGGCAGGCAGATCAACGGTTTCGATACCGCCGGATGAAGGCCTATGAAATCGGTGATTACGCCACCACCGGAAAAATCCGTCTGGTGGAGCGTCCGGATCCGCTGCCTGGTGCAGGCGAGGCGCTGATCCGGGTCCGCGCGACCGGCCCGAACGCGCGCGATTTCGCTATCATGACAACCGGCAATGCCAAACCGCCCCGGCCGCCGACCCATATCCCGCTCTGCGACGTTGCCGGCGATGTGGTTGCTGTCGGCCCGGAGGTGGATCAGGTGGTGCCTGGCGACCGCGTGACCATGACGCATTACTGGCGCTGGCTGGACGGTGCCTGGGATTTCGCCACCATGCGCGAGGATGATTTCGGCCAGACTCGCGATGGCTTCCTGTGCGAGCTGGCGGTGGTGCCGGCCGCGGCATTGGTGCGCCTGCCTGAGTCCATCACCTACGAGGAGGCAAGCACGCTGCCGAGCGCCGGGCTGACCGCCTGGCAGGCGGTGGTGGAGGCCGGGCGTGTGCTGCCCGGCGAGACGCTGGTGACCATCGGCACCGGCGGTGTTTCCGTGTTTGCCATGCAATGGGCGAAAATGCTGGGCGCGCGGGTGATCGTTACCTCGTCCAGCGATGCCAAGCTGGCGCGCATGCGGGCGCTGGGCGCCGACGAGACGATCAATTACCGCACCACGCCGGATTGGCATCTGGAGGTGCGGAAACGCACCGGCGGACGGGGTGCCCACATGGTGATCAACACAGTGGGTTTGGCCGAGCTCGATCGCTGCCTGGAATCCTGCGAGTCCGGCGCTCGGATCATGTTCGTGGGTGCCAGCCCGGTCTCGCCGGACCGCGTTGAAGCGGCCCTTGCAGCCCCCCGACGCCTGGGCCTGTTGATCATTCGCGACCTGACCCTGAAGGGCATCGTCGTCGGCAGCCGCCGGATGATGGTGGATATGCTGGCCAGCATGCAGGCGAAGGGCATCCGCCCGGTCATCGACCGCGTCTATGACTTCGCCGACGCCAATGCGGCCCTGGCCTGCGCCGCGCGTGGCGACAAGATCGGCAAGGTGGTGATCCGCGTCGGCGGCCCTCAGCCCTGAAGGGCCGCGGGGTCCGCCGGTGCGGTCCGCAGTACCGGGTAGGGTCCCATCAGCAAGAGCAACGCCCCGCCGGCGACCATGCAGCCGGCGCCGACCACCAATATCTGGGCGTAGGTGCCGGTGATGTCGAACACCCGGCCGAACACCACCGGGCCCAATCCGCCGCCAGTGGCGAGCACCGCGTAGAAACAGCCATAGATCGAGCCGTAATGGCGGCGGCCGAAATAGCGGCTGGCGAGGAAAGCCAGGAGATCGAACTCGAAGCCCGCGGCCAGCCCAAGCGTCACCACCGCGCCGATCGCCCTGGCCTCGCTCACATGCGGCTGCGCCAGCAGCCAGCACCCGGCCGCCGGCAGCAGCAGAATGGCGCAGGCGCAGGCGGGGGCCCAGATACGGTCCAGCAGCCAGCCGCCAATGATCCGCCCGAGGATGACGGCCAGGCCGAAGGAGCCGGTGATTTGGGCGATCACCGATATGCCGAATGTCAGCGAGCGCATGATGTTCTCGAGATTCGGCGTCGGTGCCGTCAGCGCGAAGGAAATCAGCAGGAAGGCCGCCGCCATGATCCAGAATTGCGGTGTCGCCAGGGCCTGGCGCAGCTCCAGCCCGGGCTCATCATTGGGCGCCACCGCCGGGCCGGCCGTGCGGGCCTGGTGGCGTTCGCGAAACAGCCAGGCGACCACCGGCACGCCGATCACAATCGGCAGCAGGCCGATCCCGGCAAAGGCGGTTCGCCAGCCGAAATCCTTGATCAGCCACAGGCCGAACGGCTTAAGCAGGAAGCCGGCAAAGCCGGTGCCGGTGCTCGCCAGCCCCAGTGCCACGCCCAGATTGCGATCGAACCAGCCATTGACCACGCGTGTCCAGGTGCCGGAGAGGGTGCCGGCGCCCAGCACCGACATCAGCGTCCATTGCGCATAGAACACCCAGAGCGCGCCGGGCGTGAGCGACAGGCTCATATACGACAAGCCGAACAGCACCAGCGACCAAAGGGCAATGGGCCGCGCGCCGAAGCGATCGACAGCGAGTCCCGCCAGCGGGGCGACCACGATCACGGTGGCGGACTGGATGGCGATGGTGGCCATCAGGGCGGCAAAACTCCAGCCGAATTGGTGCGACAATTCCGGCGCGAACATGCCGATCGTATAGAACGGGATCGGGCTCAGCCCGACCGCGACACCGAATAATGCGGAGACGACGACGAGCCAGCCTTGCGGCGTTTCAGTTGTTGTTGGCTCAGCCGCCATTGCCGCATCCGGCTCCGTGATCAGGACCGGCTCAGCTCGGTCAGCTCGTACCAGGTTTGCATATAACCGCCGACGCCGCCTTGCAGGAAAATGGCATCGTCATCGGCGGTGACCCAGACATCGTAATCGGGATGGGCGCCATCGGCGGTTGCCATGCCGCCCTTTTCGTCGGTGAAGCGGTAATGATAGCTGGCGAAGCTGCCGGCTTTGACCGTGATGGTTTCCTCGCCGACATATTCCAGCTCGATCCTGGCTTCGGCCACCTGGGGCGGGGTGGCGCCGCGATGGTCGGGCGAGGGCAGGAAGGTGCGGAACGACCGGCGATGCGGGCCGCGCGACCGGTCCATGCGCTTGGTGATATAGGCGTCCCCGGCGATCGGGTGGGTGCCGAAACCATCATAGGGGCCGATGATCGGCACGGTTTGCGATAGCCGGCCGATCGTCGGGCCATAGCTTTCGCATTCGATCGCGTCGGCGGTCATCCGGAACAGGCCGGCGCCCATGAAGCGGTCGCCGATGGTGAGCCGGACGAAGCAATCCATCGGCATGTCGTTCTCGTCGATGCTGTAGACCACGTCGCGCAGCACCGTCGGATGGGGGTCTTCGATCTCGCAGGTGGCGCGCAAGGTGCGCTTGCCGTCGCTGTGATGGGTGTAGACGAACCGCTCGCGCCCACGCTCCTGCCCTTCGCGGCCTGGTTTGCGCGAGGTGTAGAGGATTTTCCCGGCAATCGTCCGATGCTGCATCATGGTCGTTTTCCTTTCAGAAGATTGGGCATGCCGTCAGGGCCGAAACGGTCTCACACCGGCTTGGCGAGCCCGAGCAGGCTGGCCGCCAGAACCAGCAGCCAGATCAGCAGCACCGCCGGACGTGTGCGTGCGATCACGCCGGCGATGGCGCGGTCGCCCTCCGGCGTCGACTCGCCGCTTCGCCGCATCTGCGCGATGGGCGGAAACAGCGGCACCAGCAGGCGGCGTATCAGCAGGCCGAGTGCCACGGCACCAGCAAGGATCAAAAGCTTCAGTGCGATGAACAAAGGCAGATTGATGCGGTGCGCGAGCCCGAGCAGCCCCGCCACGGTCAGCCCTGCCAGGACCACCCAGCGTATTGTCAGGTCGATACGCCTCAATCCTGGTGCGGGGGCGCCATGTCCGAGATGGAGCGCCCAGGCCAAGGCAAGCCAGGCCAGCGCAGCCAGCCACAGCGCGAGCACGGCAATCCCTGGCACGGTCAGCCAGCCCTTCGCCCAGCCGAGCAGCAGCCCGGTCGGCAAGGCCATAATCAGGGTGGTGCGCGGCGCCATGTCGATGGTGTTGAGGATGGTCAGCGCCATCATCCGCTCCTTCACGCTGCGCCGCGGATCGATGAGGAAGCTGGAGCTGTAGAACGCGCCGAGATCCCCGCCCAGCCAATAGACCGGCACCAGGATATGCAGCAGCGATACCAAGGCCAACCCGGCCATTTCAGGCTGCTTGCCCGGCCAGAAATGCCTCGATCGCCGCCAGGCGCCGCGCCCTGAAATCGGCTGCGTCGGAGCGGGGCAGGG